>ERZ1026866.1345-NODE-1345-length-12833-cov-61.443966_pt1 | contig 12833 bp, 8 predicted proteins | sample MGYA00380163_ERZ1026866 | MGnify/ENA primary metagenome ERZ1026866 (study PRJEB33269, sample SAMEA4719799) | human gut metagenome | biome: human-associated habitat; feature: organic feature; material: feces | place: Cameroon | collected 2013-10 ...
CATATCCTCATTCAAAGCATCAATAAAATCCTGGGCAAAAAGTATGAGTTTTAGTGGGGCATCTGCAAAAGCGTGTGGATGTGATTCACTAGAATTTGTGCATAGCCACATGCTTTTGCAGGTGCTCCATATTATCACTTAAATAAATTCTCCATTGTAACCTCTTTCTGCACAATTCCACTATGCTTGCCATACGCCACACCATAAGTGGTAATCATCGTAAGATGAACAGACTGTTTTGGCGACAAAGTGCTCTTCAATGCCTCTATGCGATGGCGCAAACGCATTTCTTCATCCTTACTTATATGATAAGGAGCACTGGCAAACTTCATCTCGCATAGATTGACCACGTTGTCATCCCTAAGAATCAACAAGTCAATCTGCACGCCTTCTTGTTCATCATCTCCCTTCACACTCCAGGCAGAAACAGAAGATTTGACGCCAGCAATCTGAAGAGCACGCTTGATTTGCTCTATATGTTGCCAACAAACCTCCTCGAAAGCCACCCCATGCCAAGCCTTCAGAATGTCTGAAGTCATGTTATCATTGGCAAATCCTGCATCACATGCATTAGCTTTCACATATTTCAGCCAAAAGAGGCAGAAATTATCCATCAACTTATAGCATTCCACACTCTTCGCCTTACCATAAGGATGATATCTCATAATAAAATCACTCTCCACCAAAGCTGCAAGCGTATTCGTTAGTCCACCACCCAAAGGAATACCGGTGGCATTACTGATTTCCTCACGAGTGAAACCTGCATGACGAGTAGCCAACAGCCTGACTACCTTCTTGCTATCCTCTGGATTATTGAAGATGGCAGCAAAAAGCCGGTTGAACTCATCACGCAAACGAGGCTTGCTACCAAACAGAATCTTATCCACATTCTGCTCGAAGCTCAATCCTTTCTGGAAATAGCTTATATAATAAGGTATGCCTCCAAACACCATATAACTTTGCAAGATATCATATTGGCTCATTTGGATTTGAGTATGCTCAAAATACTCTTCACACTCTCGCAAGGTAAAAGGAGACAGTTTGATTTCTGCAGTCAATCTGCCATAAAGTCCACCTTTGTTTCTCGACAAATTGCTAAGAATCCATGAGGTAGCACTGCCACAAACGATCAGCATGATGTTATCTCTGCCACTGCACCATCCATTCCAAAAGTTCTCGAAAGCAGGAAGAAAGCCAGATCTAGGCGTATCCATCCATGGCAGTTCATCTATAAAGACAACCTGTCGCTCACCTGTATCCAAGTGCTGCAACAACTGTTCCAGCTGGAAGAATGCCTCCATCCAGGACTTAGGTTGTTTATATCCTTCAAGTCCTTGATTAAGAAGCGCATAATAGAAGCTCTCCAGTTGAACCTTCATCCGACTTTTGTCACTATCCTGGTCAACTGGCGAAACCCCTGTATGCTGAAAGGTAATGCGACCCTTCAGTGCCTGCTTGATAAGAAACGTCTTGCCCACACGTCGTCTGCCATATACGGCGACAAACTCTGGTCGGTCACTGTAATACAACTTGTTTAATTCTGCAATTTCCTCTTTTCTTCCTACTATCATAGTCTCAAAACTTATTATATTCTGCCGCAAAAGTACAAAAAATATAGTTTGCGGCAAAATATAATATACTATATTCTGCCGCAATCATGCTTTTTTAGCGATTTGCGGCAGAATATAACGTTCTCTCGTTAATCCTTAGCAAGGAGACCATTTTCTATAGAAGGTTGGTAAAACGACTACAATATTATAGAAGATTTGCGTATTTTCTAAGATTTCCGCTAAAAAGATTTGCGTATTTTCTAAGATTTCCACTAAAAAGATTTGCGTATTTTCTGAGATTTTTGGCAGTGCCTCAAATCTGGGTACCAGTTGCACTTCGTCAAGAAGGATATAGTACAGGTCGTCGTCTATCATCTTGGCTTTGATGTGTCTGTAGAGAGTAAGTGGCTCCCTAAGTTCTGAATTTTCGATATCATCGAGTGCTATCTAGATGATATCTTACGAAGATTTTTTGGCAATATTGCCATTTTTTCTCCGTAAGCGAAAAGGCAGTTCCTTTAAAAATATGCACGAACTGGGGCGGTAACTTCGTCTCGCCATGGCTTGATGTCATCTTTTAATTCAAAAGCCACAGAATAGAGTATGTTGTAATCTGTCTTAAATAGGATTTCCTCTCTTTCGTGGAATCACTACCAAGTATTGATGCGAATAGATGATTTGGCGGGTGATTTCATTTGCTTGCCAACATGCTGCTGAAAAACTTTTTCTGAAACTTTTGAAGAAATCTCTTGCTTGTTCCAAAATATTGTTGTACTTTTGAAGGATAAAATAAATAAAGTAAAACTTAGAAACAACGTAACTTTGTAAATATCAACGAATTGAACATGGAATTGATTAAGGCTATAAACAACATGTCAGAACGGGTGATAGATGATTTGAAGACCAAATTATCTAAAGGATCTCGTGTGTCAATAGCTGCAGCCTCTTTTTCTGAACAACGAGACTCGGGCGTTGAAGAAGAAGGTTGCTGAGTGGGAAAAAGAAATGGATGTTTTTAAAAAAGGAGAATATTATGGCTGATATAAAGAATAATAGTGAAGTTCTAAACGATATTCGCAAAATAATAGAGCAGGGGAGACATCAAGCCTATACTGCTGCGGGACAAGCAGCTATAGCCACTTATTGGGGTATTGGCAGGCGAATAGTAGAAGAGGAACAGCATGGTGATGAACGTGCTAAATATGGTACACATTTGATTACAGAACTTGCAGAAAAGTTGATACCTATATTTGGAAACAACTATAGCAAACGCAACCTTCAGCATTATCGCAAATTCTACATTTTATTTCCTGATTATTCAAAAGTGTACGAGTTCGTACACAATTTGAATTGGACACATATTAGGCGACTGTTGTCTGTGGTAAATCCGGAAGCACGAATGTGGTATCTAAAAAATGCCTCTGAAGAGATGTGGAGTACTACAACTCTTGATCGTAATATTTCGTCTCAATACTTCGAGCGTCGTCTGGCTGCACAACGCGCAAATCCAGATATGAAAATGACAGAAGCTGTTGCTCCTTATAATGATAGTGATCCTTTGGAATACATAAAAAATCCAATGATTGCTGAATTTATGGGATTCAGGAAAGATACGAAGTTCGATGAATCACAGTTAGAACAGGCTTTAATAGACAACCTACAACAGTTTATTTTAGAGCTTGGAAGAGGCTTTGCTTTTGTTGACCGTCAGAAGCATATAAAGACTGAAACTGGTGACTATTATATCGACCTTGTCTTCTATAACTTCCGTATTAAGCGTTTTGTTTTGTTTGAACTCAAGACACACACGCTGACTCATCAGGATGTAGGACAATTGGATATGTATGTTCGTATGTACGATGACCTTGTTAAGGGGGAAGACGATAATCCTACAATAGGTATTTTGCTTTGTACTGAAACTGATAAAACTATAGCAAAGTATTCTGTATTGCATGAAAGTGAGCAGCTATTTGCTGCTAAATATATGGCTTTTATGCCTACAGAAGAGGAGTTGCAATGCGAAATAGAAAAGCAAAAGCGTTTCTTTTTGTCACAACATGGAAATAATGAAGAATAATTTATAAAATATAGATAATATGGATAGACCCAATAGAATGGAATTGCAGTCGGCAGATGGAGCGCAGTTGAATCTGGATGCGCTTTATCAGATTGCGCCTTCGTGCTTTACGGAGGTAGCCGAACCTGATACGGGGGGGGTAAAACGTGTAGTTAATTTTGACGTACTTCGCCAGCTTCTTGGTGACAACGCAGTGGAAGATGCTCCTGAAGCATACGAGTTCAACTGGGTTGGCAAGCAGGCAGCTCGTGCCGAAGTTTTGCGCCCTACTAAGAAAACGTTGCGTCCCGTAAAGGAGGATAGTGTGAATTGGGACAACACCCAAAACCTTTATATTGAGGGTGATAACCTCGAAGTGCTTAAACTTCTCCAGAAGTCTTATCTGGGTAAGGTAAAGATGATTTATATTGATCCGCCTTACAATACGGGTAATGACTTTGTTTATCATGATGATTTTGCGATGTCTGCTGATGAGTATGCTGAGGCTTCGGGTTCAGTAGATGAATTAGGTAATAAATATATCAAGAACATGGATTCGAATGGACGTTTTCATTCGGATTGGTGCTCTATGATTTATTCCCGTCTAATGGTGGCGAGATCGCTGCTGAAAGAGGATGGAGTGATTTTTATCTCAATAGGTGTTGAAGAGTTTTCTACATTGAAGAGTATTTGTAATGAAGTATTTGGAGAAAATAATTTTGTTGAAATTTTTTCTTGGGTAAAAACTGCGACCCCACCTTCACTTGCTGTTAAATCGAGAAAAACAAATGAATATATTCTTTGTTATGAGAAAAATAAAAATGGCATTAAATATAATGGAGAACTGTTAGATGGAGGGGATCAGCCTTTATTGAATACTGGCAATGCAAGGAGTGTATTAGTATTTCCGAAAGATAAAGTTACTTTTAAAACAAAGGCTTTCCCTGATGGCATTTATGAACCTTATTGCAAGGATAGAGTAAGCTTATTGGATCGTATTGAAATCAGAGATGGTAAAGCCACGTCTGATTTTCGCCTAGAAGGTGAATTTAAGTGGACACAATCTTTCTTTGATGAAGAAGTTTTGAAAGGAACGTCTTTTATTATTAAAACCGATAACCTTTCTGTTCGTTTTATACGAGAGGGTGAAGGGTATAAGCGTCCTACAAATTTTATAAAGGAAAAAATAATATCTCCATTAATTGATAAGCCAAGTGTTGGTGTTGGTACAAATGAAACTGCTTCATCTTATCTTACGTCTTTAATGGATGGTAAAAATGTATTTTCTTATCCAAAGCCAGTATCATTAGTTAAGTACTTGACTAATTTTGTTTGTAAAGATGACGATATTGTAATGGACTTTTTCTCGGGTTCTGGTACTACTGCAGATGCTGTATGGAGATATAATTTGGGAAAAAATACAGATTTAAGATATATATTGGTTCAATTGCCAGAAGATCTTGATGAAATGCTTAAGAGTGCTGATTCTGTTACTAAGGAGATTATTCTCAATGGCATTTCGTTGTTGGATAGTATTGGCAAACCTCATAAATTAACAGAGTTGGCTAAGTATCGTTTATTAAAGACTATTGATAGAATAAATAAAGAAACACCTGAATTTAAAAAAGATTTTGGCTTCCGTGTCTTCCGTCTCGACGAAGGCAATTACGAGGATGTAAAGCGTTCTCCAAAGGAATTCAAGCAAGACCAGCTCGATCTGTTCCTGAACAACATCAAGACCGACCGAAACGACCTCGACCTGCTCTTTGGATGCATGCTCGATTGGGGCGTTCAGCTCTCTCTGCCTATGACCCAGGAAGTGGTGGATGGCAAGACCATCTATACCGTGAACGAGGGTGACCTGGTGGCCTGCTTTGCCGAGAACGTATCAGAAAGCGTAGTAAAAGCCATGGCAGACAAGATGCCTTTGCGTGTCATTTTCCGTGACAGCTGCTTCGCTCAGGATGCCGACAAGATCAATATCTACGAAACCTTCAAGCAGAAACTGGATTGGAGCGACCAGGAAGTAGTGAAGAATATTAGAGTGATTTAAGCCTATGAAACTCAGATATAAACATCAACGCTTCCAAACCGAAGCGGCGCTGGCTGTGGCTAATGCCTTTACAGGTCAGCCCAAAAGCGACGGACTGAGCGACCATATCGTGGACCAGGGAGTTAATCAAGACCTCTTTGTAGTAAAAGGCTTTGGCAACAAGAACGTCATCCTCGCACCGGAAGCCGTCTGCGAGAATGTAAGAGCCATACAGACAGAGCAAGGACTGAAACCCATTGAGCAGCTGCAGCAGCTGCAAGGCGTAGGTACCGCCCTCACCATCGAAATGGAGACGGGTACGGGTAAAACCTATACCTATATCAAGACCATGTATGAACTGAATGCCCGCTATGGCTGGACCAAGTTTGTGGTGATAGTGCCAAGCATCGCCATCCGTGAAGGCGTATTGAAGAGCTTTGAGTGCATGCAGGAACATTTTGCCCAGGAATACGGCAAGCGCATGCAATACTTTATGTATAACTCCAAGCAGCTCAGCAAGATTGATGCCTTTGCCAGCGATGCAGGCATGCACGTGATGATTATCAATACCCAGGCATTCAACGCATCTATGGATGAGGAGAAGAGTAAGGGCGCACGTCCTGATAAGGCTGCCCGCATCATCTTCGAACGCCGTGATGAGTTCGGTTCCCGCCGTCCTATCGACGTGCTGGCACAGACCCATCCTATCATGATTATCGATGAACCTCAGTCGGTATTGGGTGTGGACAAGAAAAACAAGACCCGTAAGGGTATTGCCATGTTCAAGCCGCTCTTTACCCTTCTGTATAGCGCCACCCACCGTAAGGGTGATATATATAATATGGTGTATAAGCTGGATGCCATCGATGCCTACAACCAGAAACTGGTGAAGAAGATTGAGGTGAAGGGTATCAGACAGATAGGCAGTACCGCCACCAACGGCTACGTCTATCTGGAGGAAATCGTCATCGGCAAGGGCAATCCGCAGGCTCGCATCAGCTTTGATATCAAGACGCAGACTGGTACGAAGCAGGTTAGCCGACTCGTGGATGAGCGATTCAACCTGAAGGAGCAGAGTGGCGGACTTGCCGAGTATGACAACAACTTCATCGTAGAACGCATAGACGGCAGGCAGGGAATCGTTCGCTTCCTCAACGGTCTGACTCTGCATGAAGGCGATGCCGTGGGCAGTGTGAACGAAGACTATATCCGTCGTATTCAGATTCGTGAAACCATCCGCACCCATCTGGAGCGTGAGCGCCAGCTGTATGGTCAGCATATCAAGGTGCTCAGTCTGTTCTTCATCGACCATGTGGACAGTTACCGTCTCTATGAAGGCGAGGATAGCAAGGGTAAGTTTGCCAAGATGTTTGAGGAAGAATATAACCGAGTGCTTTCAGAAATGCTGCCATCGTTTACGGATGAAGCCTATCTGCGCTATCTTTCAGACCCTCGCAATGCGGCATCCAAGGTGCATCAGGGCTACTTCTCCATGGATAAGAAGGGCAAGGCGGTGGAATCGAAGGAAAAGCAGGGAGAGAACGAAGAGCGTGCCTTCGACCTGATTATGAAGGATAAGGAACGTCTGCTTTCGCTGAACGAGCCAGTACGCTTCATTTTCTCGCACTCCGCCCTGAAGGAAGGTTGGGACAACCCAAACGTGTTCCAGATCTGTACCTTAAAGAACTCGGACAACGAAACCAAGAAGCGCCAGGAAGTGGGTCGAGGTATGCGTCTTTGCGTGAACCAGAAGGGTGAACGCCAGGATGTGGATGTACTGGGTGATCATGTGTTTGATACCAACATCCTCACGGTGATAGCCAGCGAGAGCTATGATGATTTTGCCAAGAAACTGCAGACGGAAATGGCAGAAGCCTGTGCCGACCGACCAATCACCATCACAGCCAACCTTTTCGAGGGCAGGTCTTATACAATGGCAGATGGAACCAATGGCAAGTTTGACGTCAATCAGGCAAGAGCTATCTATAATGCCCTCATCCGTAAAGATTATGTGGATGATAACGGTGCTTTGACTGCTCAGTATTTTGAGGATAAGCGCAATGACAGGCTCGACTTCGGTAAGGCTAATGATTGGAGGGAGGGCATTATTGCAGCCCTTGATACCGTCTTTGATCCTGCGGCTGTAAGACCGGAGAATGGTAGAAAGCCTAAGCTTGCCAAGTTGCAGAAGGACAATTTTGCCAAGAAGGAATTCCAGAATCTCTGGAAGCGCATCAACCGCCGCACCTACTATCAGGTAAGCTTTGAAACTTCTGGTCTTGTGAAGAAAGCCATCGAGGAACTTGATGAAAAGTTGAGGGTTACGGAAATCCGCATCGTGGTAGAAGGCGGTTCGATGGATGGAATCAGAGATAAGGAGTCGCTTGAAGCAGGTGTGGCAATGACTCAGGGTGATGTCCGAACCATCCATGTAACGGAAGCTGTGGGCAAGGAAGTGACATACGACCTGATAGGTCAGCTGGTAACTGCTACGGGGTTGACGAGAAAGACCATCGTGGAAATTCTGAAGGGTATCAAGCCTGAAACATTCAGCATGTTCAAGATGAATCCTGAGGAATTTATCATCAAGACCGGTCTGATTATCAACGACTGCAAGGCTTCTGCTGTTATCCAGTGCATCAAGTATGAGAAGTTGAATGATGAGTTCTCTACCGACATCTTTACGGTGGATGCTCTGCGAGGCAAGTTGGGCATCAATGCCATAGAGTCAAAGAAGTCGCTCTACGATCTCGTAGTGCTCGACAGCATGGGTGTAGAGAAAAACTTTGCCGAGTCATTGGAACGGGAGAATGACGTGGTGGTTTATACCAAACTGCCTCGTGGTTTCTACATCAATACGCCTATGGGCAAATACAATCCCGACTGGGCTGTGGCATTTCGTGAAGGCAGCGTGAAGCATGTTTATTTTGTGGCAGAAACCAAGGGTAATGATCTCCAGGGGTCACATTTACGTGGCATCGAGAAAAACAAGATAGCGTGTGCCAAAAAGCATTTTGCAGCCATCAGCGAGAATGGTTACATTTATGATGTTGTTACGGACTATCAGGCATTGCATGATGCAGTGATGAAATAGCTGTGGAAATGGTAATAGAATTACCTACCCATCCATAAAAGTTGAGGAGAGGAAGTGTAGCACTAAAAATGCGCACTTTCTCTCTTTTTTTGTTATTCTGTAGTTAATTTTTATTCAAATATTAACGTTTCTGAAAAATACACCCTCCTATTTTTGCTATGTGGGTAATGTGTTTGGCTGTTCCAACTATTAGTAGTAAATTCGCATAAATTTACAATTAATATGCTGGATATAGCAGAACATAGAAGGGTGTTGATTCTGGAGAATTTAGCTCAGCTAGACAAAAGAATTGATAAGATACAGGAAGAATGCATTATCTTGTATCTCAATTCATTTATTGGTGGCAAAGCTGAACAGATATCTGCATATCAGTTTTCTAATATCACGCATATAAAGTGTGATACAGTGCTCAGAGTGCTGAAGAGAAGTGTAAGTCTTCAGCCTTTGCAGCAGAGAAGATGGTGCTGCTGTATCCTATATAATTGGGATAGAATCGTTGATGAACTGATCAAACGACATACGGCGGAAGGTAAGAAGTTTGACAAGAGTCAGTTTGAAAAGAATTTCAATGAAGCCTTTTCGCAGTGGATTACTTTTGCGAGAGACTTGAAGCAACTTAACAATTTGGAAGCACATATAGCAAAATACCAAAAGCTTTTTGTGCCTAAAAATAAATAATGAATAACAATAACATTTATCTAAAAAAATCAACATGAAACGAACTAATACACTTACCTAGGGAAGACTTGTCTACCGGCATCGAGGATGCCACCCTAAGAAGCTCTCCTTGGCTATTCTAGTCTAGCCCTCCGCGTACCAATTAGAGGACCATATCAAGTTTTAGTAATAATTTAAACTACTTAAGATATGGATAGAATATCATTTTTTAGAATTATCCGTTTTTTGTGTAAAAACGGTGGTGTTTGCTTGTACAAGAATGTTGTGTATGTACAGCCTCATAGCAAATATATAGAGAATAATTACGAGAATTCTGATGAAGACATAAAACCACATACTGATGAATAGAAGTTTCCATTTTGCAGGTTCCGTAACCTATATAGAGAACTATTATGAGAGTCATGAACATCAACATAAGGATTCCGATGATTCTTCTGAAATGAAGAATGATACCGATGAAGTTGTTTTTGAACAGAGTGTTAAGGTGAAGTGTGCTTCATCTTCTGCGGGAAGAAGTGCCGAGAATCTCTTTTCTACTCCTGAGGGTGAAAAGGATGTGGGGCTTACGGGGAAGATGGCGGATGCTTTTGTGAAATATCTCAAGCTGCATCATATTTCGGACAGTCAGCTTTCCACTTCCGATGGTTTGTTGAACAAGAGTGTGGTGGCGTTTTTCCAGCGTTGGTCTAATCAGGGCTATGTGAACGCTGGTGTTCCTAATGGTTCATCCATTACTCGTTTTCTGCACGATGATTGTCATCTGGAACTGGGTGTTACCCAAAAGTCGTATGGCAATTATATCAGAAAGAAGATCAATGACGGGAATATAGATTATGAGGTAGAGGGTTTTGTGGAGGATTTCGCAAAGTCTCACAATATATAGAATCTTGCGCCGAATGATAGACTTCATTTGACGTAAAGAAAATAATTATATCTCTGTAAAATATTGATATAGAGGGGCAAGACGATGGTTTTGCCCCTTTCTTGTTTCCGCCGAATTCAATTTGGCGCATTCGGCGGAAAAGGCGTAACGGAGCATTCTTTCTACTTTTGCCCCAGATTTCAGAACGATACCGGTTCTGAGGTCTGGGGCTTTTGCGTTTTCTATCGCCAGGTTGCTGGGATAGGTTTCCTGCCATGTTGTAAGTGGCGCAGCGTATCAGCCCATCGGTCTTTGACAAGGTTGATACATTTATTATTGCAGAACTTTTTGTGAGGAAGTTAGAGGAGTTAATTCCTCAACTTAAAATATTTGCGGAAACTTTTAGCGTGTATTTTTTGCAAAGGTATCCGTCGGGTACCTTTTATATATTTACTTAATTTTTTTTGCTTATGATGAATTCAAAAATTCAGAAGGCGGAGGATGGCAAGAATGCCGGCTCTGCCAAGAAGTGTGTGCAGACTGGTAAGAAGGTGGCTGACAAGAAGGAAGCCAATAAGAAACAGGCTGCACAGGTGGCTGTGTTTGAGAATCCGGAGTTCGGAATGGTTCGCACTACTATAGATGAGAAGGGCGATCCTTGGTTCTGTGCAAAGGATTTGTGTGATGTGCTCGGGTATAGGAGAGCGTATGATACAGTAAAACAGCGTGTTAGTTCTAGTGATACTATAAAATATAGTGTCACTAGAACTGTTAAAAACCGCTATGGCGAATGTAGTGGAAGGGGTTTGGTTGTTCAGATGATCTTCGTCAACGAGAGCGGTTTTTATGCTCTGGTGCTCGGTTCGAAACTGGCTACGGCGGTGAAGTTCAAGGATTGGGTTACCTCGGTGGTGCTGCCGCAGATTCGCAAGACGGGCGGTTATATCCCGGTGCATGAGGGGGAGAGCGAGGAGGAGACGATTCGCTATGCCGAGAAGATTCTCAGAGCTACCCTGAAGAAGAAGGAGGAACTGCTGGAACAGCAGAAGAAACTGATCGAGGAGCAGAAGGCCCGATTAGATGGGCAGAAGGCTTGGATAGCAGACCAGGATGCTCGGTTGATTCAGCAGAAGGCTTTGCTGCATCAGCAGGAGGTGCAGATGGGACTTGACAAGAAACTCATCGGTGAGCAGGATGTGGAAATCCGAAGACTGAACGGCGTGGTGGATGAGCAGGTGGTGAATATCGCCCGAAAGGGTGAGAACATCATCCATCTGGAGCACCAGGTGGATGGGCTGATGCCTAAAGCGATCTACTCGGATAATGTCTTGGATTCCGTTTCCTGCTTCACTACTACCCAGGTGGCGAAGGAGCTGGGAGTTACGGCGCAGGAGCTGAACCGCTCGCTGTGCGCCCTGCATATCCAGTACTACCAGAGCGGGCAGTATATGCTCTATGCGGAGTATGCGCACATGGGATTGGCGAAGAGCCGCACCCGATACAATGCCTTCCTTGATCCGAACTGCGATGGCAGAAAGGAGAAAATGGGCAAGGCGGTTACGCATACCTATCTTGTTTGGACCGAGAAGGGCAGGAAGTTTATCCATGATCTGGCCCACAGATTCTGGGAGCTTGCCGAACTGTATGAGGTGAAGAATTTGGGATAATCATTAAAAATGGAAATATGGCGATAAAGCAACAGGTAATGGCTTTAAATCCGGCACGCAAGGGCAATATGGGAAGATTGAATTCTTCCCAGCCCCTGTATGTCTATGACACCCTGATAGCACAGCCGTGGCTGAAGGGTGTGATTGCGCAGATACGTGGGGAGAAGGCAATTCCCGGCGTAGATGCTGGTGATGAAAAGGCGGTGAAGAAGGCACGCGAGGGGCTGAAAAGACAGCTGCCTATCCGTGCCATTCATTATTCTAAGTTCAGGAATAATCACCGCTCTAGTGAGGATGCGGTGCCTGAAAGCTTCCTCTTTCAGACGACTATTGATGTGGATGATGTGGAGTATGTGGATGCTGCACTGGAGAAGGCTCGTGAGCTGAACTGCAGTAATACGATTTGGAAGGGGAAGCTGCTGCATCTGGAGTATTCGGCTAGAAAGAAGCTGCATATTGATATCCGTATGCCGATGGGCATGACGATAGAGGAGACGCAGAAGGCGTATTGCGAGGCGGCTGGGATTCCCTACGACAAGAGCTGCATCACGCCGGAGAGAATCATCTTTATCACGGATAAGGACTCGGAGATTTACCGCTCCAAAGAGTGGTATGGGGTGCTGCCGGATGAGGAGATTCAAGCCCGCAGAGAGGCATTTCTCAAGCGTGGGCTTACGATTGACGGTAAGGGGACGGCTCGCTATAGCTTGCTTGCCGGGGATTGCAAATCCCCGGAACGCCTGGCGGGAGACTTTCAGGGGCAAGTACCTAATTGCAAATCCCCGGAACGCCTGGCGGGGGACTTTCAGGGGCAAGTACCTAATGATAGTAATCATAATGTTCAAAGTTCAAATCTCAAAGTTCAAAGTAATGACGATGTTCAAGACAATCGAT
>ERZ1026866.1351-NODE-1351-length-12800-cov-4.040957_pt1 | contig 12800 bp, 24 predicted proteins | sample MGYA00380163_ERZ1026866 | MGnify/ENA primary metagenome ERZ1026866 (study PRJEB33269, sample SAMEA4719799) | human gut metagenome | biome: human-associated habitat; feature: organic feature; material: feces | place: Cameroon | collected 2013-10 ...
TAATTCTCTCCCCTTTATAACAAATATGATTATTGTTTTCATAAGAGAGCGTGTGTTTTACGCGAAAAGAAAAAAAAGAAGACCCAAGTTAATGAGTCTCCTCTTCTTTCATACATTTCATAACTATGACTAAAGCCACTACGGCTACGATTGATATAAATATCCAGTCAATCATACTCATCGCATATCTATAGACATGTATCCATTTGTATACATCTCCCATAGATACACTTTTGTAGTATGATCCTTCTAAGATATTTATAATAATCATGTACAATTTTTCTACAAAATCTCTCATAGTTAATACCTCCTTTTAAGTGTATTTTTCTATAAGAGATTTTGTATTTTTCGCGAACAGATTTAATAGTCGTACATCTCGTCGTAAATATCGTTGATTCTATCGTAAAAATAATCCCATTCGTCACTATTCAGATCATCAAAATTTTCATATAACTTTGACTCGGCATCTGAAAATTTCTTAGCCTTATCTTCCAACTTCTTATAATCCTGATCCAGATTATAATTGGTAACAGTATTAATATCTGTATATTTCTTCATGAATTCAGCATATTCTTTGGCGAAATCCTCATATGTATCCAGGTAATCTTTCAACTCTTGCCGTACACCAGAACTTGGCTTCTTCGATTTTGATAAGTCGTCAATAACCGTATCAGCATCGGTATCATCTGTTTCCTCCTCTGTGACCTCTTCTGTTGGAGTTGGTTCTGGCGTGGATTCCTCGGTAGGCGTAGGTTCAAGTGTTGGTTCTTCCGTTGGGGTTGGTGTTTCTGTCAGATTCTCTTCAGTCTCTTCTTGATCTGAACCTTCAGGAGCGTCTACTCTAATACCCATAGCCTTTTCGTCAGGGTCATACGCCAATGTTAGTAAATATCCATCAGAATTAGATGCTTTATACATAGCCCCAGTGTCATCACTTACTGACTTAGAATCGGTGCCGAAACCATTATCTACACAGAGCTCAATGTATTTATTAAATCCACTTTTGCTAACTTCATAGACAATAAGCCTTGCTACATTACTATCAACCTGCTTACTCTTTACTTTTGAGCTGTTTGGATCTGGTAATAACGATAATAACTCGTTTCCGTCCCAATCAACATAGTCATAATCACCATCTTCTGCGGATAAATCCAATCCTTCTTTTTTCGATGTGGTATTATCTCCACATCCTATAAGTGTCGTACTTATCATTGAAACAGCCAATAAAACAGCTACTATATTCCTTTTCATATGTATTTTCCTCCCGTACATTATTACAAATATTATACAATACGTGTTATACAATGTAAACAGAAACGAAAAGGAAGAGCCCCAACTTAGGACTCTTTTTCCTCCTCTTCAATTTTCTTTATTCTCCGCTTGATATTGATAAGACACTCCGATGCACCTAACCGTAAGCATCTTGCCTGGATCCAATTATTTCTACGTGTATCAAATTCATATGGATTATCCTGTTCATGCATTCTATCATGCCAGTATTTCTCCAGTTTACTTTTACGCGCAATTTGATCCTCTAAGATTTCCATAGCTAAGTTGAATTTTTCTTCTCCTGTCATAAATATTACCTCCTTGAAAATAAATATATTGTTTGCATAATAGTCTATGTATGTACCGCGAAGACAAAAAGAAAGAGCCCTTGTTAGGACTCCTCCTCCTCAGATTTTACTTTCTTAGTTTCGATCAAATCACTCACTTTTGTTACCGCAACTGGTATTGCACATCCTGTAACAAAGCATGTCGTTAAAAACACCAAATATCCTTTCCAGTGTTTCTTCATACACGCATTTGTTACTTTCTGTGCTTCCCACATGTCTCTCCAAAAAGTTATAAATGATTTCTTCATATCTATTACCTCCTAAAAATAGTTAATTTCTCATAAAGGTATATGTAATTTTCGCGAAAAGAAAAAGAAGAGTCTGAGTATTAAACCCAGACCCAAGTCGTAAACTAAGCTTCTTTCATATAGAAATCGATTTTGATATTATGATCTACTTTCAACATTCCCTTGAACACAACTTCTTCGGGATCTACGTAGAAATCCAGTAATTGACTTACATTTGATTTATTAAGTTCATCAACTATTAATCTCTGATACCCTTCTGCCATAAACCGGTTATAATCAGTCAACTCGTACCATTCTTTATTTGAATTCTTTTTAAAGTAATCCCGACAAAGTCTGTCGAATTCACCGTTCAACTGTTCGGTTATGCCAGAATTTGTTTTATCAGCATATATGTTGTAAACTCTAATAAGTTCGCTCTGCATAGCCTCTTTTAAACCTGGAATTGCTCCATATGCTCCCAAATCTGTTACATTAAAATAAACTTTAAATGTCATATTCTTCATAATTTTCTTCTCCCATTCTTAATTGAATTGTTTTTAGTTTCTATAATATACCGTGTTGCTATCGCGAATCTAAATATCCCGTTTATCAAAGCATGTTTCCCATCGTTCTCTCGGTATCGGTTTTATTTTTAAAGCCCACATTATCTGACGGATGGTTGCTGTCGGATACAAGCCATTGACACATTTGCCAGCTCGTTCTTTGAAAAACTCCATGAATTTTGGATGTAAATATAAATCATCATTCAACCATGGATCTATTTCCGTCCACCAGGTTCTCTTTGTTTTCGGATCGTATCGTTGCTGAATAATAGCCAATCCGATTTTACCTATTTTGAATAAAGTGCATCTATTATAAACAGGATGATCACACTCATATACTTTACCGTACATCGATGTGAATATCCCGGGTTTTTCATAGTGATATCTCATGCAAATCCTCCAAAAGAAAAGGAAGAGCCATTAAATAGACTCTTCTGTGTTAATAAGTTTCAGTAACTGTTCGTAATTACTTTGAAATTCTGTCATTACGTTTCTCTGATCTCTAGTAATATCTGCTATAGAATCCATAATCAGATCCATACTCTGATTTAGCATCTGATCAGCATTTTCAAACATCTCTTCAATATTATACATAACATTCACTCTCCTTTCATAAAATGCTATGTTTATACCGCGAGAAGAAAAAGAAGAGTCCGAGTATTTAACCCAGACCCTTCCGGTTGAACTATTTTCTTCCGATTAACCTCTGAATGATTCCTTTTCCAGCCAGTGATGAGATCAACCCATCCTTTCCGATCTCATACCAGAGCATCAAAGCTGTTCCGCCGATCGTTACAAGTGCCGGCACACCGATACTGGCACCAGTTAACTTGTTTTTGATTTTCCGATCTTTTTCATCCAGTTTAATTTGTCTCTCAGTAGCTTCTTGCGCCTTCTGCTTCTGCTCCTGATCTGCATTGAACTTTTTGATTTCAATCTGCTTTTCATACAACTTAGTGATGCCTTCTACCGCCACTTTGTACTTGTCACTTCCGACTTCGATGCTGCTCAGTTCTTTGAGTTCATCCTGAATTTCGTCTTCAAGCATTTCATCGATTGACTTTTCAATTCTTTCTTCTTCCATTTTAGTTTCCTCCTTATAAATAGTCTTCATAATAGCCTTTGTTATCGGTGCGAATCCTGTCTATAAAGGATAATTTTCCGACTTCTTGGAACAGCATCTTTCGTACGGAAACTAATTCCGATATTGTACGTTCCTTCCTGGCTGCCATCGTCCGTTTTCTCCTTGAATGTGATATTATAGTCACCATATACAGCTCCGCGACTTATCAGAATATACATAATGATACATCCGATAAATACACCGCCGATGAATGATATAACTCCAATCATACCTCCTACGCTCCTTTCTCTAAATATTTATAAAAACCCAATAAAGGGAATTTATCGTAAATCAAAAGGAAGAGCCTATTAATAGACTCCTCTTTCCATATTTCTTCGTTCAATTTTTTGTAATTATATTCTGCATTTCATTATGTCTGAATGAAGTCTCTCCTGATGTCGATAATTCTTACTCCTGAGTAATGTATCCTCAAGCTTTTGAATTTTCATCTTCAGTTCTTTTTCTTCTTTGTCCACATAACCGTACGCTCCATACATAATCATTACCTCCTACTTTTATGTTGTTTTCTATAAAAGATGGTGTAATTTTCGCGTTAAATTATTTGCTCATAAATTCGAATATCTTGATACTCTGTTGTGGTTCTCGTTGCTTCTGTAGTAACTCCTCAGCACTCTTCAGACGATCGATTAAATATATTTCGTCTTTATAAATACTGTGAACGAGTTTATTTACAGATTCCGGATTTACTTTGATCCCATTCTGCAGTTTGCAAATATAATCCACAAGCTGCGTATATTTTTCTGTAGCCGTTTCCAATAATGCATAGTGGTTTGTTTCCATTTTGAATTACCTCCTACAATAGTTATCTGCAAATAAAAAGAAGCCCTATTCCTAGGACCTCTATCTCCATTTCAATATTTATACCATCTTTCAATGTAACAATATATCCCATATTCCGGACACCTGTTTACGGTTTCTATCCTAGATTAAAAGTTATTTTCAACCTAGATTTATTTGTTACAAACCTATTGCAAAATTATTAACTCGGTGTTATAATACCGACTACACCATACAATTGCAAAGGAGGATACGTCATATGGGATACTTTGATGAAAAGAAAGAAATCGAATATGTGGTTTACATTGATGAAGTTATTAGCGCTTTGCATCGAGGAGATGCAATCTGCAACAATTGCGATGTAATCATGACTCTGAACAAAAACTTCGAATATGTTTGTCCAAAATGCCATGAAAACACACCAGACTACTTATATAAATATGGAGGAATCTGGTCGCCAATATGGGAAGCCATAAAAGAACATTGCTATGTTGAAGATGGTGTCGTGTATGCTCAATCATGCTATCGCTGCTCAAATAAATCCTGGAAATTCCCGGACTGCCTCGAACAGTGCGATGAGATCTTCAACTAAACACTGTTTATTTTAATCTAACTTTATGCTATAATTAAATTCAGGCTAATAATGAAAGGAGAAAACAAATATGACAACTGAAGAAATCAATACTTTTATCGAAACCATGGAAGAATTCGGAGACGTATGGACCGTAGAACGTGTTAAAGATGTATACGGCGATAGATCTCTCGAAGACGCTATTAACGATCGTAAAGCAATACTTGCCCAGTTCGGTTCAATTATCGGCACTCTATTGAATCGATAAAAGTAAAAAAAAGAAGCTCGGAGGAGCCAGCGTTATCTGGTCCTCTAAGCCTCTCTCGTAATCGTAGACAAACGCTACTTCAGTGCATTTACTAAAAGCATCTCAAAGAATGTTCTGTTTTGTATCATTGTAATGAGTTCTTTCTTGATATCATCAGAGATGTCCATCTCCTTAATAGATTGATAATCTCTCTGTGATAACTCAAAAATAAGCTCTTTCAATTTGTCTTTAGAACATTCTTTGACATCGCCCAATAGCAGAGCATAGTCCATAGTTGTTTACCTCCTTTCCATTATAGCCTTTGTGTATTTCGCGAACATCAGCTTCGCATCTTGTTTAACAACCAAAAGAATTTTCGACGTAACAGATAATACGTCTCTTGACAACAAGGAATATTTTCTCGTGCTCTCAGGACCTCATATGACAATCCTTCAGTAACCCCCTTGAGAATATAAGAAGATAATTCCTTGTCTGTCATTTTAGCTGCTTCTTGAACCATTTTGATTTTTTCAGCATAGTACTGTTTCATCATCGCAATTCTTTCTGTAGGACTATCACCGATAAAACCACAATTCTGAGAAACTTTTGCCAATTTAAAAGGATGCTCCTCAATATCCACAAAACTTTCATACATACGAATCCAGTCGTGATACTGACGACAAAAATGCACTAATTCATACGATCTGTGCTTATTAATATAGTACGGACTCCTTTCCGATACTTCTGGTTTGATTGTCGTTGGCATATTTCTTCTCTCCTTTCCATAGATAGCCGGTATCCTCCCATAACAATTTCGGTGAAATATAGAAATTAATCCGACCGTACTTTGAATTCATCTCTTCAATACTGGTTATAAGTTTACCCTTTCTTGTTGCCTTTCCGATTGGGAGCCACCCAACAATAATCCCAGCTCTGACCCACGTAGCATCTTTTCCATACACTTTAGCGGCTACACTCACTGGAACTGATCCGGCTGCGAATTCGATATTATTCATACACTTACCTCCTACAAGTTAATATCGAAAAGAAAAAGAAAGTGATTGTGGGATTCGAACCCATATCTCTAAAATAGTGTTTTACCTTTAAACCATTTCACTCTCTTATAATAGGGAATGTAAATTTCGCGAATCGTTATCGTCCGCTATGTCCTCCTTTCAACTGCTATTTTATGACAATTAACACAATTGGTAAAAACAACCTCAGTGGAGACAAGCTCTACTTTTTATGCATTGACCTTTTCCAGCGTTTCATTGTCATCTCACTCGGATAGTCTTCAAAACCAAGAGTTGACGAATCGATAAGTCCTTCCACCACCCCATCGATAATATCTGCTTCATATTGTTTATATGGATATAGGTAATCTGGTAAATGTCTATGTATACTTCCGCATTTCGGACAACGACATCGTTCTATCCTCATACGAACCGTAATATGATTCTTCCTTCTGACGATCCTCTCTACGGTATCATAATGCTTCATTTTACAATGACAAGTGCTGCAGATTATACTTTTTGTTTCCATTATTATGTCTCTCCTTTAGGCATATGTATTAAATGATAAATGGAGACACATGCATATTCAACGAACAAATATTGGAAGAAAATACATAATTTTCCAGTAACGAACTTGTTGACTTTTTGGAATGTATCAGATACGATAACGGGTAAATTTAATAGAACAGGAGGAAAAATAAAAGTGTTGGTAAAATGTCCGGAATGTGAATTACAGGTAAGTGACAAAGCATTGACTTGTCCGCACTGTGGGATGCCCCTTAAAAGCCAGAAAACAATACGAAAGAAAACGGCACGAAAGCATATACGATTGCCTAATGGGTTTGGAAGTATTACAAAAATGAATAAGCCAAATCTAAGGAATCCGTATAGAGTCCGAATATGTGTGGGAAAAACAAGTGAAGGAAAACCCATTTTGAAATCATTAAAACCACAGTCATCTTTTCATACGTACAACGAGGCATATGAAGCTCTGGTGGAATATAATAGAAATCCATATGATTTGGATAATGATATTACGGTTATGGACTTGTATGAGAAATGGTCTGAAGAATATTTTAAGAACACTACTGCTAACTATATTCGAACGGTTAAGTCGGCATGGTTATACTGCTCATCTATTTATGATATGCGAGCTAAAGACGTCCGTGTACGACATTTAAAAGGATGTATGGATGAGGGGTATAGAATCGAATATAAGGGTAATAAAAAGGGTACAAAGATATACCCAACAGCTCGCACAAAGTCACGTATGAAGTCATTATTTAACCTAATGTTCGATTACGCTCTTGAATTTGAAATTGTTGACAGAAATTATGCACGGGCCTTTAGTATAAGTGGTGATATCGTAGATGAGATTAAGAACAATACTCAAGGACATATTATTTTTACTGATGAAGAAATGCAAATTTTATGGGATAATGTGGATCGTGTACCGTTTGTTGACTGGATATTAATTCAATGTTACATGGGTTGGCGACCACAAGAATTAGCTACAATTACGCTAGACGAAATAAATATCGACGAATGGTATATGAAAGCTGGAATGAAAACAGAAGCCGGTAAGCAGCGAATAGTCCCGATTCATACTAAAATTCGTGATCTTGTAAAAAAGAATTACGATAAAGGAGTGATTCTTGAGACTGGACGATTACTTAACGATAAGGGTCAAACTCACTCTGGTACTTGGAAATTGACATATGATAAATACGCAACACGATTCAATAAAGTCATCGAATCTTTACATCTAAATCCAGAACATAAGCCACATGACCCACGAAAAACATTTGCCACAAGATGTAAGAAAGCTGGTGTTGATGAATATGCATTGAAAGAAATGATGGGGCATAGTATAAAAGACATTACTGAATCTGTCTATACTTATCGAGATTTGGAATGGCTAAGAAGTGACTTAGAAAAATTACAATAATAAAAGGCAGAGAAATGAATTACTCAAATCCCTGCCTAATATATTACTTTTTCGGTTGTCAAATGTGGGTTGTCAAGTAATCGCCAAGTAGTTGTCAAATAACCCACATTTTTAACCTTTTATCCCCGTTTGAACACTTCTTAAAACACTTATTTTATAAGTATTTCTTAGAATTTACCAGCTTTGTGAGCTTCCTCAATGGAAGCTGTAAACCCCTATTTTTAGGTGTTTTTAAGATAGTTGTTGTCAAATAAATAGCAAATAGACTTGAATGTGTCACACTTTAACACTTTCAAATACCATTTTGAATTTCTACTTGTCGATACCTGTCGAACGATAATTATTGCTTTTATCAAAGGTATATGCTATGATTTATTTGTATTCAAAAGGATAACAAATACCTAAGGGAGAGAGAACTGATCACTGGGAAAGTCAGTTCTCTTTTTCTTTTAGTTAAACAGCGCGTACCATGTATCCGGTCCGACTACTCCATCAACCGTAAGTCCTCTTTCTTTCTGGAAAGATTTCACAGCCGCATATAAACCTGAACCAAACTCAGCGTCCATCGCCCCGAAGTAGAACCCTTTCGCAGCTAATACAAATTCTACCAAATATACGAATGTACCAGAAGCTCCTTTTTTAATAGTGGCTTTTTTCGCAGCTTTCTTACAACCGTCGAAGAAATTGCTGTTACTCGGATCTAATTTGGCTCCGTGTTTTCGATTACATAAATCTTTCCATACACAGATAGCGGCTGCTCTTGATTTTATACCGTAAGACCCGTCCTCTTCTAATTCAGCACCACAGTACTTTTTAATAGTTTCACCATAGTTTTTATTAAGCCATTTCTGACCCTTTTTCACGTTACTATCATTATTCGCAGTAGTCGTCGGTTTGCTCGGGGTGACTGGTGTGGCGACGTTTGACCCATTATCTGTCTTGTGGATTTCGTACACCATTTCGGTATGTCCGATCCCCAGTGGTCGAGTAGGATCACTGCCCTTAAACATTAATGCATCACCGATTTTGAGGATTTCTGGATTCTGGATAATACCGTTTACGATTACTACATTTTTGACTTTAGGCCAATGCTTATGCATTTCCGCAGTATTAAACAGACCTACACCAGATACTCCTGCTTTCTGAGCTGTAAGTCCGATGGAACTGCTACAGTCAGAATAATACTTACCATCTTTATACGCCTTATAGCAATACGCTCTCAGATTCTGGTTGTAATAATTTCTACCCAGAATCTCTTTATAGTAATCGTGCATCTTCTTTCTCTGTGCATCTGTCATAGGCAATCTCAGAACTTCTACCAGTCCTTTACCTTTTTCCTGTCTACCTCTACAATATGTATTCATATCTTTCTTGGATGGTCTTCCTGAACCATGTCCTGCTAATGTAATTGTTACTGCCATATTTTTACCTTCTTTCTTTTCTCCTGCGCTTACAACATACTGTTTGATCCATTTAACGCAACATTCGTGACGAGACTGAAAAATCTTATCCCCAACCTGTGTATTACTCTTTGCATCTTTCTGATCCAAAATTAAGGATGCAAATACAGTATCCGGCGTATATGGTTTCTGAGCTCGTCCAAATATTCTTTTAACCGGATTGATGCCACCCAGATGCTCGATTTCGCACCAGAGCATTTGAGCTGGAACATCTTTAACACCGTACTCTTCTGCTTTCGCAATATATGTTTCCATTAATTCCTGGAATAACTCATCCTGACATTTCTTGCCGATGGCTGTCGTGATAATAGCGATCAGTGCTTTCTTCTGTACTGTTGTCGGATGCCATTTTGTCGTCTCCCAGTTAACCGATAATTTCTTTTCAATTCCCGCATTGTCTGCTTTTCGAAATGCTGCCGGATCCTGATTGAATATCATCTTGCAGAGTTTTCGCGCACGTTCTCCGTAGTTACCAGCCCAACCGAGAGTGCATGTTTGTTCTTTTGAGGTATTACTATTCGGTCCGACATAAGCATCATATCTTCGTTTGCCGTATATCTGTCCTCCAGTTTCTACCGCACCAATAATATTTGCCAGTATATCGAGGTATTTTTTATCCATTTTGATTTCCTCCATCTATAAAAAGAAGAGCCTCAATCCGTAGACTAAAGCCCTCTTTTCGAGTTATGCATGAAAACCGATAATTACTTTATCAGTTGTCTTATTTTTACTCTGATTATTATAGTCAATGCCATATTCTTCACAAAGCTCTTGCATTCGTTTATCGCCCTTGTTGGCAGTAAATTTGACGACTTCTACCACCACAGTATCATATGCCTTATTCATGCATTTCTCTATAATGTTAGCCGTAAATTTACCCATAGTAAATCCGAATCCAATCACAAATGCTGCATTTCTTAACTCTCTTAATTCTCTTGTACTCATAAATAAATCCTCCTTCATAAATAATATGTTTTCATGTTACTCATAAAGGAGGATGTTTATGACGCGAGTCACTTATGTATAAGGTAATCCTGCAGTTCGTCTCTGGTTTCTCTCATCTTTTCGATCCCATTTCCAGTTATTTCATGATTAATCATAACCAGCATAGATTTAAGTATCATCTGATTTGATTCATCGAATTTGTTTAGACGCCTGTTATCCGTATCCAGAAGGTGATCATGATGCTCAACTTTCTTTTTCAGATCATCGTTCGGTTTCTTTGCTTCCTTGACGATTTTCCATAATGCCCATAATCCACCGATAAAACTGCAGAACCAAATGATCTGATCTGTTGTTATAATTAAATTCATTAGTCAGTTCCTTTCAATGTGTCACCTTCAATAAATCTTTTGAATCCCTGATGCATACCTGTAGAGGCTAAACCCATAAACGCCCCGTAGACTGCAGATTCAATCGACGGTCCAGATACTGCCAGATTGAGAACCAGTCCAAGTACCGCCAGGATCACCGGAATATCGTCATTATTTATCCGTTTACAAAAGCTGGCATGTTTAATGATATAGCCTACCACCAGACATGCCAAAACCACTACTACCAGAAAATTGTTTGTTAATAATGCTGTAAAATCCATCTCCATGTTTTATTCCTCCATTTTGTTGATCGCTGTGTCAAAGTTATCCCACACTTCTTTTTCAAACTCATCCACAACTTTATCAATCCCTTCTTTATTCTGACGATAAAGATCTCCATCAGAAATCTGTCGATTGATAATAGGTGTTACCGGAACAGATACATCGAAACCGGCATCCATCGTAGCTACAATTTTACCATCTACCATGACAGTTCCGGAAAAGTGCATATCTTTTGTGATTGATTTGGTAATCGTTCCCATTTTGAATTTCTCCTTTCCTTTTATTTCAACGAATCCAGTTGAGATTCCAGATCATTGATCTCCTGTCTCCATTCAGCACGCCGAGCAAGAATATCCGTATAGTCCTCTTTTGACGAGACCCCTTCTGCTATTTTTGTAGCAACATAATCGGTTTCCTGTAGATTACTCTTTAATGTTGATATCTCTTTCTGAATTGCTCTTTCCTGACTTTCTTTTTCCATAGTAGCCAGTTCTTCTTCCGTATAAGGGGTATAGAGATAATATGTCTGAACGTTCTGAACAATATCCCCTGTTTTCTTATCTTCCGGATATACTCCATCGAACTCTACCAATTCCCCAGTTTCCGGAAGCCTTGTTTCCCAATGAGCTTTTTCTGAAACATCAATAACTGTCTCCACATCTTTCCCACCGTTCGGATAAACTCTAATAACTTTTTTATGCATTCGAGCTGGGGTATCAATAACATATCGTTGGATAATCGGTCTCTGCTTGAGTTCCAATCGTCCGAGATTACAATCCGGATCTGTTATCACATTATTTTCCGTATCAAATATAAGCATATCAAATCTCCTCCTACGCGGTTCTTACCCAGGCATATACAGTTACATAAGGCGGCATACTGTTTGCTTCATATGTGGCATCCTCTCTGATACTGTTATTCGATCCGTATCCATCATATTTATACGAGCACATCTGCCCGGTTACTACTCGCGACTTGGTGACTTTACTTCCGCTGTTCGTATATAAAAGTCCGTCACCATAATCAAGCCCAACCGTCTGCCAGTGCTGATGTGTAGCACTTCCGCCAGTTGATGTTCCCTCATTACAATACAGAAATTTACCTTTGATCTGCTCCCATGTACCACCGAAAAGTTGTGCCGGACTCGTAGCGTCTCCATAAGACATATACACATAGCCGACAGGAAATAAAAGATTTAGAAAAGAAACGGAATTATAACGTATCGCCTCTAACCCCTCTGCTTTTCCACCATGAGCAAATAGATCAAGTCCGCCTTCAATACTTCCATTTACGCCACAATAGCCGATTATCGCATTATTTTCCGTATCTGTCATGAACGATGAGAGTTCTACTGAATTCCCACTCACCCGGCATGTATTTTCCATAGAAGTATTAACAGCATAGTCACCTTTCCGGCTTTTCATCTCGATCCATCCAGATCCGGATGTCTTTCCAGTCCCATCAGATACGAGAGAAATATCATCACTGGTCATGGTGAGTCCATACCGCCTTAATGATTCATTCCCATACTCCGGTGTAATCAGATTGTATTTAATACTCCCTTTTCCACCACATAACTCGATGACAGCGTCTGTTGAGTCTTTTCCGAGCTGGATAAGTTTCCGTCCATAACTTGCGA
>ERZ1026866.1353-NODE-1353-length-12781-cov-4.798287_pt1 | contig 12781 bp, 10 predicted proteins | sample MGYA00380163_ERZ1026866 | MGnify/ENA primary metagenome ERZ1026866 (study PRJEB33269, sample SAMEA4719799) | human gut metagenome | biome: human-associated habitat; feature: organic feature; material: feces | place: Cameroon | collected 2013-10 ...
CTCATCGGATCCTGCGGGACAAGACCCATCTTGCTACCACGGAGCTTGTCGAAATCCTTCTGCTTGAAGCCGGAGATCTCCTGGCCATCAAGCTTGATGGAGCCGCCGACCACATGGCCGGTTCCCGGAAGCAGGCCAAGCACGGCCATGGCGGAAGTGGATTTGCCGGAACCGGATTCGCCGACGATGGCCACCCACTGGCCGGGATACACGCTGAAGGACGAGTTGCGCACGGCATGCACGGCCTTGCCTTCATCGGTGGTGAAGTCGACCTGGAGGTTCTTGACCTCCAACAGCGGCCCGTGGGCGCGCTGCATGGCCTCGAGGTTGTTTTCGGTATTCATTTCAGTCATCGAATATCCCTTCACTTACACTCAGGCCGTACGGCTCTTCGGATCGAGCGCGTCCTTGACGGCGTCGCCCATCATGATGAATGCCAGCACGGTGATGGCCAGCGCGGCGGACGGATAGAACAGCACCATCGGGTCAGTACGCAGGATGGACTGCGCGTTGGAGATGTCTCCGCCCCAGCTGACCGTGGTGGTGGGCAGGCCGACGCCCAGGAAGCTCAGCGTGGCCTCGAGCACGATGTAGGTGGCCAGCGAGGTGGTGCCGACCACGATGATCGGAGCCAGCGAATTCGGCAGGATGTGGCGGAACAGGTTGCGGATCGGGGTGGATCCCAGAGCGGTGGACGCCGTGTTGAATTCAAGGTTCTTGGCTTCCATCACAGCACCTCGCGCGATTCGTGCCACGGAGGTCCAGCCGAACAGCGTCATCACCAGAATGATCTTCCAGATAGAGCTGCTCGTTTTGAACATCTGGAGCACCACGATGGCGCCAAGCAGAATCGGCAGCGCGAGGAAGATATCGGTCAGTCGGCTCAGCACGGCGTCGACCCATCCTCCGAAGAAGCCGGCGATTGCGCCGATCAGCGTTCCGAGCAGCACCACCAGCAGTGTGGCGAACACGCCGACGCTCAGCGAGGTGCGGGTGCCGTAGACCACACGGGAGTATACGTCGCAACCTTGCAGGTCGAAGCCGAACGGATGGCCTGAGGAAGCCGGCTCAAGGGAATTGTCGAGCGTGCAGTAGTTCGGGTTCTGCCTGGTCAACACGCTCGGGAACAGCGCCACGAACACGATGAAGATGATCAGCAGTCCGGAGATGATGAACAGCGGGTTCTTACGCAGGGTTCGCCATGCGTCGGCCCACATGTTCGAAGCCGGTGCGGATTCGTCCATCGAGTCGACGGCCTTCAGGGGCGTCTCATCGAGCGGTGCCACATAGCGTTCCTGTCCCGGAAGCACGGTGGAAGGATTGGTCTCATTCATTTCGGTCATTTCTTGTTCCCTCCCTCGACTCACGCGTAACGGATTCGCGGATCAAGCGCGGCGTACAGCATGTCGACCAGCAGATTGCAAACCACGAAGATCAGCATGAGCAGCGTCACGATGGACACCACCAGGTTGCCTTCTCCCTTGAGGATGCTCTGATAGGTCAGGTAGCCGATGCCATGCACGTTGAAGATGGTTTCGGAGATCATCGCGCCGCCCATCAGTGCGCCAAGATCCTGGCCCAGATAGGTGACGACGGGGATCATGGAGTTGCGCAGCACGTGGCGCAGCATGACGGATTTGTTGTCCATGCCCTTGGCGCGCGCGGTGCGCACATAGTCGAGGGCGATGTTGGACGAAATCTCCGTACGGCTCAGACGGATGATGTACGCCATCGATACCGAGCCAAGCACCATGGCCGGCATCAGCAGATCAAGGAATCCTGGATTCGCTCCGGCGGTGACCGGCAGCAGATGCCACTTCACACCGAGGAAGTACTGGCAGAGGAAGCCGGTGACGAAGGTCGGCACGGAGATGAGCAGCAGGGAGAAGATCAGGATGACGGTATCGCACCACTTGCCCTTCTTCAGGCCGGAGATCACACCGAAGATCACGCCGAAAACCGCTTCGAACACGAAGGCCATCAGGGCGAGCTTGATGGTCACGGGGAAGGCGCGGCCGATCACGTCGATGACAAGCTGTCCGGAGAAGGTCTTGCCGAAGTCGAGGGTCAGCGCGTTCTTCAGGAACAGCAGATACTGGACGATGAACGGCTTGTCCAGATTGTATTCGGCACGGATCTGGGCCGCGACCGCTTCGTTGACCGGCTTGTCGCCGAACATCGCCTTGACCGGGTCGCCCGGCAACGCGAACACCAGGGCATACACCAGAAGCGTCGTGCCGAGAACCACAGGGATCATCTGCAGAATGCGTCGCAGAAGATACTTGCCCATTGGTTTCTCCTTTTGATTACTCACTCGTTCGCCAGCCGTTTGCGGCTTCGTCCCCTACGCTCACGCGTATAGGACATGAGGCCCGGGGCGGCCGGCGCTTGCCCCGTTACGTATCAGTGATACTGCACCACAGTGCTTTATATTGCAGTTTCATGAAAGACAGCTGAAAATATACCCCACGCGCGGACATCTTCTGTTGATGCCGCATGTCCAGCCGTCATGGACCTCCGATGGAAGCCCCGTTTATTACGCGGAAAGGAAGGAACGGATATTCGAATCCGTTCCTTCCTTCATGTCGATCCTACGAAATCAAAATCAGAGAACGGCTCACTTGCCGGACTTGGTCATGTTCTCGTAGACCGGCAGGTTCTGCCAGTTCATCTCGAAGCCGGAGACACCGGTCGAGGCCACACCATAGGCATTGGCGTAGTACAGCGGAACGGCCGGCAGGTCGTTGAGCAGCACTTCCTGTGCCTGCTGGTACAGCTTGTTGGCGTCTGCGACGGACTTGGAGGCAGCGGCCTTGTCGCACAGCGCATCGAACTCCGGGTTCTTGTAGTCGCCATCGTTGGAGCCGTTGCCATCGGCAGCGGCGGAGGCGAAGTTCTGCACCAGGTAGTTTTCGGCGGACGGGTAATCCGGCTGCCAGCCGCTACGGAACGCGCCGTTCACCTTGCGGTCGGACACGGCGGTGCGGAAATCGTTGAAGGTCGGGTACGGGTTGGTGGCGGCCACGCCGGCGCCCAGCACGTTGTTGATGGAGTTGACCACGGCGGTGTAGATGACTTCGTGGCCACCATCGGCGTTGTAGGCGAAGGTGAGCTTGTCATCGGAGGTCCACGGGCTGATGGCGTTGGCCTTCGCCCACAGTTCCTTGGCCTTCTTCTCGTTGTACTTCAGGTTGCCGGAACCCTTGAGGGAATCGGAGTAGCCCGGGGTCAGCGGGGAGGTGAAGTCGGCGGCCGGGGTGCCGGTGCCGTTGAGCACCTTCTTGCAGATGTTCTCGCGGTTGATGGCCATGGAGACGGCCTGGCGACGCAGGGTGCCTTCCTCGGTGTCGGCTTCGAAGTGCTTCAGCTTGGCCGGGATGGTGAACTGTTGGATGACGGAGCCGGCCTTGTTGTAGGCCTGTACGGTGGAGTCCTTCTGGAAGGTCTTGGTGGCGGAGGCCGGGACGGACTCCATCACGTCGAGGGAACCGGACTGGATGTCGGCGTAGGCGGCCTCATCCTTGGTGTAGACCTTGAAGGTCACGCCGTCGTTCTTGGCGACGCGGTTGCCCTTGTAGTCGGGGTTCTTCACCAGCACGATCTGGTTGTCGTGGTCCCAGGACTGGAACTTGTACGGGCCGTTGCCGACCGGCTTCTCGCCGAAGGCCTTCGGATCCTTGAAGAAGGATTCCGGCAGCGGAGCGAATGCGTTGTAGCCGACCTTGATGGCGAACACGGAGTCGGAACGGTTCAGGTCGACGGTGAATTCATGGTCGTTGACGACCTTCAGGCCCTCGAGCTGTTCGTCGCCCTTGAGCTTGTCTCCATCCTGGAGCTTGTCGTAGCCCTTGATGGTGGAGAAGAAGGAGGAGCCGAGCTGTGCGTTCTTGGCGTTGGCCGTGTAGCTCCATGCCTTGGTGAAGGATTCGGCGGTCACCGGGGTGCCGTCGGTGAACTTCCAACCATCCTTGAGCTTGATGGTGTACTGGGTGGCGTCATCGTTGGACTTGATGGACTCCGCCACTTCGTTGGAGGCATTGCCCTTGGCGTCGAAGGAAATCAGACGTGCGAACAGCAGGTCGAGCGGCTTGCCGCCGCCGGTCTCGTTGCAGTCGCCCGGGATGAGCGGGTTCTGCGGTTCGGAATTGTATGCGGTGATGACGTTGGAACCCTTGTCAGCGGTGGAGTCACCGCTGGAAGAGCCGCAACCGCTGAGCAGCATGCCGAATGCGCATGCGGCCGCAGCGAAAGCCAGAGCTTTCTTCTTCATGGAATTCATATTCTCCTTATCCATTATTTCCAGAGCCGTAAGACCCTGCTCAAAAAGAAGGCGGGCGTCAATACCGTGGCATCAACGTCCGTCTTCGTTCTGATGGTGGGTTCATTATCACTCGATTGAGGGACAACCGCTCCATATCCGAGGGAGGCCCATGCAAAATAGCCAAATCAAAACTCATCATCTGATAAAACAATCCGTTTTTCCCTCTTATCGCCGGAACAACTTATCCGCATCGTGCGTATGGACGGACGCGGACATATCCGTTCGCTGTCAGCGTACTTTGCCAATCCGCGTCACGCCCGTGGAAACGCCTGCCCGTATCGTGCCTTCAACTGTTCGATGGACACGTGTGTGTAACGTTGTGTGGTCTTCAGCGAGGAATGCCCCAGCATCTCCTGCACCTCACGCAGGTCCGCTCCCCCGTCGAGCATATGGGTCGCCGCACTGTGGCGCAACGCATGCGGACTGATGTCAGGCACGCCGGCCTCCCGTGCCCGGTCGTGCACCACCTTGCGCACCATACGTTGACCGATCCGCCCGCCCTGCGATCCCAAAAAGAACGCGTCGTCCGACATGTCACCGCATAGTACGGGACGGCCATGTTCCAGCCAATCACGCAAGGCCTTGTCGGCTGGTGCGCCGAATGGCATGACACGCTGCTTGTCGCCTTTGCCGGTCACTTTCACCGTGCGGTTGCCGAATGTCACGTCGGCCACGTCGAGTCCGACCAGTTCCGCCACACGCATGCCGGTGGCATAGAGCAGTTCCAGCATGGCCGCGTCACGCAGCGCGATCGCCTGTTTTTTCATATTCGGTTCCTGCGATCGCGCCTCCATGCCGTCCTCATCAACGCGGTCCATCAGCTGCTGCGCCTGCGTTTCGTTCAATACCGCCGGCAGCGTATCGGGGATTTTCGGCGTCTGCAACGAAGCCGCCGGGTTGGCGGACGCCATGTCATGGTCGTACGCCCATGCGAAGAATCCATGCACGGCGACGGTTTTGCGCGCCATGCTGCTGCGTGCGTGATTTTTGGACGATTTGGCCATCCACAGGCGCAAATCCTCGATGGTCACCTCATTCAGATCCACGCAACCCTGTTTCCGCAACGCCACCAAGCATTCCTCGACATCGCTGCGGTACGCCCTGCGGGTGTTTGCGCTCAACCCTCGGTTGGCTTTCAGATAGGCGTCGAATCCGTCCAACGCATCATCGAAACACATGCAAACCACCTTCCGCTTCGTCTGAAATGAACAGACACCACGCAGACACCGTATAAATGCCATTCCGCAGCGCGATCGAATGTCATCTCACGCGATGGCACGATTCCATTATGTCCCCATACCGATAGACTGATGACGATTAGGCATCTTACGAACAGGCGGTATTATGACTCGTCATTCCATTCATGACGTACAGCATCCGACAGCCGAAAACCCCGATGATGGGATTGTGGCCCGCGCCATCGACCTGACCAAGGTCTACGGCTCAAAAGACAACGAAGTGATGGCGTTGGATCATGTGAATGTGGAATTCAAGCGCGGTGAAATGACCGCCATCATGGGCCCTTCCGGTTCCGGCAAGTCCACGCTCATGCATTGCATGGCCGGGCTCGACACCCCTTCGTCCGGCAAGGTGATCGTGGAGGGACTCGAGGTCTCCTCCATGAACCAGAAGCAGTTGACGGACCTGCGCCGCGAGCAGATTGGCTTCATCTTCCAATCGTTCAATCTGGTGCCGACGCTGTCCGCCGAAGAAAACATCCTGCTGCCGTTGCAGATCGCGAAACGTCCGATCGACCGCGAATGGTTCAACCAGGTGGTCAAGGTGGTCGGTCTCGAAAAGCGTCTTACCCACCGTCCAAGCCAGCTGTCCGGCGGCCAGCAGCAGCGTGTGGCCTGCGCCCGCGCCATCATGGCACGTCCGTCCGTGATCTTCGCCGACGAGCCGACCGGCAACCTCGACTCGCGCTCCAGCCGTGAGGTGCTTGGCTTCCTGCGTGATTCGGTACGCGACTACGGCCAGTCGATCGTCATGGTCACCCACGATCCGCGTGCGGCCTCCTTCGCGGACCGTGTGCTGGTGCTCGCCGACGGCAACATCACCCGCGACATGCAGCATCCGACGTACAACGAGATTCTTGAGGTGTTCGCCGGCGACGACGATATCGACGACGTTCCTGCAGCCGACATGGTCGCGCCGTCCACCGCAACGGAGGGCGCACAGGCATGATTCGCATAGGATTGCGCGACGCGCGCAGCCATTTCGGCCGTTTCATCATGTCGATCGTGGCCATCGCGCTCGGCGTGAGTTTCGTGGTCGGCTCGTTCTGTTTCCGCGAAATGCTCAACAACCAGGTTTCACAGATGATGTCCACCAATGCGGACCATGACGTGTACGTGCGCGGTTCGCAGGAGAAGAAAAAAGATTCGTCGGCGATGTCGATGGGATCGACGAAAAGCTACAACGATGTCGACGTCGATCTGGCGGGTACGATAGCCAAGGTCGACGGTGTTTCCTCGGCACGCGTCGTGCACATGCTGTCCGGCGTGGTGCTGCTCGACAAGCATGGCGATGCGGTGACCACCATGGGGTCTCCGACGCTCGCCATAGGCATGGGCAAGTCGTCGCCGTGGCGGTCCGCCAAGTTCACGACCGGCACGTGGCCGAAGAACGGCGATGAGATCGCCCTTCATTCCTTCGCCGCCGAACAGTCGGGTCTGAAGGTCGGCGATAAGACGAAAATCGTCTATCCGGACGGCGCTCATAAGGTGACCGTCAGCGGCATCTTCACCACCGATGCCAGCCAGGCAGGCGCCATCATCATCGCCATCGATCCCGCGACGGCCAAGGAACAGGCGAACAAGCAATCGGACGATCCGGACAAGACTGCGTTGATCAGCGTCTACGGCAATAAGACCACGCCGCTTGACGACAACGCGCAGCAGCAGCTGGCGGACCGTATCAACAAGGCGCTGCCGAGATCGGCGAAGGCGCATGCCATCACCGGTGATGAATACCGTGACGAATCAACCAAATCCACGCAGGACGCGCTCGGCTTCATCCAACCGCTTATTCTGATTTTCGCGGTGATCGCATTGTTTGTCGGCTCGTTCATCATCGCCAACACGTTCTCCATGATCGTGCGCGAGTCGATGCGCGGCTATGCGCTGCTGCGTTCCATCGGCGCTTCTCCCCTGCAAGTGTTCTCCACGGTGATCGTGCAAGCTCTGTTGCTGGGCCTGGTAGGTTCGCTCGCAGGCATCGGGCTCGGCTGGGGCATGGTCAAACTCATCGCATCCGGTTTGGCGAATATGGGTATGCCATTGACCGGCGCCACCAATCCGACCGTTTCCGACATGCTCGCCGGCCTTGTGGTCGGCATTGTGGTGACGTTGATCGGTGCGGCCCTGCCGGCGCGAAATGCGGCGCTTGCCCCGCCGATTCAGGCGATGAACGAAACCGTCAATCCGGAAAAGCCCGTCCTCGCACGTGGCATCCTCGGCACCGTCATGGTGCTGTTGGGCTTCCTGAGCTGGGGTTTCACCTACGCTTTGGCCGCCGCGGATGGTGACGGCGGTCCGACGCCGTGGAAGGCGCTCAACAGTATCGCTGTCGGCTGGCCGCTCGGTATTGGCGCGGCGCTGGCCGTGATCGGCGTGATTGTGGCGGGACCGGCATACGTGTCCACCGCGGGCGCGGTGCTCGGCTGGCTGCCATCGAAGGCCTTCACCGTGACTGGGCGTCTCGCGCAACGTAACATTTCTCGTTCGAAACGTCGCACGTCCAACACCGCAGCCGCCCTGTTCGTGGGAGTGGCGATTGTCAGCTGTCTGGGCGTGGTGGCCACGTCGGCGAAGGCTTCGGTCAATTCGCTGGTGGATACCGGGCTCAAAGCCGATTTCGCCGTATCTTCGGCTTCGGCCGGGCAGATTCCCGACCAGGCCATCAAAGACATCAAAAAGGTCGATGGCGTGAATCATGTGGTGTCGAACCGTGTGGTGCTTGGTGTGAAATATGACGGCAAAGCCATCAACGGGTTCACGTTCGCCACACAGCCGGAGCTGTTCACCAAGATCTTCGCCGCCGAAACCACCGAAGGTGATGCCGCTGCCGCGTTGAAGGATGGCAAGCTGCTCGTCGGCAAGACCATTGCCGACGATCGTGGATGGCATGTGGGTCAGAAGGTCAAGGCCACGGCCGAGAACATCGTGGTAGACAAGGAGGCCACAGCCAAGGCGCAGGCCGATTACCAGGCCAAGGTGCAGGCGCATGTGCAGGAATTGCAGTCGCAGGCCCAGCAATTGGCCGCATCCGGCGACTCGGCAGGAGCGCAGGCCAAGGCTTCGGAAATCGAACAGTACACGAACGACGCCAAGAACGTCGATCCGAAAACGCTGGTCAAGACGAAGAAGGTCACCACCGGAAAGACGCTGACCATCGGCGCGATTGTGTCGAATTCCGTATACCGCGATTTCGCGATCGTCAACGACGATTTGGCCGAGCAGATCGGCAACAAGCAGACCATGTTCGTCATGCAGGCGTTCGTCACGGACAAGCGGGGCGCCGACACGGCCCAAGTCAAGAAGGCCCTGAAGAAAACAATCAAGAAATACTACACAATCGTCGTGTTCGATCGTGACGAGTACAAGTCCACGATGAGTTCGATGATCGATCAGATGCTCATGGTCCTGTACGCGTTGCTGGCTTTGTCCATCATCATCGCCATTTTCGGCATCGTGAACACGCTGGCGTTGAGCGTGTCGGAACGCACCAAGGAGATTGGTCTGCTCCGTGCCATCGGCACGTCACGTGGCCAGGTGCGTGGCATGCTTGGCATCGAAGCGGCGATCATCTCCGTGTTCGGCACGGTGTTGGGTTTGGTCGTCGGCGTCGCCGCGGGAGTGGTGATTCGTGCGGTCTACGCGTCCGAAGGTTTGGAGACGCTGGCGATTCCGTGGTTGCAGCTGCTCGTGTTCCTGCTGCTGTCGATTGTGGTCGGTCTGGTGTCCAGCATCTCCCCCGCCTCCCGCGCGTTGAAGCAGCCGGTCCTTGACGCCGTGGCGAGCGAGTGAGACAGTTGGAGCGGAACATCGAAAGGAGGCAGCAATGCCTATTCCCAATGAGATTCCAGTAGGAGCGCGCATCGTGGTGCGCACCTTGGAAGGCGTCGATCCCACCGATCATCGTATGAAGTTCCGCGATTACGTAGGCCACGTGCGTTCGTGGGACGGTCAGAAACTGGAGATGACGCGCGATGCGGCGGCGAACGGCTCACGTCCCGAGCAGCGTGTCACGATTCCCGCCGACGAAATCGTGACGATCAAGCCGGTGCCGGAACGTTCCATGACTCGGCCACGTCCGTAGTCGCATGCCTCCCCCTACCGCGCGCAAAGACAAGAGCGCCGCAATCGCACTGATTTTTCTGCGATTGCGGCGCTTTTGCATAGCGATGGCGTCAGTCGTCAGACCACGGAACGCGCCTGCGCGATCGCGGTACGCTCGCCGTCGAATCGCACGATATGCTCGCCTCTGCGGGCGGATTCCAGCAGCGTGCGCTGCCAATCGTTTTCGGGAATCGACAGTTCGACCGTCGCGCAATGTTCGGCGTACTCCGGCTGCCTGCTGGCGGCCTTGTAGTCGCGGAACGGTTGGCCTTGGGTGAAGAAACGGTCCATTTGCTTCACGTCGCCTTCCGTGGGGCGCACGCCGGTATCGGCCATGTCGTGCAGCACGTTGGCCACCAACGTCAATCGGTTGGCCATGTTGCGTAGCAGGGTCTCCACGTTGGCCGCGTCCTCCTCCACCATGGCACGTGTGCGGTTCGGATCGGTCAGCGCCACGCGCGTCATGTCACGCCAGGACCCGGCTGCGAGCGCGGCCGCGATGTTGCGGTTCGGGTTGGCCACCAGCTCGTTGATCATGGCGGTGGCGATGACGTGAGGCATATGTGAGATGAGCGCGGCGCAACGGTCATGGGTGGCGTCGTCAAGTACGATGAGCCGATTGCCGCAACGGTTCACGATCATGTCGGCCACGGCGCGGAACCGGCGGTATTCGGTGTGTTCGTCGACGGTGATGGCCCAGAGCGCGTCGTCATAGAGTGTCGGGTCGGATGCCTCCCAGCCGGACAGTTCGTTTCCGGCCATCGGGTGTGCTCCGACGTAGCAGCCGTCAAGACCAATGGCTTTGACTTGGTCGCGGACCATGCCTTTGACGCTGCCCACGTCGGTGAGCGTGGTTGTTTCCGTGTCGATCAATGGTTTCAATGCGCCGAGGATTTCGGGCATGGCCTTGAGCGGGTTGCACAGTACGAGCACGTTCGGTTTGGTTTCGGCGAGTGCCGCCAAGGTGGGTTTGCAGATGATGCCGTCGGCTTCAGCGGTGGCGTAGGGGCGGTCGTTGTGGTTCCATGCGGTCACTTCGCAGCCGGCGTTGACGAGTCGGCGTGCCAGTGATCCTCCGATGAGGCCGAGTCCTACGATTGCGATGCGTGGCTTCACCACATCAGCTCCCTTCTGACGGTTTCGTCGTTCTGCCAATCGTCCGGCAGGTGGCTGTCGTCGAGTCGTACGCCGCCTTGCGGCAGCATCCATGAGGTGACGGGCGGGTTGGGGCGTTCCCTGCGCGGGTAGACGGCGAGTGTTTTGGCCCAGTCGCCATGTTCTGCGATTTCCACGAGCGCGTCGCGGAAACGTTCCTCCCAAGGGGCGGCGTCGAGGGTGACGATGAAGCTGTATGTGCCGGTGCGTCCTTTGATGGGCCGTGAGATGAAGCTGGTCATGTTCAGTCCCGCGTCACGGAACACGTCGAGCAGGTTGGCGAGCACGCCTGGGCCGGTGACGAGCGGGATGAGCGTCAATACCGATTCGTATTCGACGTTAGCTTCGGCGCGTGGTTTGGCGAGCAGCCGTGCGACTTCGGCGCGTGGCGCGAGCACGAGGAAGTCGGTGGCGGCTCCTTGGTAATCCTGGATGGCGGTGCCGATGCGGGTGATGTCGTACAGTTCGCCGCAGATGGCGGGACCGAAGGCGATTTCACCTGGGATAAGGTCCCGGCAGGCCGCCGCGTTGGATGTGGCCGGCTGTGTGGAGAGCCGATGTTCGGCGATGAATCGTTTGCATTGCGCGAGACCGTGCGGATGGGCGGTGGCGATGCGCGCTTCGGCTGGATCGGCTCCTTGCGCCACGTATGCGTCGAATTCGACGTTCACACCGACGCGTGCGAATCCGACAAGGTCCTTCGCGTCGATCAGGGCGTCGAGGTTGGGGACCACGTACCCTTCGACGTTGTTCTCCCAGGCCACGATTCCCCAGCCGTCGCCGTGCTGTGCGGCGTCAAGAATCTGCGGCACATCGTCCATGGGCATCAGGTCGAAGCCTTGCGGTTCGAGCCGTGCCAACTCTTGGGCGGCATTGACGGCCGCCTGATGGGTGAAGGTGCCTTGTGGCCCCAGATAGAACAGCTTGCGTGCGCTCATTGCCGCCTGTGCCTCCTTGTTGCGGGTCATCCTAAGCACCTTAGCGCATTCGCGAGGCTGTGGAGGGGTCTAGTCCACCGGTTGGGCGGTGTCATGGTCCGGTTCAGACGATTCGTTCTGGTCATATTCCGTGGAGTCATCCTCAGTGCGCGGCGGCATCGTGAACCAGCTTTTGGGCAGCGCCAGCATGATCAATGGAATCAGCACCACGCCGTATAGCCAGAAATAGCCGGCGTTGTTGCTGAAATACGGCAACGTCGCCGTCTCGCCGAATCCGACGGGAATCATGGCGTCCCCGCCCGGACCGTAACCGGCCATGACGGTCCAGACCACCAGTGACGAACTGATCAGATGCAATGCGAGGCCCGATACGCCATCACGTGAACGCGCCGACCATGTCGAGATGATGACCAGAGCATATGCGATCACAAGACCGTAGGGAATATTCGCCGACGCGCCCATGCGGTGCGCCATCGTGCCGATCACGCCGACGACGGCACCGGCGAGCAGGTCAACCAAAAACCGCGCCCATACCGGTAGACGATGCGACCACGGCAGCAGCCTGCGGTCGATGCCGTCCTGTGATTGCGATTGCGGTTCCGGCTGTGTTTCCTGCGTGCGTTGCGTCATGTCTTCCACTATGCCCTACGTTCCTTACAAAACAGCAAGAAAGGCAAGAGATACGCGGAAAACCGCCGACATCTCTTGCCTTTCTTAAGCGTTTAGCGCACTAGCGGAACACACTACCGTGCCCGCGAAGCGCCAAAACAATGCGAAGAATCACTTGTTATTCTGAGCGTTGTTCTGGCGACGCTGCTTGGCGCGCCACTTGTACCAATCCTCACGGCTCAGAATGATCTTGCGCACGCGGATGGATTCCGGGGTGACTTCCACGCACTCGTCCTCGTTGGCAAAGTCCAGGGACTCTTCGAGGCTCATCTTGATCGGCGGGGTCAGGGTTTCCAGCACGTCTGCGGTGGCGGAACGCATGTTGGTCATGTGCTTTGCCAGCGTGATGTTCACAT
>ERZ1026866.1358-NODE-1358-length-12750-cov-315.155100_pt1 | contig 12750 bp, 12 predicted proteins | sample MGYA00380163_ERZ1026866 | MGnify/ENA primary metagenome ERZ1026866 (study PRJEB33269, sample SAMEA4719799) | human gut metagenome | biome: human-associated habitat; feature: organic feature; material: feces | place: Cameroon | collected 2013-10 ...
TATTAAATAGTATCTTTATGCTTTAATAAATAATTTTTATTGTATTTATTAAATAATATATTTCGTATTTATTAAATAAAAATATTCTGTTTAGAATGGCATTTCTTCATCTTTCTTGCGACCTATAATCTCCTTTGCCAAAGACATGTAATCTTCTGCACCATTGGATTTTGGAGAAAAGACAAATATACTTTGCGACAGTGCGGCAGACTTGTTCAAGTCTTCACATTGGCGTATGCTAGTATGAAACAGAGCATCTGGAGATTGCGTTGTGAGCATTTCTCTAATTTGCTTTGAAACTCCAAATTTTGTTTGCTTAGTAAGCAGGTATTTTCCTTCTATGGTCTTGTGATTTGCCTTGATTATTTGGGTGAGCTTCTTTGCTCCTGTTATGCTGAATTTATCAGCAATAGGGACTATGAGCTTGTCAGCGGCAACTATGACGTTTACAAGGATGGCACCAGAACCTGGAGCAGAATCTATGAGAATATAGTTATAATTATTTTCTATCTTTTTAAGGATGTCTGCCAAATAGTGAGTAGCACCATTTATGTCATCTTCTATGCTGAGTTCTATATTATGAGCATCTTCATCGAGAGCGGTAGAACCAGGAATGATCCAAAGATTCTCGTTGATTGATACTGGTTTGATTTCTACATCATCATCATTGAGATATGTGGAAAGATTACTTGCTCCTTCTACATTTGCTCCAGATTGCATGGTGAGGTTGCATTGTCCATCGCTGTCTATGAGAAGTATTTTCTCCCCAAGTTCTGCAAGTGCAGCACCGAGATTGAATGTTGTCATAGTCTTGCCAACTCCACCTTTGTGGTTTGTAACTGCTATTTTTATTGCCATGGTTGCTTTTTTTATTTGTTATTGTAAAAGGCTAGAGTAAGTTGAAAGAAGAGATGTTCCTATCAATTCTTTCATAGATTTGCCTTGCTTTTTACCTTCTTTACGTAATGCCTTAATCAAAGTCTCAGGAAGCTGGACAGTAAGCGAGACTTCTTTTACTCCTTCTATGAGCTGTTTGCGAGGTCTTCCCCAATTATCTAGCGATTTCTTTTTTGTGCGAAGTTCTTCTTTTAAAGAAGATGTGTTGTCTTTTGTATCTGTAACAATGATTGAATCTTTGCTGTCAGACGACAGGCTAGTTGGTGTTACATCTTTCAAAAAATCCACATTGCCTTTTTTTTGTATAGCCATATCTATTTAATATTTAAAGATTTATGTTGCAAATATACTATATTTATATTTAATAATGAAGAATATTTGTAAAGATTAACAATAAACTTTAATAATTACGTATTATTATATTTATTAAATAAGTATCATATAGTTTATTAAATATAATAATACGTAATTATTAAATAAGAATATTAGTATTTATTAAATACTATATGTTTGTTCTTTGGCTTTGTCAATTTCTACTTGACAGACTATCACGACCAGATTTGGAATGGAATGTTAGACTGGTTTGTAGTCTTTGCATTGAAGAGCTATTGAGCAAGTTGCACACGTTGTGTTGCATGCTGCTACGTCTGTGACAGTGTAGGCTCCTGTTTTACGGCTTCCGTCACGTTTGATCAATCCGGCAGAAGTGAGACTGGCAAGTCCGTAAGCGGCTGTTCTTTGAGAATAGTCAAGTTCTGATACTATATCTTGAAGTTGCTTGCCGTTCTTGGATTCACGTATTTTCCAGAACACTTCTTGTGCTTTTGGCGGTTGTGCCATAAGGCGTTGACGTATATCTTCATTGAGTACAGTAGATTTTTCTGCTAGTTCTACAGCTCGTTTCTCACGAAACTCCTGACGTGCCAGGAAGGCTGCTTTTCGTGCAGCCTTTTCTTCGTTAGAAAGTTGTTTATAGCCACCTTTTCTTAACGTGCAGTTTTCTTGCAGGTTATTTTGCGCAGAGTTTTTAGCATCTTCCTCAACCATATTTTTTCCTGTTAAAACTACTGGTGCTGGTAGTTCTTCGGGAGTGAAGAAAATAGTCTTTGCATCTTTGAAGGCGTAGTTATAGACTGCATTCTGTAATACCAGGTTCTGCTTTTCAATACTAACTTCTGAGCGTTGCGGATGAGAGTATAATTCGCCCGTTTCGAGACCTAATACACCTATTTTCGATAGTGTCTCTGGGTGTTCGTTGTTCACCTCGACTATTTTTTCAAACGCATATTGAGTGAGATCATCAGGTACGGCAATGAAGAAGAAATCTGTCCAGCCAACATACTTCCATAGTTTCTCGTCACGCATCAGGTCTTCTTTAAACTCTTTTATTTCTAGAGCAATGGTAAAACAATGCCCTTGATTAAGAGCTCGATAACCTGGTTTAATGAATAGTATAACATCAGGAATTACCTGTAGCTTTTTGTCGAGTCCAATGCGTGTCTTTTCGCCTGTTGATTCACGTAAACGGAACTCTTCGAATATCTTATATTCCAAATATTCTACAGGAATGCGTTCTGTCCAGGGATAGGCATGCAAGCACATGTCTTTAACAAATGCTTGTATCTTCTTGCCTTTCAATAAGTTCTTTAATTCTGCATGAGCTTTCATATAAACTCCTTTCTTTATGTTTATAATTTTGTCGCAAAGGTATTAAAAAAGTGTTTAATATGCAAATTTATTGCAAGTTATTTCGTTAATATTATACATATTTAACCTGCAAATATGTTGCAAGTTACAATCGGTGTAATTAGTAAATCGTTAATTAGTAATAAAGTTCTTACTAAAAAGGTTCTTACTAAGAAGATTATTACTATCTTTGCGTTTGGAATTGAATAATAAAAAACGATTATGATAGAGAATCCATTTGAGTTCGGTAGGGCAGTGGAAGATGAAAGTTTCACTGACCGTATAGAAGATGCTAAACGTTTGGAAGCTAATCTTACGCATGGCATCAATACTATCCTCATCTCTCCAAGAAGATGGGGAAAGACTTCGCTTGTCAAAAAAGTAATAAAAGAATCCAGAAGGAAAGACGTAAAGTTCATCTTTGTCGATGTATTCTCATGTAAGTCCGATTATGAGTTTTGTAAGATGTTGGCAACCGAAACCATTTGCCAAACGTCTTCCAAATGGGAAGAATGGATACAGCTGGGGAAGACCTTTCTTTCCAACATTACGCCGAAGTTCTCCTTCGGTACTGATCCTATGAACGACTTTTCCCTGTCTTTTGCCTGGGATCCAAAGGATAACCCAGAAAGGGAAATCTTGCAGCTGCCAGAGAAAATTGCAGAGAAGAAAGGCATAAAAGTAGTTGTGTGCTTTGATGAGTTTCAGCAGATAGCAGACTTCAAGGACTCGCTTACCTTCCAGAAGAAACTGAGAACCGTATGGCAGCATCAGAAATTGACTACTTACTGTATGTTTGGAAGCAAAAAGCATCTGATGACTAAGCTGTTCCACACCACAGAGTGTCCATTCTACAAGTTTGGCGACATCATGTTTCTCGACAAGATACCGGAAACAGAGTGGATTCCTTTCATCTGCGAGAAGTTCAAGAATACAGGGAAGCATATAGAGGAGAAGCAGGCTCTTAAGATTTGCCAAGTCTCGGAGAATCTATCTTCGCTCGTCCAACATCTGGCTTGGCTCACCTGGTATAAAGCTAGTCCGGAAGTTACAGATCAGATGATAGATCAAGCTATCGATGAACTTTTGGACCAAAATCGCCTGTTCTATCAGCGTGATATGGAAACCATGACGGTTTATCAGAAGAATTTCCTCATAGCGGTGGCGAATGGAATCAATACCGGACTTTCTCGTCGAGAGGTTCTGGATGAGTATCATTTGGAAAGTTCTGCAAATGTTCAAGGTGTTAAGAAGGCATTGATAGCTCGTGATTTTATAGACGCAGATGGTGATATAATTTCCTTTAACGATCCATTCTTCAAGTTGTGGATCAAGAGAAATATTTCGCAGCTTTGATGGAATTGCATACTCTCACTTCCTTAAGAGGTGAGAGTATATCAAGTTAAACTTCCTTCCAATCAACTAATCCTTTACCTAAATCATCCAATTCTACAGCAAGGGCTATTATCTTGCGCTTGTCAGCTTTAAACGGTTCGGCATATTGTTTAGCCTTAATTTGCTCTACAGCAGCATCAACGCCGCCATTGTTGCTTAGCTTCAATTCCAATACATAGATGATGGTCGATGTTTCTACCACCATATCTATTCTACCCGTAGCTATCATCTTCTCAACTTGTACTCTGCAGCCAATGGCATTGAAAATTGTACTCAGGATGAGACGATAACGTTCTTCCATATCCATGCTTGCAAGCTTCTTGTTGCTGTATGGAACATCGGCAATGAGAGCTTTCAGACAGTCCATAGCTTCTGATAAATCGCCCATTTTCAGGGAATACAGTAACATATTCTGAGTAGATATCACTTGGGCATTTGACTTCAGCGTCAAGGCTGGCAACACGATCTTATACAGAGCCTTGCGAACTTCATTATTAGGAATGCCTAGTAAATAAATACCTGCTATATACCCTTTTATTGTGAGGTAACCAGACTGATAGAGGAACAATTCTGCTCCACCACCTGTCACGTCAGAAGTCTCCAGGGTATCACTATCCATCGGACATTTTTCGAAATCCTTCAATCTTATTTCTATATCATCCACAAACTTAGGAAGCAGTGTGGTTGCTCCCGATGAAGCCCAGTAATTCTTAAGACTGGAATCAGAAAGGGCATTGATAAGACTAAATGGATTGAATATATCAACCATATTTTCATGACTGAAATGATAACCATCATAGAAAGTCGTTAACTGTGCAACGGCTTCTTCGAAAGTCCACCCATTCTTTGCTGCCAATTTTTTGACTTCCGGGGTGAAATCACGGAGAAGTTCTTCTTTCGTGATACCGCAGAGAGCAGCATACTCTGGATTGAAACTGATGTTGCTCAAATTATTGAGAACAGAGAATAGAGAAATTTGCGTAAACTTGGTTATACCTGTGATGAAAACAAACTTCTCGTATTTATCCTGGGCTTTCAATACAGAAAACACTTCTCTGTAGATATCCCTACATGCTTTATGTTGCGGAGTCTTCCATGAATGCTGCAATGGAGAGTCGTATTCATCAATGAGAATAACCACCTGCTGCCCAGTCTTATTGTAAGCCGTCTTTATAATTTCTATCAGACGAGTAGCTAATGGGAAGTTATTCCTGGCTTCAATCCCATATAATGATTCGTATTCTTGAAATGTATAGTTCAGATAACCTTTCAGACTTTCGGGTTCTGCTCCTGCCTGACTCATGTCAAGTCTGATTACAGGACGCTTCACCCATTCCGTTTCCAGCGACATAATCTTTAATCCCTCAAAGAGTTCCTTCTTTCCCAGGAAGTATGCTTCGAGCGTATCGACAAGAACGGATTTGCCAAAGCGACGTGGTCGGCTCAGGTAATTATACTTTTTCCCCCTATTGGCAAGATGCCAGATGATATCTGTCTTGTCAACATAAAGATATCCATCCTTTCTGATTTCCTCAAAAGACTGGATACCTACAGGCAATTTTCTATCGTTTATTTCTTTCATAATTATTTGTGTATTTGTAAAAATATCACTACCGGAGCTTGCTAAGCTCATCTATATGTTCTTTGTTTGATACTTTGTTTGTGCTTGATTTACAAAGATATGGCTTCCTGCTTGGCTCTATGCCTTCTAGGCGGAGATATCGATATACCGTTGACTTGGACTTTATATTTAGTTGACTTTGTATATCGTCTATTCCCATACCTTTGGCATATAGCATAGCAGCTGCTCTAGCCCTTTTGTTGCGCTTAAGCTTCGGTCTTCCCATTTTCTTGCCTCTCGCCATCGCTGCTTTTCTTCCGGCTTGTGTTCTTTCTATTATTAAATCTCGTTCGAACTCTGCTAGACTTGCGAAGATGTGCATCATCAGTTTTCCTGAAGTACTGGATGTGTCGATATTATCTTTGAGAGACATAATCTCTACACCTTTTTCGTGCAACTCTGAAATGATGTTTAGTAAATCGCTTAAAGAACGTCCTAGACGGTCGAATTTGTACACGACTAGTATATCTCCCTTTCGAAGGTATTTAATCGCTTCTGCTAGCTCTAAACGGGCTTTTATGCCGCTTTTGTGCTCGGAATACACCTTCTCGCAACCAGCTTTTTCTAATTCTGCCAGTTGTAAGTCCAAATTTTGGTCTTTTGTAGAGACTCTTGCATACCCGATTCTTGCCATATTTGTATTTCTATTTAATTTCGATTGCAAAGATACAAAAAATCGAAATAACCACCAAACTTTTAGGCGGCTATTTCGAGATTATTTTTTGTAGTTCGATTATTTTTTAATTTAATCGAAAATTCTATATTTGGTTGCCGAAGAGGTCTAACTCTTCGGATTGCTTCTTTCTTAAATCGACATTGATGCCAAGGTCTCTTTTGTATGCGCTTCTGATGGTTCCTGCCAGATTTCGCACTTTTCCAAGTTTATATCTAGCTTCTATACTGTCAACGATTGCTTCTGCTTTGTCGAGGACGGTAGTGTCCTCGATGGCCTTTCTTGTTAGGGGTATAATGATTCTGTTAGCCCATTCTGCATCATGGCCTCCTTCGAAAATTTTATGCAGTCTAATGCGGCAAAGATTGTGCATGCGCATGTTGAACTGTTCTTTCTGGCAGTCTAAAAGAGGCTTTTTCTTTGCATTTGGCTGAACTATTGTGCTTTCGTCGTTGGCACAGATGATTTTGAATTTATAACCAATGACCGTTGGTTTTCCTTGCTTGTTTGCTTTCTTTAGCTCTGTGTAGTCAAAGCAAATGTCTATAAGCCCTTGTTTGAATAGTTCTCTAAGCTCAGCCCTGGCAGGATCGATAACTTTCTCCTTAAACTGGCGTGTTCGCTTGTATTGCTCTTTGTGCTTGCGTCCGTCCTCGTCAATGTGCTCGTCGAGTTTGAACATGGCTTTAAGCTTCTCTATCGTATATTCGAATTTTCGTTCTTTACGCCACTGGCAGCAGAATAGGAAAAAGCGAAAAGAGTACATAGACTTGTTGAGCAACATAGCCTGTGCGGGATTGAAGAGCGTAAACTTTTCCCTAAGTTCAACCAGGCGATCTACAAGCATAGGATATAGATCTACATGGATTGTATCTGTGCTAGAATCGTATTTGACACCACCAATGATTGGTATGCTTTCCCAGTCACCAGGCTTAAGGCTTGGATTCAGAAAAGTCGTTTTTTGGAGGCGATTGAAAGCGAACTTCAGCTGGTCAACCTTTGGTAGGTTTTCCTGTCCGTCTTCTCCAGTTATAGCTAAGCTAGAACGTGGAATATCATAAGATAACAATCCGTCATAACTGTTAGCTTCTCTTAGATTTTGCCATGGATGAGCCTTCTTCCACTCGTTGTAACGAGAAAAAAAAGTGTTTGCTATGACGGCATAACTTCTTCCCATCAAGGCCGTCCATGAAAAACGACTTGTGGTTATATCGTTCGATTGTGATATTAAGTTATTATTCATTTCTATCTATCTTTCTGCTTTTTATAATTGTCTGTTGCAAAGGTAGATATAAAATAGCATAAAACTGCAAAAATGGCGAATATTTTGTGTAATATTAACAAATAGCCACTTATAATTTCTTTTTCGGTGCTTTTTACTTTTCATAAAGATGTGGCGGTTTTCCACAGTTTTTGGCGCTTATGGCGCAAAAAGTGGCTATTTAGAAAAATAGTGGCTATTTATGGCGCAAATAGTGGCTATTTATGGCGCAATCGGTGGCTATTATGGCGCAATCGGTGGCTATTTAGCTTTGTAAGTAATTGATATTCAAATTGTTGTAGAACCCCTAAATAATGCATAAATATATGCTAAATAAATGCTTTAAATACGCGTGCGCGCATGAAGAAACGGCCTTTTTGGCGAAAACAGATGTCTTTCTGGATGCTTTTCTGGTATTTTAACTTTTAGGGGTCGCCCCACAAGGGGGCTCATTCTCATTCTTGCTGCTCTTGGGTACAATTTGCTCGTTCGTCAATGAGTGTGCGCTGACTTTGTGGCAACGTACAAAAAGCAGGCAGTTTTTGCGTGTAAGATATTTTTACTTTTTGCTTCTCGGTTGAACTTTTGGCACTTTTGGGATTCATGAGGTTGGTCGGAATGGCTACTGAAACTTTGTATGTCAAAATGTTCTTTACTTTTTGGCGCAAAAAGTGGCTATTATAAATTATATACACTTTGCAAATGCCTGTTTATTAACATGTTGTCATTCTATCTAGTATTATAGTTTCTTCTGTCTATTTGAATGATCAAACAGATATGCTAATCTATAAATATATACCTATAGAGTTAGGTGTTTATATACATATACATAGTATTTATGTAAACATATATGTTGAATAAAAAATAGAAAAAAATACGTTATTTTTTGGATAAATGTTGTATATTTTTCTTTTAAATAGAAAATCGATTTTTCCCAAAAAGTTTCAGTTTTCTTATTTTAGTTGCTAATAGAATGACCTTTTTGCCTGAGTTTAGGGAGAAATAGAATACCTTATCTATCATAAAAGGATGTTTTTATGTCGTTTTTGACTTTTAGGGGTCGCCCCACAAAGGGACTCATCCTCATTCTTGCTGCTCTTGGGTACAATTTGCTCGTTCGCCTATGTGCCTACACATGGGAATTTAAATTATTCCATATAACTGTTATATAGAATAATTAGGTTTATAGTTTCCCAAAAAGTTTCAGTTTGAGTAGTAGTGTGGAAGATTTTACTTGCTAATTTACAAAAAAAGGTGGGTTGTTTTTTAACATTTAAATGGTAAAAAATACTCGTTTTTGAGTTGAATTAAATTATTAATGTTAATATAGGATATATATTTTTCTTCTTATTGTTTTTTGCTCCAAATGCAGTTACTTTGCACTTCCATTCACAACAATGTGGGTGTATTCTATAATATTTAAAAGTACAAATTATGAAGAAAAATTTATTGTTTATGAGTGGTCTTGTTGCCATGCTCCTCAGCTCATGCGATCAGGACATCACTAATGTAATTAACTTACCTGGTGGTCAGGACACAACTACACCAGCAGCCCAGAAAGAGGTTTCTTTCACGGCATCCATGGATGGCATGAATACACGTGCCGTAGAGACTACTATTGCCAATTTGGGTAGTTTTAAGGTGAGTGCATTAAATAACAGTCCTGCTTATACAATCATGCAAGATGTGAAATATACTTCTTCTGATAATGGGCAGTCGTGGGTAACTGATGCAGGTAAGTTCTATTGGCCAGCATCAGACGCGAATCGTTATCATTATTTCTATGCTTATTCTCCTGATGTTCCTGGAAAAGAAGGTAAAATCAATATTCTTCAGAATTATCCAAGTATCGATAATTTTGTTCCTAATGAGACGGCAGCAAGCCAGAAGGACTTTGTGTATGCTACTGCCAAAGGTAATTACGTAGAGAATTCCGATAGTCCTGTGAATCTCGTATTCAAGCATGCTCTTACAGAGATTAGTATTAAGGCCAAGAATGCCAATGCTGATTATAAGGTTCAGATTACAGAGCTGAAGCTTGGCAATATTGTATCAAAAGCTACATTCAAATTTCCTGCGCTTGGGAGGAGTGATCCTGAAGAGTGGTATGGTTTTACAAATGCTCCAAAAAAAGATTATACAACGACTTGGACTGCTCCTGTAACGCTTACTTCTGAGGCTTCTTCTCTTAATGCTGCAAATGTACCATTTATGCTTATTCCGCAACAGCTTACTGCAAATAAGGAGAATCCTGCCTTGGGTAACTACATTGCAGCAAAGATTACTGTCGTAAAAGATAACCAGACCATTTATAATGGCTGGTCATACGTAGCAATTGATACTACTTGGGAAATGGGCAAGCATTATGTCTATACACTGGATTTTTCTAATGGATTAGGAAAGGATTATTCTTCAGTAGATATTGCTGTCAAGGCAATAAAGACTAGTGTGAGCGTTACAAATTGGGAGAGCAAAGATGAAGGTATTAGCCTTGGAAAAAAATAATGATGAAATATTGTGTGTAAAAAGGATAGCCAGGGTTTATGCTCTGGCTATTTTTATCTAACGAATAGCCAAATTATGGTTTAGAATTGAAAAGATTTAGGCATAATATTTCATCATAGTTTTAAATGATGAAATCTCATACTGAAAAATGAAAACTCAATCTATATTTAGAGATGCTTTCGTGAAAGAAAAGAGCATCTATACAAGTCTTTCATTTCTTCTTTGAGAAATAATCTCCTAATCACTGTCTTCACAAAGACAGGGCATATTCCAAAGATTGAAATATTCAATTCTTGGAGAACGGTAGTGCAGCTATACTGCCATTTCTCTGAGACTTCATGTGGAACTAAAGGGATGATCAAATACAGTAAGCTTACAAAAGGATGGATATGGAACCGCACAACTGTTTCCAAGTTCATCAGTGTGCTTTGCTGTATGGGCGTTGCGGAGATCCAAAAAATCGGCACTTAAAAAATCGTTTCGGTAAAGCCATTCGTGTTGCAATGGTTCGATTGCTCGGATATAGAGACAGAACGTCATAGAGACGATTCTTTACAGCCTCAGGCGACTCCTTCACAATCTTCTTCATCTGAAAGAAGTGAAACCCTTTCTTCTGGAGAAAAGTCTTTGGATAATTAGAGTGTTTTTTATCGTGCGCTTGCGCCGATAGAGTGGTGTTTTTTCATTAGGGGGAAGCCTAATTCCCCCTCAAAAAGATTTTGGAGGGCTTAACAAGCTTCTATGAAGCGACTTACGTGCGGCAAGCCGTTGTTAAAATTAGGCTCAGGGAATACTCCCTAAGAACCCTGCCCCCTAACTCAAAAACAGACATTTATGGCAAAACAAGTAATGGACATTCGACCAGGAAAAGGTATGACCCTTTCTCAAAGCAATGAGCATTTAAGAGTTTCTTTGCATGGTGCGAAAACAAGTTCTCGGTCTTTAAATATAGACCCGACAAGAGACTTTCTAAATTTCGAAATCACGCAAGGATGCCGGGTCGTTCCTGTAGATAAAAGAACATCTATTCCGAAACGAATAAGAGAAAATTTGAAAAAAAGAGGTATCGAAGACCCTAACAAGAAATATAAGAAATTAGGGTTGGAACCCAAAATAAGGACAGTTGCCAACTTCATATTAGGAGGATCGAGAGACCAAATGCACCGTCTGGCTTTTGGAAATCAAAAGGTGAATTTGGAACGTGGTGCAGACAATTCTGCAATCAAAAGAATGCCTGAAATAGAAAACTGGGCTAAGGATATGTACCGATTCATGAGTGATAGATTTGGAGAGAAAAACATTGCTGCATTTGTGGTACATTTAGACGAAACAAATCCACATATACATTGTACAGTTCTTCCTATCACCGAACAGAACAAATTTTCGTGGAAGCAGGTGATGGTTGGTGAGAATAATTCCAAGTTTGAGTATCAAAAAAGAACGACCGAACTTCATAATGCCATTGCAGAAATCAATGCAAAGTATGGGTTGGAACGTGGGGAGCCAATAGCTGAAACAGGTGCAAAACATCGTTCAACAGCAGAATATCACGAAGCTTTAAGAAAGGAATTGAAGGAGCAAAATAAAAGACTCTTTGACACTAAGATTGTTCTTGATGATGCTATCGAGAAGAACAAGGAAACCATCAAAGAACAGAAGCAGACCATTGATTCTTTGAATAAGGAAATCAAACATGCCTCTGCAAGAGTCAAGGGATTGAGTACGATGATAGAGCATCTGGAAACCTATAAGGAAGATCTGGAGAAGGAAATTGCGAAGTTGAAGGCTGACCGTGATTCTGGTAAGATCTCGGCTGAGGAAGCTGCCCGAAAGATGGATGCCATCACTAAGAACCTTGAAGATGTCAAGGCTCAGATTCTTGACAAGGAAAGCAAGCTTAGTGTGGCACAGGCAAAGCTCGACAGTTTGAATGCGCAGACCTCAAAAACGGAAACTCGCTACCAGGAGGTGAAGACGAAACTTCAAACAGCACAGCCTGAGTATAACAAGAATGCCATGCAGGAAATGGAGGCGTTTGGTTACAATCTCGCTGCTTTCGATGCTATGAAGAGGATGGAGAAATACAACGAAATGACAGCAAATATATCTTCTGATGAAAGAAGAATACTTGACAAATACAACTCTGTTCTTTTGGATGATTCTATCTTCGAGCAGATGGCAGAGAATGCTACTGAAATTACGACAGTAGCCACTGCTCTGTTCTTGGGTTATCTTGATAAGGCTACAGCTATTGCAGAGTCTCATGGAGGAGGTGGTGGTCCTGGCACTGGCTGGGGAAAGAAAGACGATGAAGACGAACTCGCCTTCAAACGTAGATGTATGCTTATGGCTATGCACATGATGAGACCACAGAACAAGGTGAAAAAAAGTAGATGGCATAGATGAAAAGAGCCGGAGGAAATTCCTCCGGTTCCAGCCTGTCTGTCACGTCCAGTCTCAGTAATGAGGCAAACACGAACTTAATCGCACATAACAACAACGGGCTTCCGCTGAGGACGTAAAAACTAACTTAATAGCACATAACAACAGCGGTTCTTACATGATATTCCTTTCTCTGTAATATTTCAATTGTGCATTTTGGCAAGATCTTCAGGAGAAGAATTTGGCTATGAACTGCTTACTTTGCAAAAGGACTCTTTCCTCCATGCTCTTTTAGATATTTTCGTGAACGTTCCATCATTCTATCAATAT
>ERZ1026866.1361-NODE-1361-length-12735-cov-78.663565_pt1 | contig 12735 bp, 9 predicted proteins | sample MGYA00380163_ERZ1026866 | MGnify/ENA primary metagenome ERZ1026866 (study PRJEB33269, sample SAMEA4719799) | human gut metagenome | biome: human-associated habitat; feature: organic feature; material: feces | place: Cameroon | collected 2013-10 ...
CCTCCAGTCCCTTGATTAAGGACTGCAATTTGTCAATGATTTTGTTTTGGGTCGCTATGCGCTCATCAAGCAAAGACAGAAACTTACCTATTTTCTTTTGCTCTTGTAAACAAGGCCTCTTGTTAGGCAACATTTCAAAGGCAGACTTAGATATTATGGGAACGGCTTGCACAGCAATAGATGACAAATAACGAGGAAAAGCACTCTGTATAGCGTAGTAAACAAACTCATTATCGTTATTGTCATTGACCACTATAGAATTAATTTGTTGATTTGTTGACATTTCTTTTGTAGCCATTCCCGTTTTGCCTATAGTAGAGCCAATGCAGGTTACAAGAACACTACCTTTGGGCAATGCTCTTGTTTTTGAGAAACCTTTGCTTGATAACTTTGTCTTGGTTTCTGAAATAAGTTTTATAGTACTCAAATCAGCAGGAGAAGCCCAAAGATATGTTCCATTTTCGTAATTCTCAATATCTTTAGTTGGAGGGGTGTTACCAGTTACAACCTTTCCGTAATCCCCCAATATGCACTTCTCCCACTCCCCCTGAAACTCCTTGAATCTGAGATTTGGGACATTGAGTTTCTTATGTTCGTTATTTATTGTCATTTTTAATCCTTAATTTTAATTCACCAATATGGCTCTGTTACATACCAGTTTACATGGTAGTTACATGCCAGTTACATTGTTTTATTTGTCTACCAACTTGGTAGACAGATTCTGCTAGTCTAGCATTGGAGTTGTTACATTATCCACCTTTTGTAATTTTGTACCAGCTTGGTACAAAAAATCAATTTGTGAAGAATAGAACAAATACCATTTGCGTATTTTATAGAGATTTGAACATTTCATTACCCTTTTTTGAAATCCTTAGTCTCCTTTATATCAGAAAGTGTTGCTTCAATGTCTTCAATTGTAGGCAACTGGCTCTGTATGTTTTCAGGCATGAGCTTAGATAACTGATATTCGGAGATGCCTATTGGCTGATTGGTCGATTCAAGAGCATATTGCGCCATCACATTGTTCTTGGTCTTGCAGATAAGCAACCCTATCGTAGGGTTGTCTGTAGGCTTCTTTTTTATATGATTGACTGCACTTACATATACGCCCAACTGTCCCAGATGTTCTGCTTTGAATTTCGTAATCTTCAGCTCAACGACCACATAGCAGCGCAGTTCCAAATGATAGAAAAGCAAGTCGGGATATAACGTATCTTCTCCTACTTGTAGTGGAACTTGACTCCCGACAAAAGCAAAGCCCGTACCCAATTCAAGCAAGAAGCGTGTGACATTTTGGGTAAGTCCCTGTTCCAACTCTCGCTCCCGATACTCACCGTCAAGTGTGAGGAAATCGAAATTATAAGGGTCTTTCAATGTTTGAGCAGCCAATTCGCTTTGAGGATTAGCCAATAGTCTTGTAAAATTATTCACAGCCTTTCCCTGTCGTTCATATAGATTCGTGTCAAGACAATTAAGCAGAACAGCACGGCTCCAACCATTTTCTACTGTCTTTTTCAAGTAGAACACGGCACGATTAACGTCCTTGCATTGCGATATGATATACAGATGATGCCCCCAAGGAACGGAGAAGAAAGCCTCCTCGCTTATTTGTGCAACAGGTTGTTGCATATTTACATCGTCTAATTGGGCAACAACTTGTTGCCCAATTGTAAGTTGCTCATTATAAAACTGATACCATTGTCTGATATACTTCAAGTTTCTGTATGAAAGCCCTTTCATATCTGGAAACTCCGCCATAAGTTCACGGCTCAATTCTTTGAGCCAACCATCGCCCCAAGATGCAGATTTCTGCTTTTCGCAAATATCTGCACCCATATGCCAATAAAGGCGAAGCAATTCTGTATTCACTTTGATTGCCGCCTTTATTTGTGCGCTACGTATATCTTTTTTCAACTGCGAGATCCAACTTTTGAACTCGCTATTGCTTGCCAATGTCATATTTGCCATATTCTATACCTTTTCAAATCTGCCACAACTTGTGGAAAGTTTACTCTACCAATCCCAACTCTTTCAGATAGCCCTCAATCTCCTTGTCAAGGTCGGCTCGTTTGGCTTCCAGCTCCTTGATTTCCTTCATGACAGCATGAATGTCGATAGGTTCTTCTTCCTCGAAAGTATCAACGTAACGAGGAATGTTGAGGTTGTAGTCGTTCTCAGCTACTTCTTGCAGTGTGGCAAGATGGCTGTACTTTTCTATCTCCTTGCGCTCACAATAGGTGTCAACAATCTTCTTGATATGCTGCGGACGGAGTTTGTTCTGGGTCTTGACCTTTTCAAACTCCTTGCTGGCATCAATAAAGAGAATATTGTCATCCTCCTTACGACACTTCTTGAACACCAAGATACAGGTTGGGATACTTGTACCATAGAAGATGTTGGCAGGAAGTCCGATAATAGCATCCACATAATTTTTCTTTTCGATGAGGAAACGGCGGATTACCCCCTCGGCATTACCACGGAACAAGACGCCATGAGGAGCGACACAAGCCATTATTCCACCCTCATTGAGATGATAAATCATGTGAAGAATAAATGCGTAATCGGCAGTCTTTCGAGGTGCCAAGCGTCCTGCCTTGCTGAAACGGTCATCGTTGTTGAACTTATCGGCAGCACTCCATTCGGCAGAGAACGGAGGGTTTGCAACGACCGCATCAAACTGGGTGTCTCCAAATGCATCTGCTTCCAAGGTGTCACCATTCTCAATGCGGAAATTGCTGAACTTGATGCCATGAAGGAGCATGTTCATACGAGCCAGATTATAGGTAGTAGGATTCTTCTCCTGACCAAAGATCTCGTTTGCATGCCCGATGCTTGCTGCACGGAGCAACAGCGAACCACTACCACAAGTAGGGTCATAGACATTGCGCAGACGAGCGTGACCGATGGTTACGATTTCTGCCAAGATACGGCTCACTTCCTGAGGAGTGTAGAATTCACCAGCTTTCTTGCCAGCACCAGCGGCAAACTGGCTAATCATATACTCGTAGGCATCACCGAGAATATCAATCTCTTGCGATGCTTCCACACCAAAGTCAATGTCATCAAGGGCAAGAAGAACATTGCTTACCAAAGTGTTCTTGTCATCGGCAGTCTTACCCAACTTGGGTGAAGCAAGGTCAATGTCAGAGAATAGACCTCCAAAGTCTTCTTCGCTGTCCTGCCCGAGGGTACTGTCCTCAATACGCTTCAATGAGCGTTCGAGCATTGGCAGAATATTCTCCTTTCTCTTAATGCTCTCAATGACTGACGAGAACAGAAAGTTGGGTTCAATGAAGTAGCCAATGTTCTCCAGACATTCGGTCTTGACAACCTCCTGAAGTTCTTCTATATCTTCGTCTTTCTCCATTGCCCACAGTTCTTTAAACGTGACTTCATCATCCACCAATGCGTCATTGGCGTGTTTCTCTATCTTCTCCGACAAATACTTGTAGAAGATAAAGCCAAGGGTGAAATACATGAAGTCACTTGCCGACATATTGCCACGCAGTTTGTTAGCAACTTCCCAAAGTTGGTCACGGAGTTTCTGTTGTAATTCTTCGCTCATATTGTTATTTTCTTTTATTCGTTTTTGTTATTCCCAACTGAATGTTCTTATAATAGAACGTAATTTATCGAGTATTCTTGTTAATGCCTTACGCTTTTTTATCAGTCCCAAGTGTTTCTCTTTCAACGCCTCTTGTATGATTTCAGGCTGTTCCTTTTGCAAGTAATCATATTCAGAGAGGTAGTGATTGAGCACGGATGCATCCAAATCCTCATCCTTGGCAAGCGTATTGACTGCATTGTTACGCTCTGTAGTGATGTAATTGTTCAACCGTTCTTCAAGGTCGCTTGTACCATCAGCCTTTTGTTTGCGAGCCATAAAATTGTCACGGTCATCATCCACATTCTTCTGGATAAATCCGTCAATGAGTTTTGCCTTACTGCGAAGTTCGGCATCCTTAATCATTGTATCGATGATGTGCTTACGCTTCTCTGAATAGTCCTCACTGTATGGATTAAGGTCTGCAATCAACTCCAATATATAGGCAACATTGATGATGTCGCTATGCAGAAGTTCCAAGCAGAAATCTATATCTCCCATGCCTGTAGCTGCTTCTTGTTGAGGGTCTGGTTCGCCAGCCATGCCTGGATTGTCCCCTGGTACTTGGTATGTTGTTGGCTGCTCTTTGTTTTGCACTGCAAACGAATCGTATATATCAAGATACTTGCTGCGGAAGTCCATAAACTGTTGTTCTGTCATTCCGAGGTCGGGAGCATCCTCCTCAAACTCGTCATAGACCTGTATTTCAGCATGCTTCTTGATGATGTCACGAAAAGCGAGGATAAACTGCTTCTTGTCGTTCTCACTCTGCAAATAGTCCACATAATGAGGTTCGGGATAATGTTCCAAGAAGTATTTTGTCAGTTCTTGATAGTTCTTCTTGACATCATCAAATGGTGGGCGCACAATATCTTCAAGATTGTTGCTGTTGCTGAAAAGTTTGATGGACTCGTCCACCTTGCTTTTCAGGTCACGGAAGCAAACCACCTTACCGAAACGCTTCTTCTCGTTCAACACACGGTTGGTACGGCTGAACGCCTGCAACAAACCATGATACTCCATATTTTTGTCAACATAGAGCGTGTTGAGCTTCTTGCTGTCGAAGCCAGTAAGGAACATACCGACAACCAAGCAGAGGTCAAGAGGCTTCATGTCCGCCTTCTTTTTCTTCATGCGAAGGTTGATATCATCGTAATATGCACGGAAGTTTTCTGTAGTGAAACTCGTTCCATACATCTTATTATAATCATCCATAATGGCTTGCAGCTCGTCTGCCTCGCCTGTACTTTCGCTTGCAAAACCGCCAGTGTTCATACCGGTCTGCTCATCGTCTTGACTACTGTTGGCAGCGTATGTGAAAACTGCTCCAATCCTTATCTTCGGATTGAGGCTCTTGAATATCTTGTAGTAACGGATAAGCATCGGCACAGACTGCACGGCAAACAACGCGTCAAATTCACCGTCGAATGTTGACTTATTGAAATTAGTAAGGATGAATTTGGCGATCTCCGTCATGCGGTCTTGGTCGGCATTATCCACATTCTCATTGCCGTGGTAATACTCCACAAGGAAACCAAGCACGTTTTCATCGGCAATGGCATCCTTGATGAGATACTTGTGAAGACAGTTGCCGAAGATTTCCTTTGTGGTATGTCCGTCCACCGCATTCTCTACAAAGATAGGCGTGCCAGTAAAGCCGAATATCTGCGTGTTGTCGAAGAACTTCACGATGTTCTTGTGACATTCTCCGAAATGGCTTCGATGACATTCATCGAAAATCATCACGATACGAGAATGGCGTATTTCCTCAATACGACTGCTATACCACTGCTTACTGACAGCGGCATTGAGTTTCTGTATGGTTGTTATGATAATCTTTGAATTGCTGTGCAGACGCTTCACCAATTCGTCTGTGTTGTCGGTGCTGTCAACGGCACCAGGTTCAAAAGCCTCGTATTCGGCTTGTGTCTGCGTGTCAAGGTCGTGGCGGTCAACCACAAACATCACCTTATCCACATCGTCCAACTCCGATACAAGTTGGGCTGCCTTGAAAGAAGTCAAGGTTTTGCCTGCTCCTGTTGTATGCCATATATAGCCGTTGTCATTGGAGTTCTCCACACGGTCGAGAATCTTCTCCACGGCATAGAACTGGTAAGGGCGAAGCACCATCAGGCATTTGTCTCCCTCATGCAATACAATGTACTTGCCAATAATCTTGCCCAACGTACACTTGTCGAAGAACGCTGTGGCAAACTTCTCCAAGTCGTTGAACGGAACGTTTGCGGCATCCGTCCAGTTGAATGTGAACTTGAAGCCGCTATTCGGATTGTTGGCGAAATAGCGAGTGTTCACACCATTAGATATGACAAACAACTGGATGTAATCAAACAGTCCATGAAAAGAAGTCTTGTGATAGCGTTGTATCTGGTTGTATGCCTGCTTCAATTCCACACCTCTGCGCTTCAGTTCTATTTGAACCAAAGGCAGACCATTGATGAGTATCGTCACATCATAACGGCATTTCTTTCTACCCTCAACCGTGATTTGATTGGAAACCTGAAACTCGTTTTGACACCAGTGGGTGCGGTTCAAGAACTCCACCCATAGGCGTTCACCGCTTTCCAGTTCAAGCGGAAAGAGGTCACGCAGTTTCTTTGCCTTTTCAAAGCGGGTGCCACCTTCAAGATAGATAAGTATCTTTTCAAACTCAGACTCTGTAAATTCGGTACGACCCAATTCTTCCAATTTCTTCTTGTTGTGTTTCTCCAACTGTTTCTTGAAATTGGCAGACAAGTTCTTCTCCTCTTCAATATGAACATACTCGTAGTTCATCTTTTGAAGAGTATCTATAAGTCCGTTTTCGAGGGCAGCTTCACTTTGTACTGGCATATCTTATTTTTTTATCGTTACACTTATAAGAACATGGCTGTTCATCCATTGAAGGAATGCCATTTCGCCTACAAAGATAACTGATTTTTACGAGAAAACGCAACTACGGGAGTGTTTTTCTACATAAATGAGACAAAATAGTGCAATTGACTTGTTTTTTGTAGTCTATTATTCTTTATTCGGTGATTTGTGGATTTTATCCTCAACCTTGATGCACTGTTTTAGTGCATCAAGAGTGATCACAGCTATCACAATAACAGTTATCACAGTTTTTACGGAGGGGGTATCTGAAGGGAAGGAAAATGTTAAATGTAATTTAACTATATATATATAAATATATAATATATATAGTTAGTTCTGGAATGAGAAAAAGAAAAGTGTTTCGAGAAACTGTGATAACTGTTATTGTGATAGGTCTTTGATGGGGAGCCATGGTTTGCGATCTGCAAAGCTATGGGGGGAAGTTATCTCTAAAACTATGGTTTGTGATCTGTAAAACTATGGTTTCTCTTTTTCAAAATTATGAGTTAGGATTATTAACGGAATTGGGAAACTGGGGCTGCTGAAAATCGGGGCTTATCACACCCTGATTTTTGGTGGTTCCCTAAAAAAGCCGTACCTTTGCATCGTCAAAAAAATAATTATTAACCCTTTAAAAAACTGATTGATTATGGGACAAGGAACTAGTAAGTATCGTAAGATTATGCGTACCCCTCAGACGGGTGAGAACGCTGGTAAGAAACTCTGGTATGCTACTGCCGTGAGCGACCGTGAGATGAGTTTCGAGGACTTCGTGACTCATATCTCTGAGCACAACTCTCCATACAGCCGAGGCACTATCCACGGTGTGCTGATGGATACCCTCGACTGCCTGAAGCATCTGATTCTGGACGGCAAGAGCGTTCGTTTCTCCGACCTCGGATTGTTCTCCATCGGTATGACTTCGCGTGGCGAGGTGACCAAGGAGAAGGTGACGGCGGCTAGCGTGCAGGGCGTGCACCTGATTGTGAGAAACACGAAGACCTGGAGCAACGCCGAACTGAAGAAGCTCACCAAGATCGTGGCATACGATGATTATACTTCGGGAGTCGATGGCGGCGGTGGAACTGGGAATACACCGGGCGGTGGTACCAGCCAGGGTGCTGGCGGTACTAACCAGGGCGCTGGCGAGACCAACAAGGATAACGGCGGTACCAGCCAGGGCGGAGGCGAAACCGACAGCAGCGGCGACAACGTAAATTTTTAAATCTTGCTTGATGCGGATTGCAAATCCGCAGAGCTCAAATAGGTTAGGACGTTTTTTAACGGCGGATTGCAAATCCGCCGAAACGCCTAACGGAATCAAACACTAATCATTAATCAATAAAACAGCTGATGCGAATTGCAAATCGCAGAAACGCCTAACGGAATCAATCAATAATCATTAATCACTAAAAAAAACTGCGTATGAAGAAAGAAACTTGGAAAACTGTATTTCAGATAGTAATATCTATCTTGACCGCTATTGCCGCCTCTCTGGGCGTGACGAGCTGCATGTCGTAGAACTGCTCAAGGTATCTTAGATTTTTTATCAATTACTTCTCAAAAAAAAGAGGGTGTGTCATAAATTTATGACACATCCTCTTTTTTTTATTTATTCATTATTTTTATTCATCGGATTACGCGGAGTTATCGGAAGAGCTTTCCTGCTGTACGGATTACGCACGGATTCTATACGGAATCTGGCCTTGCGGCCATTGGCTAGCGCCGTAGCAATATGCCTTCCGTATGCTATTACGCCTTTCAGCCTTAGCGGATGAACAGCAGCTCACGATACTTCGGCAAGGTCCAGAGTTCATCGGCTACCAGCAGTTCGAGCTTGTCGATCTGATAGCGGATTTCCTCCATCTTCGGAGCTACCGTATCATGATAGGCTACAGCCTTCTCGCGCTCGCTCTCTATCTTGTTGGCTACCTTGCGGGCATCCACCAATGCCTCTACACCACGCTCTATCGACTCGGTGCGCTCGGCTATCTCACGGATGATCTTCACGTTGCGGGCAGTCAGCTTCTTGCCTTCCTCGCCACCGAAAATGTGGATCATGCCCTCTACGTTCTTTGCCAGACGGCTCTGATAGTGGGTAGCCACAGGGATGATGTGGTTCATGGTCAGGTCGCCCATCACACGAGCCTCAATCTGAATCTTCTTGGTATAGGTCTCCCACTTCACCTCGTTGCGCGCCTTCAACTCGCTCTCGCTCATCACGTTGGTCTTGGCAAACATCTCGATGCTCTCCTTGTCCAGATAACGGTCGAAGACTACCGGGCAGGATGCCTCGCAGTCCAAACCTCGCTTCTGAGCCTCTTCCTTCCACTCGTCAGAATAGCCGTTGCCATCGAAGCGGATAGGCTTGCAGGTCTTGATATCCTCTCTAACGATGTCGATGATTGCCGAAGTCTGGTCCTCGCCCTTGGCTATCAAGGCATCCACACGAGCCTTGAAGTTCTCAAGCGCCTCAGCTACCGCAGCATTCAGTACGATGAGAGAAGATGCGCAGTTTGCCTCAGAACCTACGGCACGGAACTCGAAGCGGTTGCCGGTGAAGGCGAATGGTGAGGTACGGTTGCGGTCGGTATTATCAATCATCAGCTCCGGAATCTCAGGGATATCCAGCTCCATTCCCTTCTTGCCAGCCAAGGCGAAGAGTTCCTCCTTGTCAGCCTTCTCGATATGGTCGAGCAGATCGGTGAGCTGCTTGCCCAGGAATGAGGAGATGATGGCTGGAGGTGCCTCGTTGGCTCCCAGACGGTGGGCATTGGTAGCACTCATGATGGATGCCTTCAGCAGTCCGTTGTGCTTATAGACACCCATCAGGGTCTCTACGATGAAGACCACGAAGCGGAGGTTATCCTCAGGAGTCTTGCCTGCCGCATGCAGCAGCACGCCGGTATCAGTGCAGAGACTCCAGTTGTTGTGCTTGCCGGAACCGTTGACGCCAGCGAATGGCTTCTCGTGAAGCAGCACACGGAAACCGTGCTTGTGAGCCACACGCTTCATCAGACTCATCAGGAGCATATTGTGATCTACAGCAAGATTGCACTCCTCATAGATAGGCGCTAGCTCAAACTGGTTAGGAGCCACCTCGTTATGACGGGTCTTGCAAGGGATGCCGAGTTCGAGTGCCTGGATTTCAAGATCCTTCATGAAAGCCTGCACACGCTCTGGGATGGTTCCGAAATAATGGTCGTCCATCTGCTGGTTCTTAGCCGAATCGTGGCCCATCAGGGTGCGTCCGGTGAGCATCAGGTCTGGGCGAGCCGAATAGAGGCTCTCATCTACCAGGAAGTACTCCTGCTCCCATCCGAGATTGGTCTGCACCTTCTTTACCTGAGGGTAGAAGTAGTGGCACACCTCGGTAGCCGCCTCGCTCAGGGTATGGAGCGAGCGGAGCAATGGAGCCTTGTAGTCCAAAGCCTCACCGGTATAAGATATAAAGATGGTAGGGATACAGAGGGTATCGTCGATGATGAACACAGGCGATGTAGGATCCCATGCAGAATAGCCACGAGCCTCGAAGGTGTTACGGATACCGCCGTTAGGGAAAGAGCTGGCATCCGGTTCCTGCTGCACCAGCAGCTTGCCGGAGAATTCCTCTATCATACCACCCTTACCGTCGTGCTCCACGAAGGCATCGTGCTTCTCGGCAGTACCTTCTGTCAATGGCTGGAACCAGTGAGTATAATGTGTTACCCCGTTTTCCTCAGCCCAGAGCTTCATGCCGGCAGCCACGGCATCAGCGATGGAACGGTCCAGACGAGTACCATTATCTATTACATCGATGAGTTTCTCGTACACATCAGATGGCAGATACTTGTACATCTTCTGGCGGTTGAATACATACTTGGCGAAGTACTCCGAAGGGCGCACCTTGGGAGTCTCCACCTCTACAGGTCTTTTCTTAAAGGCCTCGGCTACAACCTCAAATCTCAAATTAGCCATTCTTCTTTTATTATTTTATAAGTTTGCGGGTGCAAAGTTACGAAATAATTGGCTAACTGCTACCATTTTGCCCGTTTTTTTATGTATAATTCAAACTTTTCTTTATTTGATTAGAGGATTCTGCCCACAATCTGCAACTTGAGCACAGGATAGACCGTGATTTTATCCACGATATCGGCAATGTCGCCGCCATCTTCCTCGCCCATCGAATCATTGAGAACTTTCCTGATATCCACCTTCTCGCCATTCTGATATACCTTCAGCTTGCCCATATACTGGCAGCCGATTTCCCAGCGGAAGCCCAGGCGGTTCTTGGGAACCACTCTGCCGAATCCCAGACCGAGATAAGGACGGAAGGAATTGCAGCGCAGGTCGGCATTGATATCGCCATTCTTGTCGAACCTGATGTTATAATCCGAGAGATCCACGCCTACGTGGTCCAGAATCTCCTTCTCGTATTCAGGATACTTCTGTATAAAGTGTGCCAGGTCATCGCTGTGACCGCTCAGCTTGGCTAGCTTGGCACCGCCGAAAGCAAAGCCAGCAGCCACGAAGAACTTGCTGTTGCCTCCGAAAGGATAGATATTCGCCTTGGCATGCAGGGCTGTGCGGGAGAAATCGGCATCCACATCCACCTTAGAATCAGGAATCTTTACCGCCTGTCCCTGAACATTGATAGTGGCATCTGCCGTCAGGTTCATCTGCTCAGATATCTTGAGCATCTTAGGCAGAATATCCACGCCTGCCTCCAACTCCACGAAATTGGAAACAGGAGCCGCCACACCTATGCTGATACCTTCGGTACCCACGCCTGCATTCAGACCCACATGATTGAATGCAGATCTCTTGAACTGTGCAAAACCACTTGTTGCAAATACGAGGCACAAAATGGCCATCATCAAAATCTTTTTCATCATTTCCATTATTTTTTAATAGTTAGCATTCACATCTCACACACGTTATTTCTTCTTGCTCACCTTCCACTCGAAGAGATAGTCGATGCCCTTGATCTTTACCTTGACGAAGAGATCGGCAGCCTTGCGGTCGGAGGTATAGAGATAGCCCGAAACCACTTCGCCGGGATGGATGGTGGTGCGCTCCAGATAGCCCAGGTCCTCAGGCATCTTGTCGGAATACTTCATGCGGTTGCCGTCTTCCAACTGCTGCATCCGGCAGATACGGGTCTGGAAATCCTTCAGCGTATTGGAGGTTCCGGCATCAAACACCTGTGCGCCCAGGTTGGCATTCACGTTGTTCTCACGTTCGGTCTGCACTATCGCCTTGTTCTTTACCGCACGCTTAGCCACCTTCTTCTTGAACTTGAAGATTTTCTTGTCATACTCATCAGCGCCCACCAGTTCGAAATCCTTTCGCTTGCCGCCCTTCATATCGTAGATTTCAATCTGAGAAGGGTCGATATCCACATTGATCATGCTCTTGTTGACGATGAAGACGCCGATTTCGCGGTAATCGCCGATGTTCTCATCCACCATCGAATTGCTCACGCCCACGATGAGTCCGTTCTTGTTGTAGTAAGGCCATGCCACACCGTTCTTATACTCGGTAAGGATTTCATCAGGCGAAGGGGTTTCCAGGATAGGCTGGTGGTCGGTGAGCGAATACTTGGAATAGTTGCCGTCGGCATCCACCACTACATAAAATCCTTCAGGGATATCATTCTTGTAGGGAGTAAGGGTGCATACCCTGCCGTTCTCGGTGAAAGAGGCTCCTACTCCCATCTTCTTGCCCTGGTTCATGAAGAAATGCTCCTTCACGTTGCCGTTATTATAATAAGAGGTATATTCGCCCGAGAGCAGTCCTGCCTGATAGGTCTTCTTCTGCTCTACCTGTCCATCCTTGAAATAGGTGGTAAAGGTGCCGGCAAACTGGCTCTTGGCATCATCCTTCTTGTCGAGGACCACAAAGCTGCCTTCGCCCTGCAGTTCGCCGCTCATATAGTAGGTGCGGAACTCCTTGGCTGCCGTAGAATCAGCAGGATAGAGCGCCAGGCGATAATAGTTGGCGAAAGCCTTGTTAGGGGTTACCTTCCAACTCTTGTTGTAATAGAGGGTGTCCAGCCGGTCTTGCGGAACGGGAGGAGTTTCTGGCACGATTTTCTCCTGCGCCAGGGCTGTCTGTCCTCCGAAGAGGGCAATCATCATGATGATGACCGAATACTTATTTTTCATCATAATTATTATGTTTTTAAATACTTAAAAATCTATCTATCAGTTTCTTTCTATAGAGTCTGCCCACCTTTACATAGTCGATTTCATCGAAAGGGGGATAGAAATGGCACACAT
>ERZ1026866.1374-NODE-1374-length-12651-cov-4.599079_pt1 | contig 12651 bp, 8 predicted proteins | sample MGYA00380163_ERZ1026866 | MGnify/ENA primary metagenome ERZ1026866 (study PRJEB33269, sample SAMEA4719799) | human gut metagenome | biome: human-associated habitat; feature: organic feature; material: feces | place: Cameroon | collected 2013-10 ...
GTGATATGGCGGGCTTGAAGGGGCAGATAAAGGAAGAAACTAACGGACATATTTTATTTGATACGGTTGCATTAAAGATAGAAGCAGGCGATGTTGAATTTATAGATGATGAGAATCTGGATACTGAGAATATGGTAGACTATTTGAAATCATATCAGGGAAAGACAGGAAGTGCTTCACCGAGTCCACAGGAGTGGTATGATATATTCGAACAGGCTGATATGTGTATTGCAATAACTATAACAGGAGCTATGTCGGGAAGCTATAGAAGTGCATGTGCAGCTAAGGACATGATAGCAGAGGATTATCCTGACAAAAAGATATATGTGATGGATTCTATGTCAACAGGACCAGAGCTTATGCTGCTTACAAGACGGGCCATAACATATGCCATGGAAGATATAGATTTTGATACCATGGTAAAGCGAATGAATAATTATAAGAAAATGACACATCTTTATTTTGTACTTGAGACTATGGATAATCTTATTAAGAATGGAAGAGTTAATAAGTTTGAAGCCGGAGTGGCATCAATGCTTGGTATAAAGGTGATGGGCCGTGCAAGCAGCGAAGGAACACTTGAAGTAGTTAAAAAGTCACGAGGTAAGACTAAGGTATATGATAAGCTTATAGAAGATATGCTCGAATATGGATATATTGGTGGCAATGTAATTATAAGCCATTGTCATAATGAAGCCATGGCAGGATATCTTAAGCTTAAGATTATTGAAAAATATCCCGAAAGCCATGTGACAATTGTAAATACAGGAGGTTTATGCAGCTTCTATGCACAGGAAAGAGGTGTGCTTGTAGGATATGAGAGAATTGAAGCCTAGTGCTGTATCCATGATACAGTAAGTGTGCATCAGAGTGGTTAAAAAATAACTGCCGCATTAAGAATTAATAATATACAGATATAGATAAATATACTGTATAATAATTCTTATTGCGGCAGTTATTTTGTATGACTTGTGCTTATTTACGGCTGTTAAGGTAATCCTTAATAGCTTTAAAGCTTTCTTTACTTATTACATGCTCCATACGGCAGGCATCTTCATTGGCAATATCCTTATCAACGCCAAGGGAACACAGCCATGAAGATAAAAATTCATGACGTTCATATATCATCTCGGCGATTTCTTTACCGGATTCTGTAAGATATATATAACCTTCTTTTGTAACTGTTATGTGATGTTCTTCTCTTAAATGCTTCATTGCTATGCTGACACTTGATTTCTTGAAATTAAGTTCGTTAGCAATATCAACAGAACGTACTACCGGAAGCTTAGAGCTAAGTATAAGTATTGTTTCGAGATAATTCTCTGATGATTCATGTGTAGCCATATTAATCCTCATTTCCAAGTAATTATATTACAAAGCAGTAGTGTAAATAATTACAACTTTATTATTAAGAAAACCGTTGCTGTTTATTAACGGATTTCTTTGTTATAAAAATGATAACCACGAGCCTTTATTGTATAAAGCTGCATTAATACATTGGTATTATAATATATAATAAAGGACTGCTTTCAAATGATTATAGCATGAAATGTTATTTTAATCAAATAAACTTTGTAAAATATGAATTATAGTGGTATTATAAATTTAATATATCCGTTCAGTGTGTTTGGAAAGAAGGTGGGAATAGAAATGACACTTCAGCAATTGCGTTATGCAGTTATGGTTTCTGACTGTAAATCAATGAATAAGGCAGCAGAGAAGCTGTTTATAACGCAGCCAAGTCTTTCAGGCACGATAAAGGACCTTGAAAAGGAAATTAATGTCAACCTGTTTATACGCTCTAACAGAGGAATTATAATTACTCCTGAAGGTGAGGAATTTTTAGGATATGCAAGACAGATGTTAGAGCATTATAAGCTGATTGAAGACAGATTTGTTAATAGCAGTATTTCAAAGAAGAAGTTTAGCGTATCAATGCAGCATTATACATTTGCTGTGGAAGCATTTATAAAAATAGCAAAAAAATATGGAATGGACGAATATGAATTTGCCATACATGAGACAAGAACGAGAGATGTAATAGATAACGTTAAGAATCTGATAAGTGAGATTGGAATAATATATGTTAATGACTTTAATTGTAAAGTTATTTTTAAGATTTTAAAGGAAAATGGACTTGAATTTAATAAGCTTTTTGATTGTGGGATATATGTATATATGAGCAGGTCTAATCCAATGGCTGCAAAGACGGTCATTAATATGGAGGATTTGCAGAATTATCCGTGTCTGTCCTTTGAACAGGGTGATAGTAATTCGTTTTATTATGCAGAAGAGGTGCTTAGTACTTATGATTATAAGAAGATTATCAAGGCGGATGACAGGGCAACGCTTCTTAATCTGATGGTTGGTATGGATGGTTTTACACTTTGCAGTGGTCTCATCTGTGAGGAGCTTAATGGACAGGATTATATTGCAATACCGCTTAATTCTGATGAGACTATGACTATAGGATATATTAAACAGAAAAATATTCCACTTAGTATGCTTGGTAATGCATATATAGAAGAACTGGAACATTACAGACAGAATATATTACAGGGTTGTGAATTATAGTAATACGTCCGGTGTAAGTTAATGTTGTTGTAAAGCAGGAAATGGAGGTTTGTATGAGCGTAATTAATGAAAAATGGTATGACGAAGCAGTATTTTATCACATTTATCCTTTGGGACTTACAGGTGCTCCTAAGGAAAATAAAGATGGCGTGGTAGTACACAGGTTAGAAAAGCTTAAAGCTTGGATTCCACATCTTAAAAAGCTGGGAATAAATGCAATATATATAGGACCTTTATTTGAGTCTTCAACACATGGATATGATACTAAGGATTATAGGAGAGTTGATTCAAGACTTGGTGATAATAATGATTTTAAGAAATTTGTAGAGCTTGCACATGACAATGGAATAAAGGTTGTGGTAGATGGTGTATTTAATCATACCGGAAGAGAGTTTTTTGCATTTCAGGATATATTAAAGAACCGTTCAGCTTCACCGTATTGCAGCTGGTATAAGAATATAAGCTTTGACTGGAGTTCACCGTACAATGATGGTGTTGGCTATGAAGCGTGGAGAGGCTGTTATGAGCTTGTCAATCTTAATCCGTGGGAACCTGCTGTAAGAGAATATATATTTGATACCATTGATATGTGGATTGATGAATTTGATATTGATGGTATAAGACTTGACTGTGCTGACTGTCTGGAAGACTTTTTTATTGAAGAGATGAGAAGAAGAGCTGATGCACACAAGAAGGATTTCTGGCTTATGGGGGAAGTTATCCACGGTAATTATGGCAGCTATATATCGGATAATAAGCTTAACAGTGTTACGGATTACCAGCTTCATAAGGGCTTGTATTCAGGTCACAATGACCATAATTACTTTGAAATCGCACATACAATAAGATATCTTTTTGGAATAGGAGGACAGTGCCCGGGAACACATCTTTATTCATTTGCTGATAACCATGATGTTGACAGGCTTGCAAGTAAGGTTAATATAGCCGGACATATGAAGCTTATATATACTCTTATATACACACTTCCCGGTATACCATCTATATACTATGGATCCGAATGGGGAATACAGGGTAAAAAAGAGGGGGCAAGTGATGATGCATTAAGACCGGAGCTGGATGTGGATTATATGTCTTCTAATAATCAGTGTGCATGGCTTACAGAGTGGATAACACAGTTAGGTAAAATTCATAAATTATATGCAAAGTGTCTGGCATATGGCGTGTATGATGAGTTGGTTCTTACTAACAGACAGTTTGCATATGCAAGATGGACTGATGAAGAAGGCATAATAACAGCAGTTAATAATGATGAAAATGAAGCGCAGATATGGATTCCAATAAGGCAGGCTCAGGGTGTTGACATGTCAGCATTATTAATGGATGAGGTATATGATGTTATAACAGGTGAGAAGATTAAGCTTGAAAATAACCATATACATGCGAATTTACAGCCTGATGAGAGTAAGATCTATGTAATAGGAAGAAAATCACCGGATATTGTAAATACATCTGAAAATAATATTGAAGCTGTATGTGGCTATGAAAATAACAGCCTTCATAATGACAGGGATGTGGCTATAAATACAAAGTCTGATAACAATGGTTATGATAGTTTGGATGTAACCGGGAATATAAGTAATACTGATAATACAGATAAAGATACTTTGGAATATATAAAATATTCTATAGATAATAAGCTTGTTGAAACGGATAATGATTCGGATATGGCACATTCCGGTTATATGAGAAGAAATGACAGGCAGGTCACAGATATGGAAAAGATTATGGAGGTGCTTGATTCATGTACTGTGTGTCATGTGGCCATGTCACAGGATGATTTCCCATATGTGATTCCATTGTCTTATGGATATGAGATAGAAGATGACAGAATGGTACTTTATTTCCATAGTGCCATGACCGGGAAAAAACTTAATATATTAAGGCAGAATCATAATATAGCCTTTGAGATAAGCCATGAAAAAGAGATTATATATGACAATGATAATCCATGCGCATCAGGCTGTCTGTATGAAAGCATTATAGGCTTTGGCAGTATGGAATTTGTAGAAGAGCCGCATGAAAAGAAACATGGATTATCACTTCTTATGAAGCGTCAGACAGGTCAGAATGTAACATTTACGGATGAACAGATTAAAAAGGTGGAGGTTTTAAAGGTAGCTGCGACAGACTATACATGTAAGGCAAGATACAGATAATAATTCATATTATTTAATAGGATGTTTATAAATTCAATATTTTTATAATATTTTTTTCAAAAAATTATATTTACAATTAAATATGGTAATGTTAATATATAACGAAGTAAATAGTTTACAGTGTTAAATATTTACTTCGTTATATTTTTGCGGTATAAGCCGTAAGGCAGACCTTATTTATTAGGGATGCGCTATATTTAATTAAAAGAAAGGAAGGTTTTGATGAATAAGCAGTGTGAAAAGTTATTCAATGCCGCAATGCAGTTTAGAAAGCTGCATTTAAAAGGCACATTGTTTAATATTAACCATTCTGAATATTGCACATTAAAGACTATTAATATTTGTGCAAAGGAATGTAAAAAGAAAAATGAACAGGTCAAGGTATCAATGCTGTCTGAAAGGATGCATATGAATAATACGGCTGTATCAAGAAGTCTTAAAGCATTAGAATCACAGGAGCTTATTGAAAGAAATGTCAGCACAAAAGATAGAAGGGTTACATATGTAAGCCTTACAGATAAGGGTCAGAAACTGATTCATAAAATAGAAAAGGCGGTTGAAAAGTATCAGGAAGATGTTTTTAGTCAGATTGATACACAGCAGGTTGATATGATAGTTGATTTTTTAAATGAGCTTTACGAAATATCCAGAAAGGAATTAGAAAAGAGGAAAGATGAAAAGAATATTTAAAAGTATACTTCCTTATTGGAAATCAGTAATATTGATTTTTGTATTTTTACTTTTGCAGGCATATTGTGATTTATCACTGCCACAGTATACATCTAATATTATTGATACAGGTATCCAGAATGGCGGTATAGAGCATGCAATGCCTGAGCTTATAACATCTGATGAATTTGAAAAAGCAGTTGTATTTATGTCAGATGATGAAGAAGAGCATTTCAGAAGCGTATACGAAAAGGAAGATGATAATTACAGATTAAAAGTTACTAAAAATAATGAGCTTGATAAGCTGGATGATGAATTTTCAATGGCATTTATTATGAATAACCAGATGTCAGCAGTTGAAGAGAGCCAGTTTAAACAGCAGATGGCATCATTTATGGGTGTCGATGAGCAGATTGTTAATAATATGACAACACAGCAGCTTGCAGCACAGTTAGGAATCCAGCTTGAGACGTTTACAAGACAGCAGGAGGATTCAGATGGTAATATGACTGATGTTACCTGTGTCGATATGAGAACCATATTTGAGGCAATGGTTACATCAGGTAAAATGACTAAAGATAATATTATTTCAATAAGGAATGATATGGAAGATAAATTTTCAAGTGTAGGAAGTACTATGCTTAAGTCTATGGGCGTTGCTTATGCAAAGAGCATGGACAGTAAAGCGGGTCTTGATATGGATAAGATACAGTCATCATATCTGTTAAGTTCAGGACTTAAGATGATAGCCATGGCATTATTTATGGCGGCTGCAACTGTAATAGTAGGACTTATTGCTTCAAGAATAGGTGCCGGTATCGGTCGTGATTTAAGAAGCAGTGTCTATGGCAGGGTTATGAAGTTTTCAAATGCGGAGATGGATAAATTCTCTACAGCTTCACTTATAACAAGAACAACTAATGATATCCAGCAGATACAGATGGTTATTGTTATGATGTTAAGAATGATTTTATATGCGCCAATTCTTGGTATCGGTGGTATTGTAAAGGTATTTAATACAGGTGCAGGCATGGAATGGATTATCGGTCTTGCAGTGCTTATAATACTTGGAATTGTAATGATTCTTATGGTTGTTGCAATGCCTAAGTTTAAACTTATGCAAAAGCTTGTCGATGCTGTAAACCTTGTATCAAGAGAGATACTTACAGGTCTTTCAGTTATAAGGGCATTCAGAAGAGAAGAAAAAGAAGAACAGCGTTTTGATGAGGCTAACAAAAAGCTTACAAAAACAACACTTTTTACAAACAGAGTAATGACATTTATGATGCCACTTATGACATTTATAATGTATGGCATTACAGTACTTATAGTATGGGTTGCCTCTAATAAGATAGATGATGGTACATTACAGGTGGGTGCAATGACAGCATTTATAACATATACAATGCAGATAGTTATGTCATTCCTTATGCTTACAATGATGTCAATTATGCTCCCTCGTTCTGCGGTTGCAGCAGACAGAATTGATGAAGTTTTAAAGACAGAAAGTTCTATTAAGGACACTGATTCACCTGAAAAGCTTGAAAACGTTAAGGGTGTGCTAGAATTTAATGATGTAAGCTTTAAATATCCGGGTTCCGATGAAAATGCAATTGCAGATATAAGCTTTAAAGCAGAGCCGGGTAAGACAACAGCAATTATAGGAAGTACAGGCTGTGGTAAGTCAACGCTCGTTAATCTTATACCGAGATTATATGATGTCACACAGGGAAGCATTACACTTGACGGACATGATATAAGAAATATTACAATGAAAGATTTAAGAGAGGAACTTGGATATGTTCCACAGAAGGGAATATTATTCTCTGGTAATATTGCATCTAACTTAAGATTTGGTAAAGAAGATGCTACAGATGAACAGATTGAAGAGGCTGCACAGATTGCACAGGCTACAGAATTTATTGAGAGCAAACATGCAAGATATGAAACACCTATTGCACAGGGTGGAACTAATGTATCAGGTGGTCAGAAACAGAGACTTTCAATAGCAAGGGCAATAGCTAAGAACCCTAAGATATATATATTTGATGACAGTTTTTCGGCACTTGACCTTAAGACAGATGCTGCGTTAAGAAAAGCACTTGCATCTAAAGTAGGTGACAGCACGGTTATTATAGTAGCACAAAGAATAAGTACAATTCTTCATGCAGAACAGATTCTTGTTATGGATGAAGGAAGAATTGTTGGAAGAGGAACTCATAGTGAACTGCTTGAGAACTGTGAAGTATACAGACAGATTGCAAAATCACAGTTATCAGAAAAGGAACTTGGAATTGACAGAAAGGAGGATTTATAATGGAAAATAAAGAAGAACAGTTTAAGACTCCTCCAAGAAGAAGAGGACCTATGGGAAGAGGACCGATGGGTTCTGGAGAAAAGGCTAAGGATTTCAAGGGTTCTATTGGAAAACTTATAAAATATATAGGCAATTATAAATTCGCAGTAATAGTTGTAATGATATTTGCTGCGTCTGCGACAGTATTTAACGTAATAGGACCTAAGATATTGGGTAAAGCAACAACGGCACTTTCAGAAGGCCTTATGCGTAAGATTCAGGGCGTAGGCGGAATGGATTTTGATTATATCGGAAAAATCCTATTAATAGTTCTTGGTTTATATCTTATTGCAGTAATATTCAGTTTTATGCAGGGCTGGATAATGACAGGAATTACACAAAAGATATGCTACAGATTAAGAAAAGAAATATCTGAAAAGATTAACCGTATGCCGATGAAGTATTTTGAAAGCCGTACTTATGGTGAGGTTTTATCAAGAATAACTAATGATGTAGATACACTTGGAATGGGACTTAACCAGAGTATAACAACAATTATTACCTCAGTTGCAACAATTATTGGTGTAACGGTTATGATGCTTAGTATATCACCGCTTATGACACTTATTGCGATAGTTATATTACCGGTATCTATGTGGCTTATATCATTTGTTGTAAAAAGGTCACAGAAGTACTTTAAGACACAGCAGGAATACTTAGGACATATCAATGGACAGATTGAAGAAAATTATGCAGGTCATCTTGTGGTACAGTCATTTAACAAAGAAGAATCAATGATTAAAAATTTCAATGAAGTTAATGACACATTGTATTCTTCAGCATGGAAGTCACAGTTCTTTTCAGGAATGATGATGCCTATTATGACATTTGTAGGTAACTTAGGATATGCAGGAGTGGCTCTTTCTGGTGGTTTTCTTGCAATAAATGGCGTAATTACTGTAGGTGATATTCAGGCATTTATACAGTATGTTAAGAATTTCACACAGCCAATAGCACAGATTGCACAGGTTATAACACAGGTTCAGTCTATGGCTGCTGCATCCGAGAGGGTCTTTGAATTCCTTGAAGAAGAGGAGGAAGACCAGTTTGCAGCTAATCCGGTTCATCTTGATAAGATTGAGGGTTATGTTGATTTTGAAGATGTTAATTTTGGATATAAGAAAGACCAGACAATTATCAATGACTTTACTGCACATGTAAAGCCGGGTCAGAAGATTGCCATTGTTGGTCCTACCGGTGCAGGAAAGACTACCATGGTTAAGCTTCTTATGAGATTCTATGATGTAAACAGCGGCTGTATCAAGGTTGATGGTCATGATATAAGAGACTTTAACAGACGTGAATTAAGGGATGCATTTGGAATGGTGCTTCAGGATACCTGGCTGTATAAGGATACTATTATGGAAAATATCAGATACGGCCGGCTGGATGCAACTGACGAAGAGGTTATTGCAGCAGCCAAAGCAGCACATGCACATCACTTTATTGAGACTCTTCCGGGTGGCTATAATATGGAATTAAATGAAGATGCAAGCAATGTATCACAGGGACAGAAGCAGCTTCTTACAATTGCAAGAGCTATTCTTGCTGATAACAGGATTCTTATTCTTGATGAGGCTACTTCATCAGTAGATACACGTACGGAGCTTCAGATTCAGAAGGCAATGGATAACCTTATGGAGGGTAGAACCAGCTTTGTAATTGCTCACAGACTTTCAACTATTAAAAATGCGGATTGTATCCTTGTTATGAAAGATGGAGATATCATTGAACAGGGTAATCATGAAGAACTGATGAAGAAAGATGGCTTCTATGCAGATCTTTATAATTCGCAGTTTGATGAGGCATCATAAAAGGTGTTTAGTTGAAAAAATAGTGTAGAAGGGCAGACGGTTGGGATTTATAGTGTTTGAAAATGATTGATAAGACCAACTAAGTCTTTATCATATGTATACTTATTGTGAAGCACTGGATAGTATCCGGTGCTTTTTTTATTCACATTTGTTGGAGAAGGCGTTTCTATATGCTGGCTGGTGATATACGTCATTCATAAAATTTCTTAAGAAAGGCGTTTTATGAAGAAATAAATGAAAGAAAATGAAAAAATATGAAAGAACATGATTAAAAATGCTTGAAACTAAATAACGTATGTGTTATTATACAGATAACGAAAACAGTAATCGAAAACACGAAAACACGAAAACACGAAAACACGAAAACACGAAAACACGAAAACACAAAAACACAAAAATTGTACCATAATGGTTAGGAAAAGAGGAAGATATGCTTACAGAAGAGAGACTTCAAAGGATTGTTGCGATAACAGACAGAGAAGGGAGCGTATCTGTCCAGGAACTTGCAAAAGAACTTGATACATCAGAATCGACCATAAGAAGAGACCTTATTATACTTGATAATGACAGGAGAATAAGTAAGGTAAGAGGTGGTGCTGTAAGCAATAATATGCAGTACAGAACCACAGATGAGAATATTTCATTTAGAAAAGAATGGAATATTGATGCTAAAAGAGCAATTGGCAGATATGCGGCATCACTTATAAGTGATAATGATTTTATTTATATTGATGCAGGAACTACAACGGAACTATTGATTGATTATATAGAACAGAGAAGGAATGTTACATTTGTAACAAACGGAATAAGCCATGCAAAGAAGCTGACACAGGCAGGCTTTAGGGTTCATATACTCGGTGGGGAGTTTAAGTTAGAAACCGAGGCAATCGTAGGAGAAGAGGCTATACTGCTTCTGGATAAATATAATTTTACAAAAGGTTTTTTTGGAGCCAATGGTGTCAGTATTGATAATGGAATAACTACACCTGATTATAGGGAAGCTGTATTAAAAAGAAAGGCTTTAAGTAAAAGTAAAGAAAAATATATTTTATGTGACAGCAGTAAGTTTTCAAAGGTATCAAGTGTAACATTTGCAGATATTAAGAAAGCTCGTATTATTACAGAAAAAATTGACAAAGACAAGTATGGAAAGTTTTCTAATATAATAACACCTGAATATTAATTTTAAAATATGCACAATATATTTACATTGGATATCTTATAGAAGACAGGATAATTGATAACACTAATTGAATTAGTGGAGGTGGCTTTATGATTTATACAGTTACGTTTAATCCGTCACTTGATTATATTGTTACAGTAGATAATTTTACAACAGGACGGGTGAATAGAACTACAACAGAGTTTATGTATCCGGGCGGAAAAGGGATTAATGTATCCATAGTTTTAAAAAATCTTGGGTATGATAATATAGCACTTGGTTTTGAGGCAGGTTTTACAGGAGAAGAGATAATAAGACGTATAAGTGATATGGGAATTATACATGATTTTATTCATGTTGATAACGGTTTATCAAGGATTAATGTTAAGATACGTTCTGATAATGAAAGCGAGATAAACGGACAGGGTCCGGCAATTGAAGCTGACCACATAAATAAGCTGTATCAAAGATTTGATAAACTTAAAAATGGAGATATTCTTGTACTTGCAGGAAGTATTCCGACAGTGATGCCGGATTCCATGTATATGGATATTATGAAGTATCTTAAAGGAAGAAATATTAAGATAGTGGTAGATGCTACAAAAGATTTGCTTGTGAATGTTCTTGAATATAGACCATTCTTAATTAAACCAAACAATCATGAACTTGGAGAAATATTCGGAGTTGAATTAAAGACAAGAGATGAGGTTGTTGAATATGCAAAAAGATTACAGAAAATGGGAGCTGTAAATGTACTTGTATCAATGGCAGGAGAAGGTGCAGTACTTGTTGCAGAGGATGGAAGCATATTTAAGACACCGGCGCCTAAGGGCGTGGTTAAGAATTCAGTAGGAGCAGGGGATTCGATGGTAGCTGGATTTATTGCAGGATATCTTAATAGTGGCAATTATGTGGAAGCATTTAAGATGGGTGTATGTACAGGAAGTGCAAGTGCTTTTTCAGATAGGCTTGCTACAAAGGCAGAAGTTGAAGCATTAAAGAGTTGTACGCATTTTAATTTATAATAGAAAGGGGTTTTACTTATGAGAATTGTTGATTTGCTTGATGTAAGAAGTATTGAACTTAATGGCAGTGCGACAAGTAAGGAAGATGTTCTTAAAAAAATGGTTTCACTTATGGTAAAGAGTGGAAAGATTAATGATGAACAGAAATATCTTAAGGGAGTATTTAAAAGGGAAGAAGAAAGTACAACGGGGGTAGGAGAAGGAATTGCGATTCCACATTGTAAATCTGATGCGGTAGACCGCCCGGGACTTGCGGCGATGATAGTACCTGACGGAGTAGAATTTGATTCACTTGATGGTCAGCATGTCAATGTTATATTTTTAATAGCAGCACCGGATACTAAAGATAATGTACATCTTGATGTATTAAGCAAGTTGTCCATGCTTCTTATGGATGAAGAATTTATAAATAGTCTTAAGGCTGCTAAAAATGTTGATGAATTTCTTAAGGTTATTGATGCTGCAGAAACTAAAAGAGATAAAGAGGAAAATGCAGGAGAAAATGAAGATGCAATGTCCGCACAGGATAAATCAGATAAAACTACTGCTGATATAACAGAAAATGTATCTGATAGTAAATCCGATAATAAAAAAGAAAAATCAGATAATGTGATTAAGATACTTGCCGTAACAGGATGTCCTACCGGTATTGCACATACTTATATGGCGGCAGAGGCATTACAGAAAAAAGCTGCAGAGTTGGGATATGATATAAAGGTTGAGACAAGAGGTTCAGGTGGCGCTAAAAATGTTCTTACACCGCAGGAAATAGAGAGTGCAGCGGGAATAATCGTTGCTGCGGATACCAAGGTTCCTATGGACAGATTTGCAGGAAAGAAGCTTTTGGAAGTTCCAGTATCAGATGGAATAAGTA
>ERZ1026866.1378-NODE-1378-length-12639-cov-10.470836_pt1 | contig 12639 bp, 9 predicted proteins | sample MGYA00380163_ERZ1026866 | MGnify/ENA primary metagenome ERZ1026866 (study PRJEB33269, sample SAMEA4719799) | human gut metagenome | biome: human-associated habitat; feature: organic feature; material: feces | place: Cameroon | collected 2013-10 ...
TACAAGCTTTGTCATCGCGCACCGCCTGTCCACGATCCGCAACGCCGACGTGATCCTAGTAATCCGCGACGGCGATATCGTCGAGAAGGGCACGCACGACGAGCTGCTCGCCCAGGGCGGCTTCTACGCCGATCTGTACAACTCGCAGTTCGACGAGGCGGCGTAAATTCTGCCGCAGGAAACGGATGACGCCCGAGAACGGGGACGCAGGATAATCTGCGCCCCCGTTTTTGTTTTGCAGCCCTCGAAGCGCCTTCCCTGAGACCTCATTGACGGCGTTTTCCAGACCCCGTGGGCAAAAAAGAGCAAATATGAGTACTGTCACCTTTTTAGTAACAGCCAAAACCACCTCAAACGACCTCTTTGCGGCCTCTATACGCCTTCGAATTAATCAAAACGCCCGTTAGCAGGCTTCTGCGTGCCAACGTTAATGAACGTATTTTTCACTTTGTCTATTATCTCGCTAGACCGATATGTTACTAGGTTAGCAACCGTACTCATATTTGGCATTTTTTGCCCACGGGGTGTTTCCTGGGGAACCGACAACAGCCTTAGGGTCCCGCGCGGCGCAGCTCCCTCCCGGCATCCGCCGACGTTTGCCCAGATAAAACCTGCCAAAATAAACCTGTCCCTATTTGTTAGGTTTCGGGGTGACAAGGACTTGCACTTTAGCGTGCGACAGCGGATAATGCCGAGCATTCGACAATACGCTTATTGCTCTTTCTATAGATTGAGGAGGCCCCTATGGCCATGGAATTCAAACGCAAGTTGCCGATCCCCATGGAGATCCGCGAGGAAATGCCGCTTTCTGCCGAGCTTACCGCCAAAAAGCAGGCATTTGACGCCGAGGTCGCCAAGGTCTTTACCGGCGAGGACGCACGCAAGGTGCTCATCATCGGCCCGTGCTCTGCCGATCGCGAGGATTCGGTGCTTGAGTACATGAACCGACTGGCCAAGACCGCCGAGGAGGTCAAGGACAAGCTCATCATCATTCCGCGCGTCTACACAAATAAGCCGCGTACCAAGGGCACCGGTTACAAGGGTCTGCTGCACAACCCCAACCCCGAGGCTCCCGACGACCTGCTCGAGGGCGTCAAGGCCATCCGCCATATGCACCTGCGCGTTATTAAGGAAACGGGCTTCTTCACCGCCGACGAGATGCTCTATCCGTCCAACTACCAGTACCTCGTTGACCTGCTGAGCTATGTTGCCGTGGGCGCACGCTCGGTCGAGAACCAGGAGCATCGTCTGGTATCGAGCGGCATTTCGGTACCCGTCGGCATGAAGAATCCCACTGCCGGCTCTACCACCGTTATGCTCAACTCCATTTACGCCGCGCAGGCGCACCAGAGCTTCATCTTCCGCAACTGGGAGGTCGAGTGCGACGGCAATCCGCTCGCACACGCCGTCATGCGTGGCTACATCGGTCTCGATGGCCGCACCTACCCCAATTACCACTACGAGCACCTGGAGCGCCTGGCCGAGCGCTACACCGAGCACGCCGGCTATGCCAATCCGGCAGCGGTCATCGACTGCAACCACGACAACTCGGGCAAGCGCCCGCTGGAGCAGTACCGCATTTGCAAGGAGGTACTCGACAGCTGCCGCCGCAACGAGTCCATCTCCAAGCTGGTCAAGGGCTTTATGATCGAGTCCTACTTGGAGGATGGCAACCAGCCGGTCGACGGCGGTGTCTTTGGCAAGTCGATTACCGATCCGTGCCTGGGCTGGGAAAAGACCGACTACCTCATCCACGAGATCGCGGAACGGATTTAGTTACGCGGTTTTGACCAAACCGCGTAACGACTCGACGCTGCAAGCCCGTCAGAGCGGCAATCTGCCTTTCAGCTTCGACGGCATGACCAAAAGGTCAATGCCGCCTCGCTTCAAGGCACCTTGCTCGCTCTGGCGGGCTTTCGCTGACTTTTGCTCTACCTGCGGTGTTGGCGGGGCAGCTAATTTAGAATGGGGCTCTTTTAGCTACCCGCAAAGTAGTCGTTGGGGACGTTCTTGTTTGACTAGTCGTTTAAGAACGTCCCCAACGACCACCCGGGGGAGCTGTCTTCCCTCGTGGCGGTCTTCTAGCAGAAAAACCAAGTGAGTAGGCTTTTTGCAGGAGGCCAAGCACGCCCCAAAACGCCACAGCTCTGACCTGCAGTTTTTATAGATCATTTGTCGCGATGTGCTCGGCAAGTTCAAAAAAGTCTACTCACTTGCATCCGAAACGCACCAGATAGGCAAAAATAACCGCCGCGAGAGGGCCCCAGCCCCTTCGCGGCGGTCATACGCCTCTGATTTTGCGACGATTTTGCCCGCTTGTTACTCGCTGTAGCGGGTGGCGATGGCAGCTTGTACCATGCCGGCGCTCATGAGGTAGGTCACCAGGAAGTAGCCACCGTATGCTGCCAGGAAGATTGCGCAGGTGAGGCCCACGGTGCCGCCGATGCTCATATTTCCGAAAATGCTCACCAGCTCGATGATCACCTTAAGTGCCACAAAGGAGTGCGCCAGGCCCACTGCCAGCGGGAACAGGAAGAATACCGCTTGCTGCGCCATCACCGAATGGCGAATCTGGCGGTCCTCACAGCCGATCTGTGCCAGCACACGATAGCTGCGGCTGCCGTCGGCCACGTTGGAGAGTTGCTGAATCGACAGAATCGCCGCGCATGCAACGACCAATACAAAGCCGATGTAGATGGCTAGGTAGCTAATAAGACCGTTCATTTGCGCTGCTTGCGTGTACATCTCGGAGCGTGTGATGAAGATTCCCCACGACCCCGGCTCCTTGCCGTCAACGAGCAGATTGTCGAGCACAGTGTTTTTAATGCTCTCGTCTGCCTCAGTCGTATCCATCCCCTGTTTGTAGTTAACGAGCAGGCTACTGGAATACGGCTGCAGATTAAGTTGGGACAACAGCTCGTCGGCAACGACGACGGTACCCGGATTACTGCCCATCGCCGAGTTGGCGATGGCTGCCGTATCTTCGTCCGACTTATCGGTTGCTGGCTTGAGCTCATGCCCACCCAAGGTGAGGGTATGGCCACCGGCCATGTATTTGGTGTACAGGTCGACCAGCTCGCCGCCCATATCACACGTGAGCAAGTACTGGTCGCGGCCAATGTGCACCGGCTCCTCGCCCATCATCTGACGCAGTTTGTTGTACTGGCTCGCCGGCGTCACAAACAGACCCATCGTATCGGCATTGCTACCCCCGAACGCCTTGGGAAGCTTTTCGCCCATGATCTTGCACATCTCACTTGGGGTCACCGAAGGATTCGAGCCGCCAAATGGGTAACTCAGATACGAATCGATCTGCACATGCTCACCGGCAACATCGGCGATATCGACCTTCTTGCCGGTCTCGTCGTTGTTGTCCGCCGACTTGCCCTTGCCGTGCCATGCAGGGTACAAATCGACCGTTGTATCGGCCAACACCATGCGATCGGCCTCAGACGGATTGACATACCCTTTGTACCCTTTGTAGTAGTCGAGCGTATCGGGCGTGTAATAGACATACGTCTGAGACACGTCAACAGGGTTATAGCGCTCCAGGTTTTCGTTCATCACATTGGCAATCGACATACCGCACGTCACCGAGGTGATGGCCAAAAACAGGAGCATCGCGATGACGCCCATCGAAAAGCACACCGTGTTGACCTTGGCCGCAAGCTGGCGCACGGTAAACATGTTGAGGCCGCGCCAATACACGCCGCGCAGGCTCTGCAGCAGCTTGATGAGCATGCCCGAGAGTCCCCAGAACAGGGCAAAGGTGCCCACGGTAACCATAGCGGTCGTAATACCAAACTGGTTCATGGCCTCTTGCAGCTTGCTGTCCGTCGCGGTTAGCGGGAACCCATCACGTAGCAGACGGTAATAGGCCACGCCCACAAGCACCGCACCCACGGCAAAGATGGCAATCGCGATCCAGGGGTTGCGTGTCTTGATGCTCTCGTTGCGACGCTCGGCACCCATAAGCTCGATGAGTTTGGTACGACGCACGGCGCGGAGATTCAGCAGTAGCGTGAGCACAAACATTACGAGCATGCAGGCAAGGGTCAGATTGAACGCATGCATCGAGAAAAAGAAGTGGAAATTGGCGATCTGCGTCTTAAAGAGCGAGGCCGTAAAGAACGTCATGAGCTGGGAGAGTCCCACACCCAGCACAATGCCGGCGACAAAGGCCACGACCGATACTATCACGGTCTCGAGCGCCATGATCGTGGCGACGCGCCCGCGCCCCATGCCGAGCACCTGGTACAGGCCAAATTCCTTTTTGCGGCGCTTCATGATGAAGTTATTGGCATACACCATCAAAAAGGCCATGACGCCGGCCAAAAAGTACGTGAGGTATCCGAGCATGCTGCCCATAACCCGCGCCAAGCCTTCTTCATCGATTCCGGCGATGTCAACCTGCATCGAGACGGTGTTGAAGGCATAGAAAACGGTGACGCCCAGGGTAAGCGTCAGCAGGTAGACGAGGTAGTCACGTCCGGCGCGGCGGACGTTGCCCCAAGCGAGTTTACAGAGCATCGGAGCCCTCACCGCCCATCATGGCAACGACCTCCATAATGCGGTCGAAGAACTCGCGGCGGTCGGTGTCGCCGCGGCGCAGCTCGGTGAAGATCTTGCCGTCGCGAATAAACAGCACACGGCTCGTGTAGCTGGCGGCAAAGCTATCGTGCGTGACCATGAGCACGGTGGCGCGTAGGCGGCGGTTAAGGGCCTCCAGGCTCTCGAGCAGCAGGCGAGCGCTCTTGGAGTCGAGGGCGCCGGTGGGCTCGTCGGCCATGATCATGGTGGGGTCGGTGACGAGGGCGCGAGCCGCGGCAACGCGCTGCTGCTGACCGCCGGACATCTGGTAGGGATACTTGTCGAGCACCTGACTGATGGACAGGCGCGCTGCCACATCCTGCACGCGGGTCGAGATCTCTGCCGAGTTTGTGCGGGCGATGGTGAGTGGCAGGGCAATGTTCTCGCGCGCCGTGAGCGTGTCGAGCAGGTTGGAATCCTGGAAGATGAAGCCCAGCTCATCGCGGCGGAACTGCGAGAGCTTGGCCTGCTTCATGCGCGTCACATCCTGGCCGTTGATGCGAATGATGCCGCTCGTGGCGCTGTCGATGGTCGACACGCAGTTGAGCAGTGTCGACTTTCCCGAGCCCGAGGCACCCATGATGCCCACGAATTCGCCGCGGTTGACGGTAAAGCTGACGTCGTTGAGCGCGCGGGTCACGTTGCCCAGCGCGCCGTATACCTTTTCGAGATGCGCGACCTCCAGTACCGGGGTCGCTGCTTGCATGGTTTGCATACCGAGTCCTTTCTTGCGATTAGTCTACGGCATCTATAGTCGCAAGAAGACGAGTCGGCTACCATCGATATGGCTTACGCTTGCCTTACCGTTGTGTAAGGTACGGGTAGCCGCCCTGCCACGTGTTGATGTTGAGAAAGGACTCCTGTTGAAGACTGTTCATGTTGCCGCTGGAATCATCCGCAAGGAAGAATCTGACGAGCTGCTTGCCGTGCAGCGCGGCTATGGCGACATGCAGGGACTTTGGGAGTTCCCCGGTGGCAAGCTCATGCGCGGCGAGACGCCCGAGGACACCGTACGCCGCGAACTCATGGAAGAGCTGCAGGTCAAAGTCACCAACCTGCGTGATTTCTACACCGTTGAGTATGACTACCCCGATTTTCATCTCTCCATGGAGTGCTACTACTGCTCGCTCGCCGATGAATCCGATGAGCCTCAGAAGCACGACCGCCAGCTCGATATCCGCTGGATTCCGCGCACCTCGCTTGCCACGGTGGAATGGATGCCCGCCGACAAAGGGCTTATCGATGCCCTGATTGAGCTGAAGGAAGACCGGCTTGAGAGTGGTGACACCGAGGCCACCACGAACGAACACCCCGCCACCAAACCCAAGCGCGCACCTAAGCGCCGCAGCAAAAAGCGTCCCAAGCCCGGCTTGCTCGACGGCATCGATACTTCGGACCTTTCCGCCGACGAGCGCGAACTGGTGCGCCGTCGCGCCGCCATCAAAAAGTCCATGAAGGGCAACAAACGCGCCAACACCAAGCCCGAGCTGCTCGTACGACAGCGCCTGCGCGCAGCGGGCCTTACGGGTTATCGCTTGGAATGGAAGGTGCCCGGAAAACCCGACATCGCCTTTCCCGGGCGCAAGATCGCCATCTTCGTCAACGGCTGCTTTTGGCACCGCTGCCCTAAGTGCAATCCGAGCCAGCCCAAGCGCAATGTTGAGTTTTGGGAGGCAAAGTTCCGTCGCAACGTCGAGCGCGACCGCGCTGCCGTGGCAGCGCTCACTCAAATGGGCTGGACACCCATAACCATCTGGGAATGCGAACTCAAAAAGGACCGCATCGACGCCACCATGGAAAAGGTCATCGAGCAGGTGTGCGCCGCAGAGCCGCAGCGCTAGGAACGAGCCGTCCACACGCCCCACACAGGCGAGCTACATCCGCGCCACAAACCTTAGAAAGCCCTTAAGCTCAAAACCTTTCAAGAGTGTTACTCGATAGCTTTTACCTGCGGTTTCATCGCAACGTCAAACCTCATTAAGCCTTTCTTTAGCGCTTCTTTGCAGCAGCCGCGGCATAATACTGCCAGCGCACGGGACCTAGCAGCATACCCCGAGCGCAATCTTTTGGTGGACATCGAGGAGGCCGCATAAGCATGCATTCTTCCAATGACGCAGCACAGCAGCCATCCCTAAAACATGCAGGCCTTTTCTCCTTCCCCCCGACACAGAGAAACGGCCTCCTCGACTCCCCCACCACAAAAGCCAAACGGTCAACCGACCAGAGCCACAACTTGCGAGCATCGTTCGAAAAGCTCCAAGCATCCCTAGACAAGGCGTTCCCCGAACAGGCAAGAGCAATCTAAGCCCATCGCGCTTTATACTGATGCCATGCGAAACATGGATCACATAGAATTGCACCGCGGAGGACGCGAAGAAGCGTTTCCCGAGACCGCCGAAGACTGGCCCTATATTGCCGAACGCGCAGAATTCGCTCGCTATCCGGGCAATTCCGTCCCTTGGCACTGGCATTCCGAAGTCGAGCTTTTCTACATGGAGCAGGGAACAATTGACTATCGCACGCATGCGGCTCATGAGCACATGCGCTTTGAGGAAGGGTCCGCTGGTTTTATCAACGGCGGCGTTTTGCACAGCACCCTGCAATCATCCAATTCGGCGCCGGCAATTCAGCTGTTGCACATTTTTCAGCCGTCAATGCTCGGCGATCCCGCGGGACGCCTTCAAAAGCGCTACATCGATCCTTTACTGCAATGTCAAGGCGTCGATATGCTCAAATGGTCGCCTGCCAACCCCGACGATATGCCCTTTATCGATTTGCTGAAGAGCTCCTTTAACCACGACCTTCAACGGCCGCAGAACGAGATGGCGCTTCGAAATAGCCTGTCAGAACTCTGGGTTCAGATCTATGCCAAAGCTGAACCACAATTCGCTTTGGACAATAGTTCTTTGATGACCAGCCGTGAAAATCGGTTTAGGGAAATTCTTGCCTATATCCGTGCACACTATGCAGACAGCATAGATGTTCCCCAAATTGCGTCCGCTGTCGGCATCAGCGAAAGAGATTGTTATCGAACTATCAAAGCTTGCGCGGGAACAACCCCGGCCGCGTATCTACGCGCATACCGCATCACCCGCGCCTGCACGCTCTTGACGCACACCACGCGAACGGTACAGACGATCGCTCACCAATGCGGCCTTGCAACGGCGAGCCACCTTGGGCAGGTATTCAAGGAACAAATGGGCTGCACCCCTTCTCAATATCGAGCCATGAGGCAGAATTTCGATACTACAGGGCAGAAATAACGCTAGCGCTTCCACCTCACCTGTCCCACACTATCAGACAGATAAGAGGAAGGAATGCCATGAAACAATTCGACCATGTCGTGTTTGACGTTGACGGAACATTGGCAGATACAGAAGAAAGCGTTCTGTCATCGCTTGCCCAGATTGTCCAAGAAGAAACCGGCAAAACGCTCCCCCGAAACGAGCTTGAATTTGCCCTCGGCATACCCGGCAAGAATGCCCTTGAGGAACTTGGAATCTACTCGCAAGCTGCGTTGGATCGCTGGTGCCAAGTTGCCGCCAGCTTTAAAAACACCATCAGCGTGTTTCCGGGTTTGCTTGAAGTCATCGCAAAACTCGCCGATAGCGGTTGCAATCTTGGCATTGTCTCCTCACGTGCGCGCGACGAATACGCAGAAGAAATAGCGCCCCTTGGCTTCGATAAGTATTTTGAGCACATCATCCTTGTCGAAGACACAACCGAACATAAACCCGCACCCGCTCCCATGCTCGAATATCTCCGACGTGCGGGCGCGAATCCTGGCAACGTCGTCTACGTTGGCGACACCGTCTACGACGAACAATGCGCAACTTCAGCAGGGGTCAGTTTTGCCAGAGCAGCATGGGGATCACACCAAGATATCCCAAATGCCACCTACAACCTCAAAACCCCCAACGACCTGCTAACCCTAACAACCAAGTAACCCACGCGCCCCACCCTATCAGCCCCAACGCCACAAGGGCGATTGAGCAGGACGGTTTGAGCGGGTCCCGTACTTAGTTTCCAAAATCATTCCGCAGCGCGAAGACTTCTTATTATTTTCCGCCCTAACGCCACAAGGGCGACGACCTCGAGAAGATCAACTCGGGAGGGACGAGGGCTTAGCTCCCCAATCTTTCCGCAGGGGGCAAAAAGCCTCGGCGCATGAAGTGCGCAGCGAGGCTTTTTGCATGCCCGAGGACGATTGGGGAACTAAGCCCTCGTCCCTCCCCGGGATATGTAGCGAGTCGGAGTACCCTTGCTGTTACTCTGCTTTGCCCACAGAATTGAGGTTGGTCATGCGGATCTTAACCAGCTCGGTGATCTCGCGCATGCCCTCCTTGGCCGGCTTCTTGGGGTCGAAGCAACCGGGGTTCTCGGCCATATAGGCCATGAAGCCCTTGGTGTAGGCCTGACGCAGCTCGGTGGCGTAGTTGACCTTGCAGATGCCGTTCTTCACAGCCTCGGCAACCTGCTCATCGGGCACACCAGAGGTGCCGTGCAGGACCAGCGGCACGTCGACGGCGTCGCGGATGGCCTTGACCACGGACTGCTCGATGTGCGGATCGCTCGTGTACACGCCGTGGCTGGTACCAACGCCAATGGCCAGCGAGGTGCAGCCAGTGCGCTCGACGAACTCCTTGGCCTCGGCAGGATCGGTGTAGGGGCTCTCGCCCTCAACCGCGGGACCGTCGTCCTCCTTGCCACCAACCTTACCGAGCTCGGCCTCGACGGGCACGCCCATGGCGCGGCCAGCGTCGGCGACGGACTTGGTCAGGGCGATGTTGTCCTCGAAGGACTCGTGCGAACCGTCGATCATGACAGAGGTGTAGCCCGTGCGGAAAGCCTGCATGCAGCGGTCATAGCCATCGCCGTGATCGAGGTGCAGAGCGACGGGCACGGAAGCGCGCTCGGCGGCAGCCTTGACCATGCCGTAGAAGTAGTCCAGACCAGCGGTCTTGATGGTGCCCGGGGTGGTCTGCATGATGACGGGGGACTTGGTCTCCTCGGCAGCGGCCAGAACGGCCATAACAAACTCGAGGTTCTCGACGTTGAAAGCACCAACAGCGTAGTGGCCGGCCTGAGCGTCCTTGAGCATCTTTTCGGTGGTAACAAGTGCCATGAGCGTTTGCTCCTCTCCCTCGCCCGCATCTGGACATCGGGCGTAGTTGTTCACAAGGCGTTTTACCTTGCGTTTTGCTGCGCTCATTGTATGAAATTCAGCGGCTTTACACGCGCGAGATATTGAGCCCATGCAGGTCAATACAGTCGTTTTTGAAAAGTAAACGGAAGGAATTTGAGCCGAGTGGACATGTTCGATATTGAATTTTGGGCGTTCAGCGTCTTTCTTTTATAGAAAAGATAAGTAATCGAAAGGTGTTTTCTTACTCAAAAAGAAAATGAACGAAAATGAGGTCAACACAATTCCTGCAAATTTAGTCGAGAATGGAGCCACCATGGCCCATGCAACAACCCGTGCTTTTGCCGACGAACGCCGTACCGCCATTATGGAAATGCTCGATCATAACGCCTCGGTGCAGGTAGCAGAAATCGCCCAGACCTTTGGCGTGTCCTCCGTCACCGCCCGCGCCGACCTGGACGCGCTCGCCGAAGCAGGCAAGCTGCGCCGCACACATGGTGGTGCTGTATCGCTCCACAAACGCCTGACCGTCTCCACGCAGGATCGCCGCATCAATGTCAACGTCGCCGCCAAGCAGGCCATCGCACAAAGCGCCATCGAGCTCGTCAATGACGGCGACACGCTGCTCGTCGACTCGGGCACCACTGCGCTCGAGTTCGTCCGGCTCCTCGATCAGCGCGACGGTATCACCGTCATCACGGCAGACATTACCATTGCCGATTACATCGACGAGAGCATGCCCTCGGTCGATGTCGTCATGCTGGGCGGGGCGCTGCGCAAAGGCCATCGTTATTTGTACGGACCGCTCACCATGCAGGCGCTCCAAATGGTCCATGCCGATCTGGCCGTCATGTGCCCCGGCGCCTTTGTCTCCAGCTGCGGCTTTACGACCGACTTTCCCCAGATGGCCGAGACCAAAACGGCGATGATCGCCGCGGCCCATCAAAGCGTCGCCCTCATGGACGCCAGCAAGGTTAACGGACGCGGCATGTACCGCTTTGCCGAGCTTGCCGACGTTGACACCATCGTGATGGACCGTGACCCCGATCATGCCGTCGCCGCCTCAATCGCCGAGGCCACCGACAGCGCACGTCCAGCCCTCATCATCGCCGGCGCTTAAACAAAAACCACCACAAAGGTGCCTGTCCCCTTTGTGGTGGTTGTGATGGTTGAGCGTCAAAAGTGAACGTGTCGCTACTTGGAAAGCTCGTCGGCGAGGGCCTCGATCTGAGCGCGCGAGGCGTCGTTGAGCGAGCCCAGCACAGTCACTTTGTTCTGCGTCAGGGTGATGTCCTTCATACCCTCGAGCTCCTTGGTCATAACCTTGGCGGCAGCGGGCGCCCAGGAACCGGACTCGACAAGCGCCACGGTACGGTTCTGGTAGGCATGCTCGGCAAGCGTGTGGATAAAGGTGCTCATGCACGGGAAGATCTCGCCCTGATAGGTAATGGAGGCGAGCACCAGACGGTCGTAGCGGAACGCATCCTCAACGGCCTCGGCCATGTCGTCGCGAGCCAGATCAAAGACGGAGACCTTCTGGCCGCGAGCCTCGAGCGCAGATGCGAGCTCCTCGACGGCAGCCTTCAGATGGCCATACACGCTCGCATAGGCGATCGTGATGCCCTCGTCCTCGGGCTGATAGCTCGACCAGGTGTTATAGGTGTCGAGGTAGTAGCCCAGGTTCTCGGTCAGCACGGGGCCGTGGAGCGGGCAGATAATCTGGATGTCCAGGTCGGCGGCCTTCCTGAGGACGGCCTGCACAAACTTGCCGAACTTACCGACGATGCCAAAGTAGTAGCGGCGAGCCTCGCAAGCCCAGCCCTCGGGATCCTCGATGTCGTTGGCGCCAAACTTGCCAAAGCCGTCGGCACTAAAGAGCACCTTGTCGGTGGACTCGTAGGAGAAGATCACCTCAGGCCAGTGAACGTTGGGGGCGCCGATAAAGGTCAGGCTGTGGCCACCCAGGTCGAGCACGTCGCCCTCTTTGACGACCATCTTGCGCTCGGGGTAGTCGGTGCCAAAGTAGTTGACCATCATGCGGAAGGCGCCCATGCTGGCCACAATCTGGGCCTGGGGATAGCGCTCCATAAAGGCAGCGATGCCGGCGGAGTGATCGGGCTCCATGTGATGGACGACCAGGTAGTCGGGCGTACGGCCGTCAAGTGCGGCCTCGAGGTTGCCGAGCCACTCGTCAACAAAACCGCCGTCGACTGAATCGGCGACAGCGATCTTTTCGCCCAAGATAACGTAGCTGTTGTATGCCATACCGTTCTCGGACACATCGTACTGGCCCTCGAACAGGTCAATGTCGTGATCGTCGACACCGATGTAGCGGATATCCTTGGTGATCTCCATCAGGCAAAGCCTCCTAGATAGACAAAAGAACCCGTCTATCATAACACTAGGCAGTATCCCAACTGTTATCTGCCGGCATCCATACCGATTGTTATTGAAATGCGATAAATCGCCGTTTACCTGCACAAACTATGCGCGCAGTATCGCCGTGCTATGTCGAATAATGAGCTGGCCGGGAATACGGATGGCAACGGTTTTGCCCGCCGTACCCGCCTCGGGAACCGCATGCTCAAACACCTCGCGTCCGCGCTGATGTAGATCGAATCGCACGGTCGTGAGCTCGTTGTGTGCCACAAAATCATCGAGCGAATCGTCGACGCCCACCACGCTCACGTCCTCGGGCACGCGCAGGCCGCTATCACGCAGCGCGGCAATCGCGCCATTTGCCATCTGATCGTTTGCCGCATAGATCGCCGTCATGGTGTGATCGTGCTCGGCCAGGTACCTGCCGGCCTCGTAGCCGCTGTTGGCAGACCAGTCGCCCTCGAGCGGCTCCGCCGGCTCGATGTGTTTACGCTCGAGCGCATCCTGCCAACCGGCGCGACGAAATT
>ERZ1026866.1380-NODE-1380-length-12630-cov-7.617097_pt1 | contig 12630 bp, 9 predicted proteins | sample MGYA00380163_ERZ1026866 | MGnify/ENA primary metagenome ERZ1026866 (study PRJEB33269, sample SAMEA4719799) | human gut metagenome | biome: human-associated habitat; feature: organic feature; material: feces | place: Cameroon | collected 2013-10 ...
GTGTAGATCTCCTCCTGGATGGGCGACATCAGACTCTCACGCTTCTTGAAGAGCTCGCCTTCCGGACCGAAATACTTGCGCTTCAGGTCGCTGGCTTCCTTCTCCTTCTTCATGATGGTCTCCTGACGCTCCTTCTTCTGCTCGGCAGAGAGGAACACCATCTCGTTCTGATAGTTCTTATACATTGTGGAAGCCTCTGTGTTGAGAGCCTCCACCTCAGCCTGCCACTTCTTCGACACCTGATTGAGCTGCTCGTTGGCACGCTCGTAGGCAGGGATGTTCTTCAGGATGTACTCCATGTCAAGAAGCGCAAACTTCTGTGCGCTTGCCGTCAATGCCGTAATGGCAAAGAGGCAGATTAACATTAATTTTCTCATATCTTCAAAAAATTATGTTAGCATTAGAATTCCTGTCCGAGGATGAAGTGGAACTGGCTGCCACCCTTCTTTCCGTATACGGTGTCGAAACCGTAAGCCCAGTCAATACCCATCAAACCTACCATCGGAAGGAAGATACGTACACCGACACCGGCGGAGCGCTTCATGTCGAAGGGATTAAACTTCTTGGTCTCTGTCCAGGCATTACCACCCTCGACGAATGTGAGGCCGTAGATGGTGGTGTTGCCGAGGAGGAGCGGATAGCGAAGCTCCAGCGACATACGGTCGTAAGCATAAGCCTCTGCGCCGTACGGGGTGAGCGAGCCGTTCTCGTAACCTCTAAGACCGATGGTCTCCTCTGCATAGTTCGTAGAATATCCGGTCATACCGTCACCACCCATGTAGTAGGTCTCAAACGGCGACTTCTTCCACTTGTTGAAAGAGCCGAGCAAGCCAAGCTCTACGCGAGTCATGAGCACCAAACACTTCTGTCCGCTTGTGAGAGCGGTGTAGGTGCGAGCCTTGAACTTCCACTTGTGGTACTCCACCCAGCGGTATTTCTCCTGCTGTTCCTTGTTGTAGTTGGGCGACTTGGGGTTCTGAGCGAGGTGCTCATAGTCCTTTCCGTCGAATGCTGACCAAGGCGGTGTGACGGTCACTGACGCCATAAACTCAGAACCGCGGCGCGGGAACAGCTGGTTGTCAGTAGACGTACGCGACAGCTGTATGCTGAGGTTAAGGTTGTTTGAGTTACCGTTGGTCATGAGGAAGTAAGCCCAGTTCTTCATCATATAGCGGGTATACTGCAGTGAGAGCGACAGCTGGAAGTAGTCGTCAGGCCATCTCAGCTGCTTACCCCAACCGAGCGAAACGCCGAAGAGCTTAACATACTTGTCCGGATCGTAATAATTCTCGTAGTTATTATATCCGTAGTTGCTACCGTAACCATACATATAGTTGTAATAGTTGTTGAAGTAGCCGTTGTTATAGTAGTTGCTCGATACGTCAGACTGCTTTGAGAAGTAAGCGCCTACAGAGAACTGAATGGGTCGCTTACCACCGAACCAGTTGGTTGAGTACGACATATTGTACGACTGATAGTACGTACCGTTGGTCTGTGCTCCGAGTGAGAGCACCTCACCGTCACCGATGGGGAGGAATCCTCTGTGCTCACTGTTCTTGCGGAAAAGATTTCGCATAGAGAAGTTGTTGAGCTTAAGACCTATTCGTCCGATGACGCCGGTCTGACCCCAACCGAGTGAGAACTCCACCTGGTCGTTCGACTTCTGCTCAAGTTCCCAGTTGATGTTCACGGTTCCGTTCTCAGGATCGGGCTTTACGTCGGGATTGACCTTCTCAGGGTCGAAGTGTCCCATTGAGGCAATCTCACGTGCAGAACGCTGGAGAGCCTCCTTAGAGAAGAGGTCGCCCGGCTTTGTACGCAGCTCACGTCTGATGACGTTCTCGTAGAGACGGTCGTTACCCATAATACGTACATGATTGATGTGCGCCTGGGGTCCCTCGAAGATACGCATCTCAAGGTCGATGGAGTCGCCCACGATGTTCACCTCCGTCGGGTGGAGCGAATAGAAGAGGTAACCGTTGTTCCAGTAGTTGTTGCCCACGGCGTCTTCGTCCTCAGAGAGGCGCTTGTTCATGAGCTTCTGGTTGTAGACGTCACCCTTCTGCATGCCGAGCACGCGTGAGAGATAGTCAGATGAATAGATGGTGTTGCCCACCCATGTGATGTTACGGATGAAGTATTTCTTGCCCTCGTCCACCTTTATCTTGATGCTGACATGCTTGTCGTCAACGTTCCAGACCGAGTCGGAAACGATCATGGCGTCACGATATCCATACTCGTTATACTTGTCAATAAGCTTCTGCTTGTCCGCCTTCCAGCGTTCCGGCGTAAACTTCTTGGCTTTGAGGAACGAACCGAGAGTACCTGCCTCGTGCGTCTTTGCGAAAGCTCCCTTCTTGAGCAGACCGCCCTTTATCTTGGTGTTAGAAAGAGCGTGGTTGCCTTCGATGAATATCTTGCGCACCTTCATCTTCTCCTTCTTGTCGATGATGACGTCGAGGATAACCTGATTTTTCTGCGATACGTCGTCGCGCTGGACAATCTGGATGTCGGCGTTCTTGAATCCCTTGTCGTCGAAGTATTTCTTGGCAAGAATCTTCGCGCGGTCAATCATGTTAGGTGTAATCTGTGCGCCCTTGAGCAGTCCGAGTTTCTCCTCCATATCGGTACGTTCCGACTTCTTCAGTCCTACGTAGTTGATGGTGGAGACACGCGGTCTCATCTGTAGGTGTATGTGCAGGTAGGCCTTGTCCTGTACGAGCGAGTCAACGGCAATGGAAACCTCTGAGAAGAGTCCGTACTTCCAGTAGTGCTTGATGGCGTCCGTTATCTCGTCGCCCGGCAGATCAATCTGCTGTCCCACGGACAGTCCAGAGATGCCGGTAAGCATATAGTCCTCATAGCCATCGGCTCCTGATACGGCGATGCCTCCGATGGTTACGGAGCGTGGTGTTCCGGCATACGATATGTCGGGATATTGAATCTTGTCCTGCGCCATTGCTGCCATTGTGCACGCCATGACGCATACAGTTGTCAAGACCTTCTTTATATTCATCTTTGTTTGCTTGGTTTCGGTTCTTTATCTTCTATGTTGTGGCGGGTGTCTTGTCTGATAAGGAGCTGTTCCTTATGCGCCGTCGGTTACGGCTTTTGCTGTTTCTCCTCTTCCTCCACCTGCGCTTCGGTCTTTCCGAATCGGCGCTGGCGGCTCTGATAGTCTGCGATGGCACGATGTAGTCCTTCCTCGTCGAAGTCAGGCCAGTAGGTGTCGGTGAAGTAAAGTTCGGAGTAGGCTATCTGCCACAGCAGGTAGTTGCTGATGCGCTCTTCGCCACCTGTGCGTATGAGCAGCTCGGGGTCGGGCATGAAAGCCGTGGCCATGTGCTCGGAGAGCGTCTCTTCGCTGATGTCCTCCGCCTTCAGCTTTCCTTCAGCCACCTCCAAGGCGATGTCGTGCGCCGCCTTCGTTATCTCCCAGCGTGAGGAATAGCTAAGAGCTACGACCATTGTCATGGCAGAGTTGGCAGCGGTATGCTCCATCGTCTGCTTCAGCTTCTGCTGCACCTCCACGGGCAGTCTTTCTATGTCGCCGATAACCTCGAATCGCACGTTGTTCTTCATGAATATCTCGTCCTCTAAGGAGGTGAGCACCAGTCCCATGAGAGCAGCCACTTCCGTGGCGGGTCGGTTCCAGTTTTCGGTGGAGAAGGTGTAGAGTGTGAGGTATTTCACGCCGAGACGTGTACATTCCGACGTAATCTTTCTCACAGCATCCACTCCAGCCTGATGGCCGAAGCTGCGTGGTTTTCCCCGCTCTGCCGCCCAGCGTCCGTTGCCGTCCATGATGATGGCAATGTGCTGTGGTATGCGGTTCATATCGAGTTGTTGGGTCATAGCTATAAATAATAATTAATAAATAACAATTAATAAATGTCACTCGTCCTCGTTGTGGCAAGTCCTGCATTTCGCCGAGAAGCTGTACGTGAGCGTTATCTGCAGTGTGGAGTAGCAGTCGGTGTTCTTGAACAGTCCGGTGCTCTCTATGCCGTACGGGTCTTTCTTTCCGTCGAGGTTGTCGCTGAGCGAGAAGTGCTCCGCCCACTCTACTCCGAGGTTGAGTCTTGGTCCTATCTTGTATTTCACGCCCAAGCCTATGGGCATGTTTGCGGTGAAGCAGTTGTCTGCATCGCCTCCTGATGCGAACGTTGCGCCCACTCCCACGAAGACGAAAGGTGTGAGGCGCTTGGCTCCGCGATAGTCGCGACCGGTGCCGTAGGGCCAGAAGTTGTATTCGTATACGGCGCTTACGTCCACTAATGAACGGCTGAACTCATACGGATTGTCCTTCAGTTCGGGATAATACGTCTTGACGTCCTTCGACGTTCCCTTCAGCTTGCCGTACGAACCCGAGAACTTCAGTCCCATGTACGGGCTCCATATCCTTCGCAATACTAATGAAGCCATCGGCTGCTGGTTTTTCATTATGCTGCCGTTGAAGTCGCCCTGATACGACATCAGGCCCACTCCTGCTCCTATCTCCATGCGATACTGGTCGTCGGTCTGCGCGTTAAGGGCAGAAGCGGCGGCAAGGATGCATATTGATAAGGTAAGGCGTTGCTTCATGATTTATTCGTAATATTCGTATTGTTCTTTCTTCCATCCGAGGCGGTTGATGCGTCCGCGCCATGTCTCGCCAGTCTTGCCACTGACAAACCAGATGAAGTGGTCCTTGTCCACGCTGACCGTGTAAGGTCCTGTGACGAAGAATCCGAGTGGACTTGTTATCACCGTGTCTGCCTCCCATGTGATGCCGCCGTCGCGTGAGCCATAGAAGTAAGGCAGGTATACGCGGTCTTCGTTACCCACCATCATTATCTTTCCGTCGTATGTGAAGGCTGAGAAGTTCTGCATTAAGGACAGTTCGTGGCGATTGAGCGTGTTATGGTCGTAGAACATCCACGGCTGGTTCTCGCTGTATGCGTCGCCCTCGTCTATCTTGCCCCAGATGCTGAACGCCGTTGTGCTTGCTTCGGGCACGGAGCCTATGAGCAGTGTGCGGAAAGCGTTGGCGTTGGTGTTGAGGGGAAGTGTGGCGTAAGCTATGTCGCCGTTGGGGAGGAGCGAAGCGCTCTCGTCAATGGAGGCTGCCTTCCATGTCTTTCCGCTGTCGTCGGAGCTGAGCATCGCTCCCTGGGCGTTATATGCGTAGAGGCGCACCGGGTTGGCGGCTATAAGGCGTGTCACGTCAGCGCCGGTGCACTGCTGTGCCCACTGGTTGCCGTCTGTCGTTGCCATCACCGTGCCATGCTCGCATACGAAGAGCGTGTCGTGCTTCACCACTGCCGAGCGATAAGCGTCAGCGGCGAGCGGATGGTTAAAGTTGGGTGTGGCAGCATGCCATGCCTCGTCGCCGTCCGCACAGAAGACCGTCGTAATGTTGCCGTCGGAAGCGAGGAGGAAGCGTCGTGTGACACCTGCTGCGGTGGTCACCGTGAAGCTCTTCACGCCCGTTACGGTGCTGGCGAATGGTGTGGCATTGGGCAGTTTGGTCCAATTAAACTTGTCTGCCGGCTCCTGATGTACGTTTACGCGCACCTCATACTTGCGCACGGCGGCACCAGAGAGACTGTATACCTGCAGCTCTCTGGGTTTAGAAAAGTCGAGTGAGTCGGTGGTGCTGAGATATGAGAGCGAGTCGCTGGTCATGCTCTTCAGTACCAGTGAACCTGAATTTAGGCTGTTGCCCGATACTAAAAGCTTCGTCGGGTCTACTCCGTAGGGTAGTGAGTCGGGATTGTAGATGACGCAGCGCTGCTGGTCGATGACAAACTTATATGCGCTGAGCTTCACCGATGTGGTGTAAACGCTGTCCGCACCGTTGCTTGCCTTGACGTGCACTGCCTTCTTGGCTGAGGTAACCGAGAAAGCCGTCACGGCGCTGTCGTCGGTGTATACATAGTCGCCGTCGTTGGTGTCGAGGCACGAAACGAGTGAGAAGAGTGCTGCGAGGAGCACTGCTATGTTAATGGTCTTGCTTTTCATTCTACTCAAAATATTCCCAATCTATAGTTTTTAGCTGCAAATTTAATCAGAATTCTGCAAATAGTGTGGTATTTCGTCTCTTAATTATGCAATTTATTGATTAATAGTATGATTTTTAAGGTTGTTTAGGGTTTTGGGGCGGGTGTCCGAAAACCTGTCTTCCCGTCTAAACACGAAAAAAGGGTTTCGCAATCTTAAATCGCGAAACCCTTTTTGTTATGTTAATGCTATGCGGCTATGCCGCTTACATTCTTTCGTCTTATTACTTAACGACAACCTTGCGTGTTGTACCGTCAGACATCTTGAGGATGTTGATGCCCTTAACCGGAGCAGAGATCTGTGAGCCGTCAGCAGCGTAGCGAGCTACGACTGTAGCGTTCTCTGAAGTCTCAACGCCCTTGATTGATGTAGCGTTACCTTCAGCAATCTGGAGGAACTGGCACTGGTTAACCCATACATTGTAGAGGTCACCGTTAGCGTAGCGCTTACCGTCAATCTCGAACATGAACGGGAGGCTTACGAAAGCCACAGCGTTAAGAGTGTTGCCCTTGCTGTAGTCGTATGTTTTCTTAGGAATCTCAATCTCGTATGTCTTCTCGAAGTTGTCGCCGTCCCATGTGATAGCGTCACCCCAAGCATTGTCAGTACCGATTACGCGGAGAACGTTCTCGTGGTTATATTTGCTAATCCACTTGCCATTGTTCAGCTGACCTGATACACAGCCGTTCTCTGTGATGTAGAGACCGAGAACAGCGTCCTCAAGGATCTTGCCGGCACCCTTAACACCAGTACCCTTGACTGTAATCTTCAAAGTACCAGGATTCAGTGCAGGTGTCTTACCAGAAGTGAAGTTAGCCTCGATGTCGAGCTTCACCTGAGAAGGAACAATCTCGTCAATCTGGTCGAAGATGTTGCCGATGCTTTTTGCCATGCCTTCAGGATCGTCAGTAGCAATCGTAACAGCAAGAGTACCGTCATTAGTGACCGGGAAGCGGTTAAGGTTTGCCTGCGGGTAGCCACCTATAGAGTAAGCCATGATGGTTTTTGTTGCATCCGCAATTTCGTATGGGTCAGGATTACTCTCATCCATAGTGCCATGAATAGCCACCCAAGCTACGTCGTCACGCTGCTTCTGGAGAGCACGAAGCATGTCGTAACCCAACGGGCAATAAGTACAGGTGCTACTTGTGAAGTGCTCCACGAGGTTATACTGACGAGAAGCAGTCTCTGAGTAAGTACGGAACTGTGTAGAAGCGACGTCGTCATCGGTATAACCAGAAGCAGCCTCACCATTAACAGTCTTCACCTGAACGCCAAGAAGGTGTGTGCCATTCTCAACATCGAGCTCAGAAAGATTGAGCGTTGCATTGAAACCTGTGGTCTCACCACCGATGGTAGCTCCCTCAGGAATAGCCACATTAGCAACTACCTGCTTGTCGATAGTGATATCGAATGAGGCAGCCTTGCACTCCTTCGAACCATAGTTCTTTACATAGAACTGGACAGGAAGCTTATCCGTAGGTCTTGACATAGGATTGGTAGAAACCCCAACCATACCGAGGTCGTCAGCAAAACCGCCTTCCTTCTCTACGATAACCTGAATGCAGAGTACAGCACCTTGAGTGTTCAAGCCATAAAAAGCAGTACCCTTACCAAGGTCGCCGTAAGCGGCAACTGTAGCAGAGCCCTGACCAGCTGCGAGCGGGAAGCAATCTTCTGTGTAATTTTGACCGCTGGTGGTAGACTTCTGCTTGTATGTGTAACCAACGAAAAGACCTGTTACGACATCGCTTACGTTAAGAGCCTTGTCGAAGTAAACTTCGTTCCACTCTTCGTTGAAAGTCTTGTTTTTTGAATCATAAGTAGAAATCTTCTGCTCTGCTTCCTTCTCAGCGAAGAGTGCGGGATTGCCATCTTTATCACAATTATAGAGCTGCACCTTAGCTGATGAGCCAAGCGAAGCACCAATAAGATAACGCATACCAACAATCTTAGCACCTGCAAATCTTGACAACAGACTTGCCTCCATAACGTTGTAAACGCCCTTTACCTTAGAAGCGAGGTTAGGAAGACCGAGAGAGGTTACCATTTTGCCAGATCCGTCTACGCCTACTGACTTCTGGTTAGCGTTAAGCTTCTGAGGAGCAAGATTCTTCTTTGCCTTTACCTGTACGGGAGCTGTAAGGTCACGAAGCTGGATGTTGCCTGTGTTTGCTGTCACCACGTTGCGTTTGCTCACCTGCACTGAGGACGACAGGAGATTCTGCGCGTTAGCTGCAGATGCACTGAGCATGAGCGCGCAAAGTGAAAGTAAAATTCTGTTCATAATAATAGAATTATTTGGTGAATAATAGTGAAAATTTTCTGTTCTTATTGTCTCATTACTTGACAATCTTTACTGTCTTGCCGTTAGAGAGCTTCACGATGTTCAGACCCTTCTGTGTGGTCTGGATCTGCTTGCCGGTGGCGTCGTAGATGCCTGTAACCTCAACGTTCTCGCCGTCCTTGATGCCGTTGATGGCTGTAGCGCCCTTCACGAAGTTGACGGTGACAGAAGGCATAGGATACTCCATATCCTCCTCTTCCACACGCTCGTATGACTCAACGCCAAACTTATTAGTATTGATGTTATATAATTCGAGCTTAAACTCTACCTCGCAAACTCCGTCAGCCTTAGGGAACCATTCTGCTGACAAAGACTTCACCTGACCTGCGTTCATGGAACCACCTTTAGTACGATCCATACCACACACATTAATACCTGACATACAAAGCTGGGGGAAACAGATCTGGAAGCTGCCGTTATCCATCTTCTTGATGTTAAAGAAAGCGCCTACACCCTGTTTCTCCTTAGTGTTGTTCTTTACATACAATCCGGTGGGAATCATATCTTCGCCACTAATGGGATCTTCCTCTATGGTGTTGACAGTCATTACCGTGCCGCTCTTTACCTCCTTGCCGTCCTTGTCAACGAAGGAGAATGTCTGGTCCACTTGGGCGTATGATGCTGTGGTGAACATTGCTGCTGCTATGAGCAGGAGTGATTTTATTGTCTTCATAATTGTTTACTTGTTTTCTGATTGTGTAATGTTTACTTTTCTGTTTCTTCCTCGTGCTCCACGATATGCTTCTTTGCCACATTCTCCACACCATTGCCGTTATAGACGAAGGCTACGACGGAGATGTTATCGGCATTCCATGTCTCGGGCAGAACGTAAGAATAATCATTCGATGTGGTCTCGCCCTCCTTAACTGTAATATCCTCGCCCCATGTGCCGTTAACGGCAGCACGGAATACGTGGTTGTGGATATACTCCTGATTGGCGCTTCCGTCCGGCATCAACTGCATAGCCTTGATGCCATCCTCCACAATCCATACCTGAAGCTTGCCGCTTACTGTGCCGTTAACGCCGAAGGCTCCCACCTTTGTGGTGAGCTTACGCGTCTTAGCGTCGTATGCGTTGGCGATGTTTACGGAGAGATTAGCCTTCTCGGAAATGATGAGACCCACTTCTGCAGCCCAGTTGTTTAAGTTATCGATAGGGCCTTTGCCTTTCTTTCTATTGAATATGGCGGACGGCTGACCGAGATTAGTGCCATTCGCCCAATGTGTGTAATACTCGTCGCCCGTGTCGGTCTTCAGACCCACTCTTTTCGAATTGCCGGCGAATCCGAGCGGACCGCAGTGAATGCCCACTGCGATGACGTTGTCCTCTCCGTATGTCTTGATGATGCCGGTGATAATGTCCGTACCGGTGGGGCAGTTGATGCAACGCTGTCCTGTCAAGTCCTCAATGAGGACGGCGCGTCCCACTTCCGCCGGCTTTACGTATATGAGTCGGTCTCCCTCGTCAATGTTGCTGCATGAAGCGGCAACCATTGCCATGGTTGCTGTTGCCACGCCGAGGAATATGTTCTTTAGTTTCATGATGAGAATGATCAGAAGTTATAGTTGTAAGATACGGTCACGCCCTTGCTTGCGGGCACATAGCGGCAGACGCCACCCGAGCAGTTATATCCTGCGCGTGTCTTGCCGTAGCCCACCTGCAGACGGTGTGCGCCAGCGGTGAAAGTGACAGAGCCGTTGAGGTAGTGCTCCTTGTGCGTGCCCTTTGCCTCGTCGATGGCTCCAGTGGGAGTGTAGTAATATTCCGCTCCGTTATACTGGTCGCTGATGGTGAACATGAAGTGCGGGAGGAACGACAGTTCGAGGAGTCCGAAGTACCAGTCGCCCTGGTCCTGCTCAGTATGCAGATACTGTGCCTCGCCACGGAGTGTCAGCTTGTTGTTGATGCGATACTTGCCCTCTGCGATGTAGATGTCAGAATGGATCAGTCCGCCGTGTCCCTCAACCACCGTCTTGTTATAGAACTGGTTCATATACATGAGGTTGAGTTTGAACGACTTCGACAGCTTCTTCTCAATCTGCACGTTGAGGTCCTGATAGTAGGTCTTGTCGCCCCACTTCCAGAAAGCCGAGCCATATCCGTCCGTACCCGGTCCGCCGCCGTCCTTCTTGTTCTGCTCTATGGAGTGAACGTGCGAGAAGTTGAGCTTGAGGCTTGTGCCGTACTTGCCACCGAGCGCTGTATGGCGCTTGAACTTATATCCGAACTCTGCCTGATAAGCCCATTCGCCGTTGAACTGTGTGGCGTAGGGATAGAGGGCAGCGAGAGCGTATGTCTGTTGGAAGGCGAATGCGGGAAGGTGGTTGATGAAAGCTGCCGTACCGTTTTCCGTGCGTCTGCTGCGGAAGCCCATGTTGTCCGAGCGCTTAGCCTGGAGCAAGAGGCTCATGCCGCTGCGCGAGTAAGATGTGGAGAGCATTGCCACGTAACCCTTACGGTAGATATAGGGGAAGTTCTTGTCGAACGTGGGGTCTTCTGTCTTCTGTGCGTATTCAGCGAGGACGCTGAAGTCGCCTGCCTGAAGGTTGGCTCTCACGTCAAAGGCGTTGGTGTTCTCCGGCACGTTCAGCTTGTGCGTCGCGTCTGCCATGATGTCACCCTCTTCCTTCTCATGCTTGTTCACCCATGATGCGCCGAGGGTAAGGAATGTGCCTTTCTGCTGCATCTTCTCGAACCACTGGTCTACGCTCACCTCGAGGTCAGCACCAGAAACGAGGGATGTGTGCTCCCAGTAACGGCGCTGCTTACCTGCGAGTGCCTTCACCTGCACGCCCTTGAAGGGACGTACCACGAGACGTCCGCCGAGCAGCGAGTTGTCGATGCCGAGTGAGCGCTCCTCGTATGTGCGGAGGATGAAGCCCGAACCGAACTGCTCGTAGAAGTTACCGAGTGTGAGTTCTGCGTTCTTTATCTTACCTTTTACATAATAGAACGGTACGCCCCATCCCTTGAAGTCGGGTTCGAATCCGGGGAGCGGATGATCGAGATATTCGAGTCTGGCGCCGGCGTCCACATACTTCGAGAGTGCGTGCACTTCGGCGTAGGTATTGGTAAGCACCTTGTCGTCGTACGTGCCCGTACCGATATTGTGGTCTTCCTGCGGCACGAGGATATCGCTCTGTACGCTACCAGTGATGGTGACGTCGTAGTCTTTGCTGAGCTTTATCTTCTGTGCGTTGACCGCAGCCGACGTCATCATGCCAGCGAGCATGAGCGCGAGAGTCTTGTTCATTTATTCCTTCTGTTGTTGATTGTCTTACTTGTTAACGAGTTCTCTTACCTTCTCGATAAGTTCTTCCTCTGCACCCTCAGTGTAGCCGTTGTGCTTAGCCACGATGTTGCCCTCGCCGTCGCAAACGATGACGTAGGGAATGGTCTGGATGCCGAGTGCGCGCTTGAAGTCGCTGTTGGGATCGAGGAGCACCTCATACTGCCAGCCGTGGTTGTCAACGAGGGGCTTCACCTTATTAATATTCTGTGCCTGGTCGATGGACACTGCGATGACCTTTACGCCGGTCTCCTTCTGCCAGTCCTCGTACACCTCGCTGATGGCGGTGAGCTCGCGGTTGCAGGGCTTGCACCATGTAGCGAAGAAGTCGATGATGAAGGGCTTACCGTCGTTACGGAGTGTGTCTGTAGACACTGTCTTTCCGTCAATGCTCTTAAGGACAACCTTAGGAAGCTGTGCGCTTGCTGTGGTGAAAACTGCAAGCAGCAAAAGAGTAGCAAGTATTAATTTCTTCATAGTTGTAAGTATTTTGTTGCAAAATTATATAAATATCTCATTGCTTGCACGATATTATGGTTAATTTTATCTAAAATGTATACACATCGCATTGATATACAGGAATGAATTTTCATAATGCGCGGTGTTTGCGAAAACAAATTGCTTTTTGATTTTTTGACAGGAAGACGGGGAGGGTTGGACAGGAAGACAGGTTTTTTAGACTGGAAGACAGGAAGACATAATTTTTAGACAAGAAGACAGGAAGACATGTTTTTTTAGACTGGAAGACAGGTTATTAGGGAACGGGACAAACATAGGAGGCTATGGCGTCTCGCCATAGCCACGCACCCACAAAAAAAGCTCGGGAGAACAAATAGCTAATCCTGCTGTACCGGGCTGCGTGGCTACCCGTTTGTGTTTTTCTTTGTTTTTTCCGTTTATGGGCGCGTGCTGTGCACAAATAAAAGGCTTTACATTAGGTTGTCGAGAACT
>ERZ1026866.1385-NODE-1385-length-12592-cov-13.215921_pt1 | contig 12592 bp, 14 predicted proteins | sample MGYA00380163_ERZ1026866 | MGnify/ENA primary metagenome ERZ1026866 (study PRJEB33269, sample SAMEA4719799) | human gut metagenome | biome: human-associated habitat; feature: organic feature; material: feces | place: Cameroon | collected 2013-10 ...
GAACCGTACCATAAATAAATGAGGTTTTGGATAGAATTGGATATATAAATGGACGATAGGTGTGCTTTAATTTTTGCAATGAAACTTACAAAAATCTAAAGTTTGAATTTTTGTTGGGTATTTTAATTTTATTTATAGATTCTTCATTTTTCACTACTTGAGAAAATTAGAATTTGTTTTTCAGAATCTGTAGCATTGAAAAAATTTTTAAAATTATATATACTATAATTATACTAAAATATAAGCATAAAAAATATAAATGTAAAGGTGTTGTAAATATGCGCAAAGAGGTAATTTTTAATTAAATTAACTGAATAAGGATTATTTTTAAAAGTATATGAAAAATCTTGAATAACTCAAGGTTTATTTGTGGTAGAATCAATTATTGATAATATTGATATTACCATGTTTATTTGTGTACTCTAAAAATAATTAGTATTATAATGAGCATGTTACATCTTTATTTGCAGGATAGGAAAACCGTGTTCTAAACACGGTATTTTTATGTCTATTTTTGCTATATATAGATATGGTATAAGATTTTAATTTGAATAGCTTAATCATAAGTTATATAATTAAAGTTCTATATTTTATGTTTATATTTAGGTTATATGATTATGAGGCTGTAAGTGAATTATGTTCATTTACAGCTTTTTTTGTTTAAGGAGATTATTTTGATGATTTATATATTTAAATATGAAGATTATGAAAAACAAACAAATTTTTTAAGAAATACTAGGATGGTGATGATTAATGGTTAATAAACTTTCAGCATATAAAACTTATTTATTATTTTCAGCTATTACAGCAATGTGTTTTTCGTTAGTAGCTACAGTTATGATAGTGTATCACATTGAAATAGTTCATTTAAATCCACTTCAGCTTATACTTGTTGGAACTACTTTGGAATTAGCATGCTTTATATTTGAAATTCCTACAGGTATAGTTGCAGATGTGTATAGTCGTAAACTATCTATTGTTATTGGGGGAGTTTTAACAGGAGTGGGATTTATTTTAGAAGGTTCTATTTCTAGTTTTGTTTTCGTACTTGTAGCACAGATTGTATGGGGATTAGGGTCTACTTTTATCAGTGGCTCGCTTGAAGCTTGGATTGCGGAAGAAGAGAAGAATAAAGATTTAGATGAAATTTATATAAAGGGAGCACAAGCAGGGCAGATAGGAGCATTTATTGGAATAGTACTAAGCACTGTAATAGCTAATTTCTCTGTAAGGCTTCCTATTATAGTTAGTGGAGTTTTATTTATAATTCTTGCATTATTTTTATGGTTATATATGCCAGAAAATAATTTTAAACCATCTGCTCCTGGGGATTTAAATACATTCAAAAAGATGGTATATACATTTAAATCTGGTCTTAAATTTGTAAAAAGTAAATCTATAATTATGATTTTACTTGCAGTAACTTTATTTTATGGATTATCAAGTGAAGGTTATGATAGACTTTCTAATGCGCATTTTTTACAAGATACTACACTTCCTAAACTTGGAAACCTTAGTTCAGTGACTTGGTTTGGAATTTTTGGAATTTTAGGAATGATATTGAGCTTCATAGTAATGCATTTTATGGCAAAGAATCTTAAGAATGAGGATAATAGGAAAAATGGAAAACTATTATTATGCATAAATATACTTTATATATCGTCTATGTTGATATTTGCTCTTACAAGAAACTTTAGTTTAATGTTAATAGCTTATTTGGCAACAAATACCTTTAGAATTATAAATGAACCTATATTCAGTGCGTGGTTAAATGGGCATATAGATGATAATTCTAGAGCTACTGTGCTTTCTATAAATGGACAAATGAATTCCTTAGGTCAAATTTTAGGTGGACCGATTATAGGAATCATAGCTACAAATATTTCAGTAAGTATTGGTATAGTATGTACTTCATTATTAGTAGCACCAGTATTAGTGTTATATATTATTTCTATGATAATGGATAAAAAAATATCATGAATATAAGGGATTAAAAATGAAGATAATTTGATTGAACAATACAAGAAGGTTCGTAAATTTTTTGTAGAAATCTTCAAAAACACTTTTAAATTACAATATTAGAATTAGGTTAATTACTGTATTAAAAGATAAATTAAATATATATTATTAACTTAGAAAAACAAACTTTTACTTGTATTTATGTATACAAGTAAAAGTTTTTTACTTTCTTAGAAGGGAGAAATTTATAATGAAAAAGGTTTATTTAAAAAATCAATTAAAAGGATATCCTATAGAAGTAATCAGTAATGTTTTAGACGTCATTAATGTATTAGGTGAAAATTATGGAGCTAATAGAGATATAGAGAAAGATTTAGGAGGATATATAGTTATAGCAGAAAATATCGTTGTTATCGAAATGTTAAAGAAAGATAAGTTACAAGGTTTAATACCAGAATATACTGATATTATTGAATGTAAGGAAGGAGTTAATTGGACTTCTTCCTTATTTTTGCTTTCAAGTGATTATGCAATTGTAGTAGTAACAACAGAAGAACTTTCTAAGTTCCTATTAGAATAAATGGAGGTTAATTTAATGTGAGTAAGAATATAAAAGAGGATAAGATAATCAAGGAAACTAAGTATTGTAAGATAATAAATCAAGGAAAAGTTGGAGATGATGAATATACATATACAATAGAAAAGATATATATCAAGGAACTAAAAAGGAATGAAATAAGATTCTGTGTATATAAATCTACTAGAAGAGGTGATGAGACTTATATTCCAAGAAGTCTTGATGTAACTGAATTAGAGTTAATGGAGTTAATAAAGAAGTCCATTAAAGAGAAAGTATTTTCAGATGAATTCATAGAAATGTTGAAGCAAGAATTAAAATAGCTACTTAATTACAAGAAAAGTAATTAGGTAGCTTTAATTATTTTTAGGAGGATTAAGATGTTTAAGAAAGAGAGCAGATATATAACAAGAGGAGCTAATGAAAAGTTAGATTTAAGATTACAACTTATACTTTGGAGTATGATTGATAAGTTGAATGAAGAGGGAAAGGAATTAGACTACTTACAAGTTTTCAAAGTAAGAAAATGTAAAGAAGGAATTGTAATTGAACATAGTCAAGAAGTTCCAGAGTATAAAGAAAAGTATGTTATAGATTTAGAAAATATAGAGGTTAATGGAAACATAAAAGTTTTCGTAATAGATGATAATGAATACTCAACTATGATGTTAGCAGAAGAATATTAGGAGGTAATAAGATGAAAGAACTAAGTAAAGAAAAGTCTTTTGAGTATAGTTCTAAGGAACTACTTGGAGTAATGCGTTTTGATTTCTATGATGGAGGGCTTGCTAATCAATGGAATCCTAGAGATTTAATAATTGAGTTAAATGATAAAAAGGAAATAGATTTAAAGAAGTTGCAGAAAGAACTTAATTACATTCAGTTTGATTTAATAAAGAGTTTTGATACTGTAGTAAGGTTCTGTAATGGTAGGGGATATGATAATGAAACATTAGTATATATAGATTTAGAGATTGCTAAGTATGTAATCAAATTAGTTCCTGTTAGAGATAGTTACTCATATATCTATGCATATTTAAAGGAGGTGAGATAGATGGATATTATAACGGTAATAAAAGTAGTTGGTACTATATTAACAGTTGTTGCTACTTCAATAGAAGCAGTAAATAATAAGTAACAATATAAGATAAGTTAAAAAAGCTATATGATGATAGATAGAAATAGGGCAAAAAGCAATAAAAACACATCAGAAAACAGAGATTTTTTAGATAGTGAAGAAAAGTAGCCATTAGATTGAAAAAAGCTCAAAAAAAGAGCTAAATAAGTTGATTTTAAATTGAATAAGTAGATAATAGAAAAGTTTTAGGTCACTAATTTTACTTAAAAATAAAAAAATGAAAAAAGATAAAACATATAAATAATGGAACTTGGAAAGATGGAACTCGGAACTCGAAAGGAGTGACGGGGGGATAGGGGGGCTAAAGCCTTAATAAAATAAATAAAAGTATAATCCAGAATAGAGAGAAAAAGGAATAAAAAATAAAGAATAAATATATACAATTAATAATAATTAAATTATATATAATACCAATAAATAAAATTTAAAAAAGAGTTAATGTTTCTATACTTTAGGAGCATTAACTCTTTTTATATTAATGATTCAGATAAGTAATATTAATACAAAAATTTCAATGTCTATTTTTAGATATTGAAATTATATATGTGATTTTACAATAGAAAATCACATATATAATCAACATTACAAAAAATGTAAGTGAGGTTATTATTTATATTATAAATGAAAAGGAGGAGTAAATATATGTATGAGTAAAAAGAGTGAAAATTATAGTGGTATTTATAAAGATATGGTGGAAGTATTGGGAGAGGAGATTACATTAAAGATATATGAGAATTACAGAGGTCAGCAAGTAACTTTTCCAATGAGATTATATTCTAAAAGTTATATATTAGAATACTTAAATAAAAACTATAATGGTAAAAACTTAAAAGAGTTGTCAAGAAAATTAGGATATACGTGTAATTGGCTACAACAAGTTATAAGTAAGGAAATAATTAGAGAAAAAAATAAGGAAAAAGTGGAGGTATAAATTATGTATTGTAAAGAATGTGGAAATAAATTTAAGAATGAAAAAGCTGTTGTATGTGTTCATTGTGGAACAAATAAAGGACAAGGTAATAATTACTGTAGTGAATGTGGTACAGAAGTTAAGAATAAAGAAGGAGCAGAAGTATGTTTAAATTGTGGATGTAAATTAAAGAATTCAAAAATAAACATATCTAATAGTTTAAAAGGAAGTAATGGGACAGGTAAACCAATAGGAAATTCTAAAGTAGTAGCTGGTATTTCAGCAATATTGTTAGGAGCTATAGGAATTCATAATTTTTATTTAGGCTATAAAGAAAAAGGATTTATCCAAGTAGCAATATTTTTAATAGCAATAATATTCTTTGAGCCTTTAGTTTTAGTTAATAACGTATGGTCAATAGTAGATGCTGTAAATATTTTTAGAGGAAAAATGAAAACTGCAACAGGTGAGGAATTAGTGTAAATATATTTTTTAAAAGAGGGTAACACCTCTTTTTTTTTACAGAAAATATCGTTACAATCTATATTACGATAGTGATGATATTTTCAAGAAGAAAGTTGGAAGTGTTAAGATGAAATGCTATAATCATATAGAAATTAATCAGAGGTGAGTATTTATAATATGTGTAAAACAAGACATACTGATGATGAAAAAAGAGAATGTGTAAATGAATATCTAAATGGTAAGGATAAATACTATCTAGCTGGTAAGTATTCTATATCAATTAGGACTATTGATAGATGGATAGCTAAAATTAATACTAATGAGATTGAATTAAGAAAGAGAAGAAGATATGGTTGTATTGGTCTAAATATACAAGATGAAATTCTTAAAAGTTTAAATACTAATCCAATAATAAAAGGATTTAAAATATCTCAATGGAATGAAGCAATTACAATTAAATATATAAAAGATAAGTATAATATAAGTATTAATAGGAGAATGGCAAAAAATTTAATAGAAGATTCTAAAAATATTAATGATATAAGCTATGAAGATAGGGTATATAATGAGATAGAAGAGATGGAGAGTTTAGGTTATAACATAGTTTTATTAGACTATATAAAGATAGGGAGAATAGCTTCAAGAGAAGTAGAATGTCTAGAACTTAGAAAATATACAGAAGAGAAGTTAGATGTTAATCTTGTAGTTATAAGAGCTAATAATAATATGTATTTAGATATAATTTTATCGGAAGCAAAAGTTGTAGATAAATCTCCTAGAGTTAACATAAGAGAGCTAAGTAATAAATTTAAAAATAATGATGAGTATGAAAGGATTGTAAATATACGAAAACAACAAAGAAAAGATATTGTTAATGATAAATATAATATTTTAGATAAAGTATTTAAGGAAGAACGTAATAAGAAAATTGTATTTACAACTAAATGTGATAAAGATATCAAAAGGATATTGGGTAGGAAGAATAATTTTAAATTCTATATAATTGAAGATGAAGTATATAATGATTTACGACAAAATATTTATGAGGGAGAATATGGAGACAATGCAATATATTATTTTTACGATGAAAATAATACTGGAAGAATGTATAGAAATATTAGGGAGATAAGTCAAGTTGTAAAAGGTAAAATAGAAAGATATGTCTTAAATAGTACTATAGATAATTACAAACTTAAAAATGGAGTTAATTATGTAGATGAAAATGATAGTAATATACAGAAAAATAAAGATAAATTAAGAAAAAAGATTAAAATTTTAAAATCATATTTTATACATAACATTTAAGACAGAGGAGTTTCTCCTCTGTCCTTTATTTTGAAATTAATTCCAGTGAGATGAGAAAAGGGAACTATCACTTTATAATAATTCTTGTAGCGAGGAGCAAAAAAGATTAGGAGGATATGTGGATGAACAAGAATTATAAAGAATTTAAACAAGAATGTACTAAAGCAATAAAGGTTTTAGGAGCTGATAAGAGAGCAGTTGAAATAAGAGTGATTAAGACTAAAAAAGGAACAGTAAGTGGTTACTACGATGATAGTGAAAAGCTTCTAAGAGATATTTTTAAATATGATGGAGTTAATAATATCTTCTTTACATTAAATAAATTCTCAGAGGATTTACTTGCAAGAGGAAAAGATAGGTTAATAGAGTATGCAAGTCATACAACATCAGATTCGGAAATTACAAGAAGAGAATTCTTATTAATAGATGTAGACCCCAAAAGACCGGCAGGGGTATCTTCAACAGATGAAGAACTACAATCATCAGAAGCAGTATTAAGAGAGGTTGTAAGCTATTTAAGAAGTGAAGGATTTCCTGAACCTGTAATCGCTTGTAGTGGTAATGGATATCATGCTTTATATAAATTAGATTTACCTAATACTAAAGAAGTAACTCAACTAATTAAGGATTTTCTTTATGCTTTAGATGAAAAGTTTAGTGATGATAAAGCACAAGTAGATAAAACAACATACAATCCAGCAAGAATAACTAAGATGTATGGAACAATAGCTTGTAAAGGAGATAGTACTGAAACTAGACCTCATAGGAGGTCAAAAATAGTACAATCTCCAGATAAACTTGAAGTAGTCAAGGAAGATTTATTAAAGAAAGTAGCAGACCTGTACATTAATAAAAAGAATATTGATAAGAATGTGAAAAATGTACATATTAAATCAAAAAGTAAAGGAGATATAAAGATTGAGGAGTGGTTAACAGATAATGGATTAAATGTTTTTAAGGTTAAAGAGGAGAGTGATAGAACTGTATATGTACTTGATACATGTCCATGGAACTCTAACCATACAGATAAATCAGCTTCAATAACACAATTTAATAATGGAGCTATTAGTGCTAAATGTCATCATGATAGTTGTTCACATGAAAATTGGAGTTCTCTAAAAAAGCTTTATGAGCCTAAGTTATCGAAAAATAAATCAGAATATTCTGATAATAATAAAGGAGAATCTAAAAAAAGTTATGCAGACATAGTAATTGAACAAGCATTAAATTATGGAGATGTATTTTTTCATAATTCCATAGATGAAACTTTTGTAGCAATAGATAAAAATAAATTTTATGAAATACATAAGATTGAGGATAATAAATATCAAATGCTTTTAAGAAAGAGGTTTTATGATGAAGTTGGTAAGTCTGTTTCTAAGGACAATATTAACCAAGCAATAGGAGTTTTAGAAGCTAAAGCTTTATATGAAGGAGATGAATTAGAGGTTTACAAGAGATGTGCAGAAGTGAATGGAACTATTTATTATTACTTATGCGACAAGAATTCTACAATAATAAGAATAGATGAAGAAGGGTGGAAAGTAGATGATTCAAAGAAAATATTATTCATAAGAAAGAATAATATGAGTGAGCAAGTAATGCCTGAACCTTATGAAGATTTAATGGGAATATTAAGTAAGCATTTTAGGTTTAAGTCAGAAGAAGATAAAATACTTCATGCTGTAAGTCTTGTTACTAGATTAATACCTAATATTCCTCATCCAATTGAAGTAATACATGGAGAAAAAGGTTCTTCTAAGACAACTACTATGAAAATGAATAGAAGTTTAATAGACCCAGCACCGAGAGATATAATTTCAATACCTAAAGCAACTCAGGATTTAGCAATAACAATCTCTAATAACTATATGCCATGCTTTGATAACTTAGATTATCTTTCAGCAGAAAAAAGTGATTTATTATGTATTGCTTCAACTGGTGGAGGATATAGTAAAAGGAAACTTTATAGTAACGATGATGAAATAATAGTTAATTTTAAAAGTCGTATTACCTTGAATGGTATAAATGTTATTGCTACAAGAGCTGACCTTTTAGATAGATGTATAGTTCTGACATTAGAAAGAATACCGGAATATGAAAGAAAAGAAGAAAAGGAAGTATGGGAGAATTTTAATGAAGATAAACCAAAAATAGTAGGAGCTATGTTTAACACATTGGCAAAAGCTATACCAATTTATAGAAATATAGAGTTAGAGAAGTTGGGCAGAATGGCTGATTTCACTAAATTTGGATATGCGATAGCAGAAGCTTGTGGAATTGGAGGGGAAAGGTTTTTAGAAGCTTATTTAAATAATCAAAGAAAAGCTAATCAAGAAGCAGTTGATTCCAATCCAATAGCAAGTGCATTAATTAAGTATATGAATGAAAATATAAAGTTCACAGGAACAGTAAGTACATTATTAACCGTTTTAAATCAAGTAGCCGAGAAAGAGAAAATTGATACAACATCCAAACTATGGGCTAAAGAGCCTAATGTTCTAAGTAGAAGGTTAAATGAAATTAAGTCTAATTTAGAATTAGAAGGAATTTATTATGAAATAACTCAAAGAAATCATGGAAGGGTGATTGAAGTAATTAAACAGTAATTAGATTTTTATAATATAAGACATTATCGGAGTTGATATTTCGATAATGTCGATAATTTAAAGATAAAAGGAGTTAGTAAAATGAATAATATTAATAGTTGCCAAGAAATAATAGATTTAATTTCAGAAATAATAATTAATTATATTACTAGAGAGTGTGTAAAAGAAGAAAATAATTAAAAATATAATGTAAATTAATAAGCATATATGGAGGAGAGATTAGCAATGAATAATATTAAAGTAAAATTTGAATGTGACTCAAGTGAATACATGGAGTTAAAAAATAAAAGTGTATGGGTAGCTGTTCATAATAAGTTAGTTATTATGAAAAATAAAAGAAGTAGAAGAAAAGAAGGATGGATAGAAAAGTTAATTACAGAATTGTATTGTTCAACAGGTATCTACCATGTAAGTTTAAACAGGGAAGAAAAAGATAAAATAGTAATTAATTTTTTTGATTTTAACTTAATAGGTTCATATGGGTTTAGTCAAGAGGAATGTTGTAATGACATTGGTAATGTAGGAGAAATGTTAAAAAAGTAATGAGAAAATTTAGGTTGAAAGATTATATATTCATATATAAATTTGAACCATTAGGAGTTGAGAAAGAATTTTTAAAATTATCTGATTTTATATAGATTAATTAACAATGGAAAATATCGAAGTATTGAAATATCGAAATGTAATTACTATGATATTTTCCATAATAAGTTTAGGGTAGTGAAATAGAAAGTTAAGTATATATTATAAATTTGATTAGATATTAGGAGGAGTTCTATGGGATTTAAGAAATTGGTTAATGATACAAAAATTGAAAAAAGGAGGAAAATAATTGCTATATATTGCCGGGTAAGTACCGATGAACAGGCAGAATTTGGATATAGTATAGATGAACAAAAAAGACTTTTAGAAGAATGGTGTAAAGCTAATGATTACATAATCTATAAATGTTATTCTGATAGAGGAATAAGTGGAAAAAACATAAAAGATAGACCCGCATTAAAAGAACTTTTAAGTGATGCTAAAGAAGGAAAGTTCGATATGGTTATATCTTGGAAGATAAACCGTGTAAGTAGAAAGTTAGAAGATGTTTTAAAGATTGTAAATCTATTAGAGAAAAACAATATAACATTCAAATCTTATTCAGAACCTTTTGAAACAGATACACCAGCAGGAAGAATGCAATTTCAAATGATGGCTTTAATAGGAGAGTTTGAAAGGGGGACTATTGCACAGAATGTTAAGATGGGGATGATTGCAAAGGCAAAATCTGGAAATTGGTGCGGTGGACGAGTCTTAGGATATGACTTAGTACCAAATAACTCACCAGAAGAAGAAAAAAAGGGGAAAAACAAACTAGAAATCAATGAAAAAGAAGCCGAAATAGTAAGGTTTATATTTAATGAATATAGTAAAGGAAAGGGATATAAAGCAATAACTAATAAAATGAATAAATTAGGATATAAAACTAAAAAGGGAAATAACTTTTCAGTAGGAAGTATAAGAGATATACTAACTAATCCAGTATACATAGGAGAAATAAGATATAATGTAAGACAAAATTGGAGTGAGAAAAGAAGGAGGAATATAAATCCTAATCCAATAAGAGTTAAAGGAAAGCATGAAGCTATTATAGATAGAGAGCTATGGGATAAAGTTCAATTAATTTTAGAAAGTAAGAAAGGAAAGCCCTCAAGAATATATGATGGAGAATATCCATTAACGGGAATACTAAGATGTCCTAAGTGTGGAGCTGGTATGGTGATTTCTAGGACAACTAATACATTAGCAGATGGTACTAAAAAGAGAATAGCTTATTACTGTTGTGGTAATTGGAAGAATAAAGGAACTTCAGTATGTAATAGTAATACAATAAGAGTAGATAAAGCTAATGAATATGTGTTTAAAAAGATTGAAGAATTAGTATCTAATGAAGCAATGATTAAAGCAGTTGTTAAAAATATTAATAAGGAAAGAAAAGATAAAGTTAAACCAGCTAAAAGATTGTTAGGTGACATAGATAAAGAGCTAGAAAAACTGGACAAAAGAAAACGAAAAATCTTTGAAGCATATGAGGATGACATTTTAACTAAAGAGGAGTTTCAAACTAGAAAGAATGAACTAAATGAGAAAATCAGAATTTTAGAAGAAGAAAAGAAGCCGTTACTAAACACAATTTCTGAGGAGGTAAGTGAAGAGATACCATATGAGTTCATTAAAGATATACTTATGAATTTCAGTAAGATATTAAATAGTAGTGTAAGTAGAGAGCAACAGAAAAAGTTACTACATATGATAATATCTGAAATAACGATGAATGAATCAAGAGAAATAGAATCAATAAAACTTAATATAAATGATAAGCTAGTTGAATATCTAGTAAAAGAAGGAGGAGTACCTATTAAAGGTATTCCTTCTTCTTTTATGTTAATAAATGTTGGATTGAAGGTATTGAATTTAGATGTTGTTATATAGATTATTATTCAATTAGCATTAATATAGTATAATTATATTAATACTAATTATTTTGAGGAGTGTATTGTAGAATGAAAGATGAGATGATTGAATTTTTGATAGAATCAGGTTCAGAGATAACTGGAGCAACTACTGGTGCAGTCATTGGCGGAGTTGTTGCTGGACCAGCAGGAGCTATGCTTGGGATAGCAGGAGGAAAAGCTGTAGAAAAAGTATTTTCAAAGCTAGGTTCAGAAATAAAGAATAGGGTATTATCAAAAAGAGAGAATAATAAAATAGGAGCAACAGCTACATATGCGTTAGAGAAAATAGATGAAAATATAAAAAGTGGTAAGAAGTTAAGAGATGATGGATTTTTTGAGAATGATGATACTAATAGGTCAACAGCTGATGAAATTGTAGAGGGTATAATGTTTTCAGCTCAAAGAGAACATGAAGAAAAAAAGCTAAAGTATTATGGTAATTTAGTAGCTAATATTGCATTTGATAAAACTATAAGTAGGGAACAAGCTAATCAATTAATTAATATATCAAAGAGGTTAACTTATAGACAAATAAAATTAATAAATTTATTTGCTATAAATCAGCAGTTACCAATTCAGATATTAAGAAAAGAAGACTATACGAATGGTGGAGTAAGTGGATGTACTTTGATATCTGTATTACAGGATACACTTGAATTGTATAATATTGGGCTAGTTGGTGGAAATGGTAGTGTTATTTTAGAAATGCCATATATAGCGCCAGCTGATATTAGAGTTCAAGGTATGGGAGCTATGTTATATAATTTAATGGAGTTATCAAAGATGCCGTATACAGAATTAGAAGATTTAATAGAGGTACTAAAATAGAAAAAAAACCTCACTTAATACTGATACGGAGAACCGTATCATAAATAAATGCGGTTTTTACTGAAATTGTAAATAGAATAATGTTATAAGATATTAAAACTCTTACTTGTATTAAACTACAGGTAAGAGTTTTTTTATAAAGTAATTAAGCTATTGTAAAATAATAACTTGATGTATTTATTTAAAAATAGAATAATATGGTATAATAAAAATATAAAGTAATGAATAAATGTATTATAATGCGAAATAGTAATATATAGATAATATAGTCTAAAGTTTGGATGGTGATATTATGAATAATAT
>ERZ1026866.1386-NODE-1386-length-12592-cov-4.115179_pt1 | contig 12592 bp, 15 predicted proteins | sample MGYA00380163_ERZ1026866 | MGnify/ENA primary metagenome ERZ1026866 (study PRJEB33269, sample SAMEA4719799) | human gut metagenome | biome: human-associated habitat; feature: organic feature; material: feces | place: Cameroon | collected 2013-10 ...
GGCAGGGTGAAGATCCCGCCCGTCTGCCCACGTGCCACGCTCAACCTCACCGGGGGCAGACGCATCAAAACCGTCCGCGCCTGCTGGTTCGAGGGCGACGAGGCACGTTTCGTCTCCCTCATGCCATCGACCGGCCGGATCCGCAAGGAATTGGAATCATTGAAGGGCGGCGAGACGGTTGAATTCATCGGACGCCCCTGCGAATGGCATGACATGTCTGGACAGAACTACTACATCGTCATCGTCACCGACATGGACATCATCGAATCGGAAAGCTTCGCAAACATGTCCAAAGATTAAATATGGGTGGACTCGTCTCCGCACGCGACGCGGAACGAACCCAATTTCAGAATGTCGGAACTGGTTCAACGGAGCCAATAAGTAAATATACCTTTACTCATTAAGTAAATAAGTGTAGACTATTTTATGGAATACGAAGCACCATCCGGCGCTCTGAAAGGAACCGAAATGAGCGAACCAATGAACGTGACCGCCGCCGCCGAACGTTCCGGTGGTCGGTGGTCCGTGGAAGTGCCGGAGATCCCCGGACTGTTCACACAGACCCGGCGTCTCGACCAGATCGACGCGATGGTACGCGATGCCGCCGGCATGCTCGGCTGCGAGATTGGCGTCGTCACCGTGGAACCGAAGCTCCCCGAACGGGATGAGCGCATGCTTGCCGAGCTGCTGGACGCACGTAGGCGGGCCAGCGAGGCACAGTCGCGCGCGTCCTCGCTCACCCGCGACGCCGTGGATGTCCTACGGGCCCAAGGCATGACCGTGCGCGACATCGCCGCCGTCATCGGCATCACCCCGCAGCGCGTCAGCGCCCTCGCCAACGCCTGAAGCCAAGAAACCGAAAGGAACATATCATGACAGCGATAGAATCCCTACCCGCATACAGGGAAGCCGAGGTCGCGGCGAAACGCCGCGGAGAGAATCTTGGCTCCCTTATCGACGCGTTCCTGGCCGGCTACGCCAGGGGCGCCGCGACGAACAGCCTCGCCGCGACACCGCAGCCTGGAGACACCGTGCTGCGCGACGAAGCGGACTGGCGCATGCTGCGCGACGAGATGCACGGGGAAAAGCTATGAGCCTGACCATCGCCTTCTCATCCGAAGCCAAGCGCGATCTGAAAAGGCTCTACAGGCGTCACCCGAGCTATGCGGACGAACTGCTCGACATGCTCCACGACGAGGTGCGGGTCCAGGGGCGCGTGCCCGACGCCTACGACCCTCACATACTGGACAATCCGCGGGCGGCATATAGCGGAGCCCTCGAGTTCCACTTCATGGATGACGTTCTCGTGATCTGCTATCCACCCACGCCGCGCGAGTTCCTGCGCATACTGCATATCTGCACCCATGCCGAGCTTAAAGCCGGGCGATGCTCGGACGAATGGCCTCGTGGCTGACGTACAGCCAACATCCCTAATGACGGCCCCCTTACCTGGCGACTCGCCCTGTAAACTTTTCTTGAGCTTTCTCGTTTCCCCATCTCCTTGTACCCAATCACCAGCGTGCCGGTCGCGAACCGCTCACCTGGACGAGTTCGCGCAGATGGACAACGACCGGTACGTCTGCGTATTGCGAGGTCTGCGCCTGTTCCTCGACTACAAGGTCTAGTCGAACGGCGTCATGTGGTTGGGAGATCTTCGCCTGACTTGCCGTAAGTCGTAAAAAAGGTCTCGAAATCTTTTCCGCGCCACTCATTAACTGAGACATCGGACCGAATCGAAGGCCTCATCCTTTACGATTCCTGATACCGAGGATGAAGGCCGCAGCTACAACAATGATGAGCACCATACTGCATGTCTGAAGCGATTCGACTTTTGAGGCCGCTGCTATCGGCTTTTCTGCCGGTTCTATCTCAGGTGCTCGGACATCGGGGAACGACTGCGCCTTATCGGGATTGCAGTCATGTTTGCCGCCGCCTGCTTGAGATTGCCGGCTTGACTCACTCTGAGTCTGAGATTCGACATCCCCGGCATTAAAATCGACGTCGTCTGGTCTCTGCTTGGCCGGGTTGGCTTTAGCCTCCTCATTCTCCTTATCCGAAAGATGCAGCACCATGCCGGCTATGAAAAGAAGTAGGTATGGGCACCCTACGCACACCCATACCGCTGCCGTGCTGAGAATATTAGGAATATCTTTCCAGGTAAGATTAAAGGTCTTAATGAGGAATTTAACGACAACTGTATCGGCAAGGGGCTTAAGGTCTTCAACAAAAGCACTAGTAAGCGGGAAAACGACGAGCATAACCCACAAGACGGTGACGGCCGCTTTATATTTTCCCCTCTTTTTCTCGTATGCAAGCAGACATCCGTGAGACTTCTCCATCATCATTTGTAACGAATCGTCAGCCCCGTCTTCTCCATCATGCCACCGATTCCGCATATAGAGGCGAAACTGACGATTCAATGCTATGCGCGCGTATATCCAGCAGCATGCCTTCACCGTCATCAATATCACCAGAATAACCACAATAAAAGCTATGAAGTATCTGCTTGCTGTATCCTCATCTTCTTCTTGAGAGAACGCACAGGAAAGCAAAAGCAGTACAGCGGCTATCCCAATTTCGAATCCTATGAGACAACATGAGATGCAGCCGCATCCCACTTTTCCTCGATTCGATATGAAGCGTATCCCGTCTCGCATGTAGATCTTGTATGAAAGAGTTTCTAAGGCCTCATCGGCGAGACCTTTCTTTCGGAGGCGGATGGCGGATTCCCCACGGCCCTCCAAATTCGATTCCAACTTCGTTGTCTCCTCGAATTTCGAGTTTATGCTGGAAATGCTCGATTTGCCGAACGCGGGAAACCAATCAGGGGAAATTCTTAAAAGTCCCAGGAAGCTTCCTATTGCGGTCAGCAAGGCCGCCAAAAACGAGAATATACTTTCTGGCTTGTCCATAGCCTGTCTCCCTTTCGCAAAGTCTTATTAAGATGCTACCGGCGAATCGCCATGCTAATCATGTATTGCGGGATTTTCCCAAGACATGAAGGATGGCCCGATTTCACAGGAATTCGAGCCATCCCCGCATCATCGGGGTCGGAAGTTATCCCTATCCAGATCACACCTCGCCGAGCATGTCGATAATTCCCGAGGTGTCTTGCTTCAGGCTTTTCATGTGTCTCTGCATGTACTCCCAATCCGGGTTGCCGTCAGATTTCGCCGGCAATGTCAGCTCTGTTTGTTCCATTTTCTCCTTGCTCCATTTGTCGTCGTACGCGTATGGTCGTCCGGCCTCCCAGAACAACGGCTGGAGGAACAATGCGATTTCCTCTGTCAGATCGAATTTCGGATAGAGCACGTTGACGTCATCGGATGCCCAGAACGGCTTCGGTTGCCAGAAGGCTTTTCCTGTGGCCTTCTGCCCGTTGTATGCGATAGTAATTACCCCGCCAGGATGGAGATGATCGGTGTTGCCGACATGTGCGGTGACACCGTTATTCTCCAGCGTGGCGCCGATGAAGGGTGTCGTTCCAGGTTCCATATTCGCGCGTGTAAGTCGTGTTCCTTTCAGTATCGTGAACAATTCGCCGATTTTGTAAGGCGTCCATTTCGAACTGTCTATTGTTTCCTCATGGAAATACACCTCGCCCATTTCATCAATCGCTGATTCCGTTTTGTCGAGCATCTCCTGCATGTATCTCGACATATGGGTCCAATCAGGCTTTCCATCTGACGTCGCAGGCAGATACAGCAGTTCGTCAGCCATCACATCTTGACGCCATTTATTGGCGAAGCCATAACGCTTTCCGAGATTCTTCAGTATGGGAAGTATGAACAGAGAGGCATTCTCGTCAATCACATCTTTTGCTGCGAGCACATTGACGTCATCAGAGGCCCAGAACATCTCCGGCTGATAAAACGATTCGCCTACACTGCCGTTATAGCAAACGGTAATCATTCCAGCCGGGAAGAGACATTCCGTGTTTCCGATGCGTGCGGTAACGCCGTTATTCATGGACGATGCGCCGATATAATTGATTTTCCCGGGGATCATCTGCGCCTTTGTGAGTCTCGTTCCTTTCGAAATAACGAACAGGTCGCCAAGCCTAAAAGTCGTCCACTCAAGACAATCTGGTCCTTTCATGGAAAAGTCACCTCTTCCTCAAACTGATGATTACATTGTCTTCGTCACCGTCAATCGTCGCCGAATACATTATTCGGTCAAACAGCTGTCCGCTGAACGCTTTTGCGTCGATGCCCTTTTTATACATGAGATAGTCCATGGCCGTTTTACGGAAATCCTCCTCCGATATCTCGAAGGGTTTGACGGGCACCTGATATGAAAGGCATTCGTCTGGACTCTCCCAAACGCATGTATCGTCGCCGGATTGCTTGGACACGACATCGATCCAGTACCTCTCGATCTCAGGCCATCGGTCATGCACGTCGTGCCGTCCCTTGTTCTTCACCGTCTCCAAACCGTCGTCCTTCATCCAGCAGGTGAAGAACTCATGTCCGCTCTGGGGCACGCCTGTCTCGAACACGAATATGCTCGTGGTCATTCCAATGCCGAAGAACAGGTCCTCCGGCAGCTTGACCACTTTGCGGAGCCTGTGGTGCTCGAAGATGCGGGCCATTTGCTTTTTGCCTGTCTTCTCGAGTTTTTTATCCGGAAGGATGAACGCGCAGGACGTATGCGGTGGGACGCTGTCCAGCACGTTCTCAACGATGTCCATGCAACCGTACTTCTTCTCATACGGGGGATTCATGAGGACTTTGGTGATGTTTTGGCGGCCGATCCATTTTCCGGCCTCTTCCGATCTGGCGTCCAGCTGTTCCAGGTTGGTCTTGCCGTCCTTGTGGATGAGCATGTTCGCGCATGCGAGGGCGTAGATCTCGCGGTCGAACTCGATGCCGAATAGTTGGTTCTGTTTGATTTCCCTGGCTTTTTCGGTGTTCACTCCGCCGGCCTCGTCGATCATGTTCGCCATCGCCTTGACGAGGAATCCTCCACTGCCGCAGGTCGCGTCGAGCACCCTGTCGTCCTGGTTTACTTCGAGGATCCTGTATATGAAGTCGGTGATGTGCTCGGGCGTGAACACCTGCCCGGATTCGGACTTCTTCTTGTACCGGTTGAACTCGTTGAAGAAGATGCCCATGACATCCTCTCCCCGCCATGCGTCGGAGTTCAGACAGTCGGAGATCTCCGTCACCCAGTCGATAAAGTTCGAGATCAGATCCTTGACGTGCTCCTGTTCCTTCTCGTCCTCGCTGTTCACGTTGAGGTTCATGCGGATCTCGGAGAACACGTCCGCGAGCAGACTGAGCTTCTGGTTCTGGTGCTTGTCCCGCAACAGCTCCTTGTTGAGACAGTTGAGGATTGCGTTGTGGAATTCGGAGTAGTCCATGCCGCTGACCATCAGCGCATCGTATCGTTTCGCGACCAATGCGCAGGCGGTGAATATCATTCGGTGGTAGAGATTCCTGATACCGAACTCGAAATGCAGGCAGTTGTTGATCCGGGCAGTCAGTTCGTAGATGCGCTGCTTGTCGATGTGGTCGACGTTGAACAGGGCCGTGTAGTAGGCGATGTTGTGGAGCTTTTCACTCCCCTTCTCCTTATATTCCTCGCCGTTCTTGAACACCCTGGTGGATTCCCCGTTGTAGAGGATACCAACAACATGCTCGTATTTCGCATTCATGATGCGAATGTTCTTCAGGAGCTCCTTTACCTGGGGTGCCCCGAGTGAGATCTTTGACGCTTTGGTTTCCAGGACCACGGCGGTATCGGTCTTGGTGGACGGGAGATACCAGCCATCCGGTTTGTCGAGTCTCCCTTTAAATCCCAGCTGGTTGAATGTCGTCAGCTGGCCTACGCCAGCGATTCCCCCCCCCCCCGACGCTGTTCAGGCCCAGAATCTCGCGCGCCTTGTCCCTGACTTCATCCTCGGTCATGTTTTCTGCCATTTTCATCCTTCTCGATTGGTCTCTTTGTTCTTCTGCAAGCATCTGTATATGGTGGTTCGGCTGACATGCATCATGGATGCTATCTGGTCCACTGTCACGGATCGGGATTCGTACAATCGCCGTGCCTCCTTGATCTGCTTCCTGTCGAGGCTTACGGGGCGCCCGCCCGTTCTGCCCCTTGCCCTTGCGGCTTCAAGGCCTGCCCGGGTGCGTTCTCGTATCAGGTCACGTTCGAACTGGGCCAGGCTGCCGAAGATGTTGAAGATGAGAGTGCCACCGGGCGTGCTCGTGTCGATCGATTCCGTCAACGAGTGGAACTGCACTCCCCTGGCGTCGAACTCATTGATGAGTTCTACCAGGTTCTGCAGGGATCGTCCAAGCCTGTCGAGTTTCCAGACGACGACGGTGTCGCCTTCGCGTAGCAGGTCGAGCATGTGGTCAAGCTCGGGACGGTGGGCCTTCGCGCCGGACGCCACGTCGGTGAAGATTCGATTGCAGCCGGCCTTTTCGAGCGCGTCCCGCTGCAGATCGGTGGTCTGGTCGCCGGTGCTGACCCTCGCATTCCCGTATGTCATGCTTGCCATGCGTGCCATGGTACCATTACCCGTCAGTCGGCTCACCTTGTGCGACATTGATTTTGAAACGGGTTTTGGAACGCTTTTAACCGTCAAATCGAAGAATCTGGAGCATTGCATAGCTTTGTTTCAAAAACGGACGTTTTCGGGACGTGGACATCTCCACACAACGCTTAAGCGCATGTTTTACCGTGAGTCAAACTTTTTATTGTCTGTACGACCACGGAATGCAAAAGGCCGGTGTCCGAAGACACCGGCCCAGACGCTTTGCCAGGGGATGGGAATGAGACCACCCCGCCGATCCTGGCCATGTTTGCAGTGCCCGACCGGTGCTTCCATACTAGTCGATACCATTGCTCATGTCGAGAAAGTCTTTTTTAGATAAAAATCTATATTTCAAGATTAGGTACATCCATTCCATGAATTCCATCAGGATCAACGTCGGGATTCGGTTCCGGAAGATTCGTCGTATCGTGTATCGCTCTAGGAACACGATGCACCTTGCCATCCCTGATTCCGCGAATCATTTTGACGCGCTTCGCGAGCTGGTCCCTGATGGCGTCGAGACGTTCGGGCGCGAACATGCGCATGCGCGACAATTCATGCACCGACTCGTCCGGCCAATCCGACAGGACGTCCAAGTCGAACCGGCTCCAGTCCTCCACCAGTCTGAGCTGCCGCAAAGCCGAGGGCTTGCCGGTTGCGGCGTAGAACGGCTTGGCGAACCAGTCTCGGCCGTCCACATCGAGCTCACCGCTCCACAGGCTCGCGCCCGTATCGTAGATCGGGGCCGGACGGACTACAAGGGTCTCGACGTCACGGATCAGACCGAAGTTGTTGTAGTGCCGGTCGGTGTTGCGCATGAGGTAATCGACCACGAGCCAATCGTCCGTGGCGTCACGCACCGCCCGCCCGTCGGCTCCGAAACCGATGGCGGCGCGGATCCACTGGTCATGAGTGTTGAGGCCGTTGACGGTTTTGACGGATTGAAGCACCTGCCAGGCGGAAACCAGTTCCTCATGGTTGGAAAGCATGTCCGCGCAAGTGCATACCAGACGGTTGCCGCTACGCGCCAAGGAGTACCGGACGGACGGCACGCCCAGTCGTGAGCAGAGTTTCGAGGCGATGACCTCGTTCATGGGCTCCTGGCCCGTGCGTCCCGATTTGACGAGCAGTCTCCTGCCGGTGGCCTTGTCGATCGTCCAGCGTTTGGGCAGATCGCCGCCAGTGGATACGTCGGGAGCGTTGAGGCTGATGTCATGGGATGACGAATACGAGGTGAGCAGGATCTCGCCCAACGCCTCGTCGAAGGGATTATCGAAGAAGTTGATGCCCTTCCATTCAACCGGATCGTCCTCGCGCCTGACCCAGTATTGGTCCGACAGGCTCAGCCCGTAGGTCCGGTCGAGCAGCTCTCCAGTAGACGCTGCGCCGAGGGATTCGAGCACACGGCGGATACCATCGCGCGTGGAGGGAATGGCGCGGGACTTCCACCATTCGTCGATTCTTTTGGCGTACAGCGCGCTCTTGCCGTGCGTGGTGAATTCCAAGGGCAGTCGCATGGGGTCGAGGACCTCGCCCGAGGAACACGCGCGGCCGGATTCGGGATCGTATTCGAACGCAAGGACCGGATGGTTCCTGCACATGATCAATTTGCGTGGCATGCTTCCGTTCCTTTCATACTCCGTATTGAAATTGGTTCATTGTAGCTGTAAAAACCATGGTAGCGCCCGCGATAATGCCCATAAAGGCTCTTCCCCTTCAATCATGAAGGATTCTATCTTCCATCATCCCGATCCCACTCTTCCAGCAGGTAATAATTACGGACAAGTGTTTCTTGGTCCAGATTATCCATTTCTCTTGTAGCGCCATCAAGCTCATCGTATAGAGAGCCCAGATAGCGGTCCCCGCGTTTGATGGCGTCGACGAGGTCGTTGATGGCTTCGGCGGTGATTTCGGGAATCGGGAATGGCCAGTCTTTCGGCCTGCGAATGAATGGTATTTGTTCCATATGGGGCTTCTTTCCGGTGTGGCTGCTTGATATCGTCTCAATCATATTCATGTGGCGACGTGTAATCCTCCAGTTGTTGCAGGAACCACTGTCTTTCCTCCAGCTTCCGCTGGAGGTCTGCGATATCCCGCTTCTCCTTTTCGACCTCCTCCGACGTCCGGTCTATGATGTCACGCACCGTAAGCGTCTTGTCATGGGAAGCGGATACCGAATCGGCCCGTTCCAACGACGGAAGTGCGGCATCGTTCCCGGAGATCAACGCCCGGTCGACCGAATCATCGGAGGAAACGTGCTCGGCGGTCCAAATGAAACCGCAGAACACCCTTGTGGCGATCGACGCAATTACGAGCTTGGGACGTGCCCTCGATCGTCCCGTCTCCCTACACCAGTCGGCGGCGTCTCTGACACTGTCGAACTCACGGTCGGGCAGTCCGCCGCCTTTTCTTTTCACGATGCAGGCTTTATTGTTGGCTCTAACGTGATCAATCATGATGTCTCCCCTATGATCCCTAAGCGAGTGGCCCACGGCGGATCCCATTCGCACCGGTAGACGTGGATTCGACGACCAGCGGGCAGGCTATCTCCATCACGTAGAAGACCGCGCAGAATCCCAGGAATGCGAATACAGCGGGAATCCACTGGCCGAGACGCGCCAGTATCACCGCCAACGGCAGTAGTCCAAGAAGCAGAAGGCCCTGCCACACGCCTTCCGGACTCCGAACCTCCGGGAAAACCCGCACGATGAGAGCCGCTGCGGGAAGGATGGCGAGGAATCCACCCGCGCACACCCTGAGTGCCATGGTGGGAATCTTGATGTCGAGGAAACGGAACGAGCCGAAAATGAGCCAATTGAATAATCCGTATGCAAAATCAAAAAGGCAGAAGCAGAACGGGATGACCTCACTGGTGTAGGCGAGGATTTCACCTGCAGCAATGTCCGAAAGGACGTTCCAGTGTTTCGCCAAACGGCAGAAGAGCAGTGGTACGACGACGCCCATCAGACAGCCACAGCAGAGTCCTATCAAATCCTTCATCATTCATCCCTTCCGGTGGTCTTCAATGCCTTGCCGTTCTCCTTGTATAGGCCAACCTTGCTGCCTTTGATGCGGATCCCATTCGCACCGGTGGACATGGATTCGACGACGATGCGGCCTCCGAGTGCGTTGACGACCTTGACGATGGTGCGGAAGCTCGGATTACCTTCCTTTCCGAGGCTTTTGTACAGGCTCTCGCGGCCCACGCCAGCCTCCTTGGCTACCTGACCCATGCCACGCGCCTTGGCCACATCTCCGATGGCAACCTGCAAGAGTGTTGGATCACCGGTCTCCGCTGCAGCATTGAGGTATGCAATGGCATCATCCTTGCCTTCGATGCATTCGCCGGGGTTCCGGCGGCTAATCTCTACCATTGCCTCTCCCTGATGGTCGATTCGGGTATTCCCTATGCTTTTCTTACTTGCGGAGCTGTTCGGTCTGATGGATTCTCATGCCCATTATTGTATCCCAGAGAATACAATAATGCAGGTGTGGCGGTCTTCGTCGTATTCGCTGCTATATCGGAATGCGCGCGACGTCTTTGTCGGGATTGCCTGTTTTCGTTATCCGATATACAGATGGGTCGGGAAGCATCCTTCCCAACCCATGTTCCGTTTTTACGGTTACTCGTTTTCCTGCCGTGAGGCGTCTGCCGGAGCCTGTTGCGCGGCCTGCGCCTGCTGGTTGGCGAGCATCTGCTGCTGGATGAGCACGCTGTTGGTCTGCGCGGTGTACTGCTTCTCGGCCATGTGCATGCTTTCCTCATGACGCAACTGGTCGGCGTCCGTGAACACGCGGGTCTGGATCTCCTGGGCGAGGCTCATGAGCTTGTCCTTCTCGAGGATGCTCACGGTGATGGCGTTCGCCCCGCCGGATGGATCATGGAAGGTCAGGGTGGCGCTCATCACGTTCGCGAAGTTCGCGACGGCGACGAGCAGACATACGATGGCGACCAGTGCGTTGGAGTCAAACATGCCGAAGCCGACGAACAGGAAGATCAAACCCCAGACGAGGCTGCCGAGGTTGAATCTCGTGTTCGTGTCGACGCTGGCGATATTGCGCAACGGGATGGTCTTGGTGGACGCGCCGAGCGGGATCAGCCCGAACAGGGTGTTCGGCGCCTTGTACTGCACGCGCGTGCTGGATGCGGCGATGGAGGTTTTGAGCCAGAAGATGATCACGCTCGGACTGAAACGGTCTCCGACGATGTTCTTCTCGCCGGGCGCGTAAGTGAATTCGGTCATGGTCTGTGCGGTTTCGGCCATGTTCTTCTCCTTTTTGCTTTCTGTTGTGTTTTTTCTTGCCCTCTCTTTCTCCCGTATGGGCGTCGGAGAGAGGGAACGGTCTGGTTGGTTCCGCCGTGCGAACCTATTGGCGGATGATGGCGGCGGATCTGAGTTTCTCGAAGTCCCGCCGGCTCATGTGTCGTTTCGCCCGGGTCCAGAATTCTCTGAGTTCCCTGCCATCGGATGCCTTACGTCGGTTTCCGCTTGTTTCGTTTGTTCTCATGATTCGAGTCCTGGATTGTCCGGTCCGTTCGCCGCCGCGTCCTGGTCGATGGCCGGGTCCGGCAGCGGAACATTCGATTGGATGCTTGGGAATTCCAGAAGTTCCCGCTTCGGAACGGTGCAGTGCAGCACGTCCGGAAGGAACACCTCGCTCTCGTTGGATACGTCTCCCCTGCTGCCGACCATCGGCACTCCCTTTGAAGCGCCTTCGATGATGAGAAGGATTCCACCCGCTCCGAGCCAATGCGGGGTGGTGACGGTCGTGGACAGTCCCGGACCCATGGTCACTTGGTCTCCCTCGTTGAAATCCATTAGGGCGAGATAGTCGTCCACTGCCGCGTCGGGCTTGTTTCCATAACGTCCTATGGCGAGTGTGCGCAGCAGTTTCACCTGCGGATCGAGCTGTTGGACCTGATCCTGCCGGTATGCCTCTTTGGCTGCCTTCCTGCCCCATGGGGTCGTTGGCAGCATGCCTTCGGGATTGTCCTGCGGGACGAGACGCATGTACGACGTTCCATTGGTTATTCCGGCTTGTCTTCTGATGCTCTCCCTGTATTCCGGGCTGGTGTCCAGTGATTGTTCGATCAGGTCGAGCATGAATTCCAGGGAGTTGGTTGCGGTGGCCTTGTCGGAGACGATATTGAAGTCTTCGAACAGGTCTTTGGAGAGGCTCCCCAGCCGGTATTCGTCTTCTGATGCCAACCGGCGTTCGTCTTCGAGTTCGGCTTTCAAAAGGTTGTAGTGGCGCTTCTTCCCGAAGGACCATGCATGTTCCGGTGTCGTAGCCGTCATTTCCTCTTCCAGGCTCTTCACCGTCTGGTTCCGTTCCCGCAATTGGTCGGACAGTGCTCTGATGGTTTCGATCCGTGTTTTCAGCTCTTCGGTTTCGGACATTGAGCTGGTCCTTTCTCTTTTCGTTCCAGCCGGTTCACGTGCAGGCCTGCCGATATCGGAACGGGCCGGATGGGATTGGCTCCCGTTCCGGCCCGTCGTCCTCTTATTTGGGTACCTGTGTCACATGCCGATTCCCGGTCCCCCGGCGCTGCAGGCGGCCGGGTCTACGCACGGGTCGGGCATCGGAACGTCCGTCTCCTCCACTGTCGTGGGGAACACGGTTGGAGCGGCCTCGGCCGTGCGCACGGCGTGGGGTTCCTCCGGATCGTCGGAATGGTATGAGGCTTCGGCGAGGTCGGCCTGCATGTCCTGTTCGTTCTCTTCGGACGGCGCCGTGTCCTGGCCGTTTTTGATCTCCAGGTTCATTTTGGCGATCTGGTCGGTGAGGTCGTCGTACTCCTTCTGTCCTTCCCATGGCGTGTTCAACGCGGTCCATGCGCTGTCCAGACTGGCTTTCGCTTTGTCGAGTTTGACGCCGAGGCTTTGCGCGGTGTCGGTGTTGTTGGCGATGATCCGGTCGAGCTGTCTGATGACGTTGTCGGCGCTGTTGTTGATGTCGGGCATGCTGGTGCCGGCCCAATGCTCATGCTCGCCTTTCAATCCGACGAACGGACGGTACACGTTGAGGCCTTTGACGGCCATGTTCTTC
>ERZ1026866.1390-NODE-1390-length-12563-cov-129.506636_pt1 | contig 12563 bp, 10 predicted proteins | sample MGYA00380163_ERZ1026866 | MGnify/ENA primary metagenome ERZ1026866 (study PRJEB33269, sample SAMEA4719799) | human gut metagenome | biome: human-associated habitat; feature: organic feature; material: feces | place: Cameroon | collected 2013-10 ...
CAAGTAGGCGTTTTTTGCGAAAAAGGGTGCGTCATGGACTTATGACACACCCTCAGGCTTGTTTAAGCCTATAGAAAACTAGGTATGTTTGTGCCTGCAAAATTTGGGCTTGTTTAAGCTTGCAAAAAATAGACAAGTTATGACCATAAAAAAGCGGTGAAGAAATGAATCTTCACCGCCCAAATTTGCTTATTACTTGATTTCATTATATTGATGTCGCTTTCGAAAAAGCAACCTCATTACTTAGCTGTCTCTTCCTCCAAGCCCAAAGCCTTCTTGGCAAGAGCATTGTTAGGATCGAGACGAATCAACTTCTCGAAGTATGGCTTAGCTGTCTCCAAGTCGTTCTTAGAACTCCAGTAGATGTAACCGGCGTTCTTGTATGCCTGCATCAGATAGCCCTTCTCATCCTCATCATACTGCTTGTTCTCTACCTCGGTGATAACCTTCTGGTAGTTCTCAAGAGCCTTGTCGTCCAACTCGTTCTGGAATGCGATGTTTGCAGCCTGCAAATCAGCGTATGCCTTTAACTGTGGATACTTAGCTGCGAATGAGTTATATACAGCGATTGCCTTGTCTACGTTAGCAGCCTTAGCGTCGCCACCCTTCTGTGCCTTTGCATTGTAAATCTCAGCCATCTTCACATAGTCTGATGGAGCAACATTAGGGTTCTTGTCCATATAGAGCTGAGCGTACTCGATAGCCTTATCCTCTTCGCCCATCTGCTTGTAGGTTTCAGAGATATACTGGTATGGCTTGAAGTCTTCCTTGTTAATCTCCAATGCCTTGTTATACTGTGCCAAAGCCTGATCATACTGCTTGTTGCCAGCCAGAGCCAAACCATAGTATGCATAGATACTAGAGTTCTTCTTGATGTCAGCGTTGTTCATCACAGCGTTGGCATAGTTGAGAGCGTCCTCAAACTGCTGAGTATCTACAGCAGCACGCATAGCCAGAATCTGGAATGCTGTATCCTTAGGATACTTCTGGATACCCTGCTTGCACAACTTGAGAGCATCTTCCTTCTTGTTCAATACGTATGCAGTGAAGCAGTACTCGTAGTAGATGTACTCTTCCATGGTATTGAGATTAGCCTTTGTGAAGTTCTCGTAGGCCTTCTCGTAGTTACCGATAGAGTAGTAGTTGTGACCTGTCTCTGCCTCGATAGGGTAGTTAGGATCTACCTCTCTCAACTTGTTCAGTGCCTCTGCAGAAGCCTGTGGGTCAATCTTGCGGTATACGTTAGCGTAGCTGATGTAACCCTGAGGATTCTTAGGGTCCATAGTCATACACTGACCATACCATGTAGCTGCCTCACCACCATTGTCCTGCATAGCGTAGATGTCACCCTTCAGGATGTAGGCATCACCATAATTCTTGTACTTTGCGATGACAGCATCAGCTACAGCCAGAGCGTTGGTGTAGTCTTTGTTGATAACAAGGGCATTACCCAATGCAACGAGTGCCTTAGGATCCTTCTTATACTCCTTCTGGTACTCCTTGAGGGTCTTGGCAAATGCCTTGGCATCTACATTGCCAGCCTTCAAAGTTGTCTCTATTGGCTTAAGAGCGTCCTTGTAGTTAACGTCCTGAGCCATTGCAGGAGCTGCCAAACCCATGACGAGCAAACCTGCTACTAAATATTTAACTGCTTTCATAATTCTACTTTAATTACGTTTCAACTTTCAGTGTATCAGCTCTTTGGCGTTTCCGCCTCTTAGCGTTTCACATTTACTGTTCTGATTGTGATGTCTCCACGATATGGGAGCAATCCTGTCTTGAACAGGATGAGCTGACCTTTAGGGTTAGAGATGTAGTTGGCAAAACTCCAAGGCAAAGCCTTGTGAGGATCTACCACGATAGCGTATATAGTTCTTACGAATGGATATCTTCCATCCAGCAAGTATGCCTGATATGGCTGCCAACTGTTGGATGGAGTAGCCTTATCCTTGATGGATACTCGCATGACATGAATATTCTTCTTGAATGTAGTATTGGTGGAATCGCGTCGGTCGTTCAACCAGTTGGATCCGATAACACCAATGGAACCTGGGTTCTGATCAACGAAGTCAATGACCTGTTTACTGGTCTTTGCCGCCATGATCTTGGCACCCATCTTCTCTCCGTGCAGAACTGAATCTACCACGAAGTTGGTAGTAGCCGAGCGGGTGTTGTCGAAGATTACCTCGATGTCACCTCTCTTGGAACCTGGCACAACATCACTCCATTTGGTAGCCTTTCCTGTAAGAATTCGCTTGATATCGTTCACGGTGATGCAAGTATCATTGTTGCTCTTGTTGACAATGAACGCCAAGCCGTCATATCCGATAGGGAAAACTGAAGGAATCACATTGCTTTTCGACTTCAAGTAGGCAATCTCACTATCCTTTAGGTTACGGGTAGTGAAGAGGAGTGCTGTCTTGAAATCCTTGATCATCTGAAGTCCTGTGACTTCATCTGTGTATTTTGGTTTGAGCTTAGCCTTAGGGTATTCATACTCAAACTGACTTCTTTCTTCGTCAATGATAGGACTCAAACTCTCGTCAGCCACAAATTCAATTGTGCCTGAAGTAGGAGTATCAGTTCTACCATCTTTGGCTTTCTTCTCGCCACATGACGAGAAGAAAGCCATTGATAGTACTGTTAATCCTATACCTAAAAAAATATAAGATGTTCTTTTCATTCTATTACTGCAATCTAAATACAACTGGTACAGTATACTTAACACGTACAGCAGAACCGTTTTGCTTACCTGGTTTCCACCTAGGCATGCTCTTAACGACGCGCTGTGCCTCACGGTCAAGTGAAGGGTCAACGGAACGAGCTACCTTTACATCAGAGATAGAACCATCACGCTCTACCACGAATGAAACGATAACACGACCCTGTACGCCGTTCTCCTGTGCTACGACAGGATACTTGATGTTGCTAGCCAGATACTGCATCAAAGCGCCTTGTCCACCAGGGAATGAAGGCATCTCCTCTACAACATCGAAGACCTTAGTTGCAACCTCAGGTTTTGGAGCTGGTGGTGGAGGTGGAGCTGCTACCGCAATCTCACTTCTCACTGCTTCCACTGTACGGTCCTTCACACCTTCCTTGTTTTCTGTACCGACAGCAACCTTTTCGTCCAGTTTATCCATCTGCTTAACCTGGTTTTCCTCTTTTACGAGTTCATCCTTCTTAATGACAGGTGCGGTAAACTTCTGAGTTTCGCGAGCCACAGGAATCTCCTTTTTCATTTCAACCTTTGGCTTCACTGGCTCCTTCTTCTTTTCTTCCTTCTTAGCCTGCTGCTGGAGTTTAGCCAACTCCATAGCTTCCATATATGCCTGCTGTTCTTCGGCCTGTTTCTGTTCGATAACTTTCCAAGCCAAGAATCCACCCACGAGAGCTGCAGCAATGACCAAGATCAGAAGAGACTTGATGTTTCGACCGGAAGTACCCTTACGGAGCTGGTATGCACCATACTCCTTGTTCTTTCCGGCGAAAACCATATCGACCCATTTAGGATCGTAAAGATCAATTTTTGCCATTTCTTTCTTGTTTTATTTGTTGGTATTCATCATTACATCTTAACGTTTCTAGACTTGAGAAGCTTCTCGTCGTCTGCGTTAATCTTGTCGATGACGTATGTACCAATGTTCAAAATCTGCATTTCATCGAGAGCGTCAACCATGTTCTTGTAAGAAGCATTGTCGGTAGGCTTGATTACGATAGTAAGAGTCTCGATCTTGCGACCATCCAACTCACCACCCTTAATCTTGCTCAACTTCTTCTGATATACGCTGTCAGGCATTGCTGGGTTCTTCTGACGCTCAGCGTTCAAAGATCTAACAGCAATCATAATCTGCTCAACTGGACGTAAACCCTCTCCGGTAGTGTGCTCGCGCAAGACCTTACGGATACCATTGCTACCCCATGTAGTCTCCTTGATCCATGTAGGATCATCGTACTTAGGGATACCAGCACCATAATAAATCTTGTTGTCTGCAGTTACGTAAAGAGTTACGGTACCAGATTCCTTTGCTTCGTTCTTCTTGTCCTCTGGTTGGTTGTCATCATTACTTGGCATAGTCAGCTCCATTGTCTGAGGTTTGCTCAATGATGTACACAGCATGAAGAACGTGATAAGAAGCATGAGCATATCCACCATAGGCGTAAAGTCTACGCGGACATTCATTTTCTTTTGTTTGCTTTCTTTCTTTGCCATTTATTCGTCCCCCTGTTGTTTTAACTGTGTAATCATATAGTAATGACTCTCGTCCATATCCTGGAGCTCGCTCATCACTCTCTTAACTGTCTTGTAAGGTGTAGAAGCATCTGCCTTGAGGGCAATCTTGATGTCCTCATTCACGTTACGAGCAGCGTCAACCCACTGCTGGAACTCGCTCATACCACCCTTGATACTGTCGAGAGGAATACCCTTAGTCTGGAGATACTGTGGACGCTTTGCAGCGTTCATAGTCAAATAAGTGCCCAAGTCACTCATTGGAACACCGAATGTACCCTCGCTCTTGAATGTCTCAATCTGCTTTGGATTCAATGACACACCGAAATTGCCTGTCATTGTACTCAGTGTAGCTCCCAACTGATCGGTATTATCAATACTCATAAATACTTGGCCCTCGCCGGTAGGCTTACCGGCCTTGTCCTTTTCAGGACTTACCAAGATGGTCAAGACGCCGTTTTCTGGCACCTTAATCTCAGACACAGATCCTGGTGTGTTAACCTTTACAGGCTCATTCTTTACGAAAGTAGAGGTGAGCATGAAGAAGGTAAGCAGCAGGGTCATAACGTCTGACATAGGCGTCATGTCAATCCAGACGTCACTCTTCTTAATTTTTACTTTACCCATAGCGATAAAATTTTAAAGGGTTAGCAAAAATTAAGCCTCTTCTGCGTGGTTAGCTTCGTATGTCTGAGCAATTGAGTAACCTACCTCGTCGAGTGCGTATGTCAACTTATCAACCTTGTTTGTAAATGTGTTGTAAGATACTACAGCACACCAAGATGTCAAAATACCGAATGCGGTGTTGATCAACGCCTCAGAAATACCTACAGAAAGTGCTGCTGAGTCAGCGCCACCACCTTCACCCATGGCCTGGAATGACTTGATCATACCGGTTACAGTACCGAGAAGACCTGTCAAAGTACCAAGTGTTACGATTGTAGCGATGATAGGCAAGTTCATTGTCAAAGTTGGCATCTCCAACTGAGTTGCCTCCTCGTGAGCCTGCTGGATCTTAGCTACCTTCTGAGCCTTCTTCAAAGATGCGTTAGCACCAGACTCCATAGACTTGTAAGCGTTCAAAGAAGCCAAAACAACGTTAGCTACTGTACCGCGCTGCTTGTTGCAGAGCTGCTCAGCCTTAGCGAAATCGTTAGCGTTCAATGCAGACTTGATGTTTGCTACGAACTTAGGAAGAGCACCTGTACCTGTAGCGGTCTTAAGAGCCAACCAACGCTCGATTGTCATAGCCAACACTGTGAGCAACAATGTGTGGATAACTGGTACGATAACACCACCCTTGTAAATTGTACCCCAAATGTCTGCTGGGTGATCCTGTACACCTGGATCCTGGAAGTGCATGTCATTTCCGAACCATGTGAAGAACAATGTGAATGCGATGATAGCACATACCACGATGATCCAGAATGCGCCTCTTACTCCCTGAAAGCCCTCAGACTTCTTAGCTGGGGCTGCTTGTTTTGTAGTTGCCATAATTTTACTTTTTTTTAAATTATTAGTTAATAAATTATTAATATTTTCTCGTTTTTTCTAGTTGTTTCTTGGACCTCTTTTGGGTCATTTCTGACCAGTGCGAGAAGTTTCCTCAAAATCCTTTGGCAAAGATAATAAATAATGAGAAACTATTACCCTAATTAAGAAGTTTTAACGAGATATTAACTCAAAATAAGTCAATATCTCGTTTTTTCTTTACAAAATTGGGCGTAAAACGTACTTGTTTGCTCGTTTTTATTTCAATTTGCTCAATGCTTCCTTGATACGGCGGATGGCCTCTACGATGTTCTCGTCGCTGGTGGCGTAGCTCATGCGGAAACAGTCTGGATCGCCGAAGGCATCACCGCCTACTGTTGCTACGTGAGCTTCCTCCAGCAGATACATTGCGAAGTCGGTTGAGTTGTTGATAGTTTTCTCGCCGTTGCTCTTGCCAAAGTAGCTGTTGCACTTAGGGAAGAGATAGAAGGCGCCCTGTGGCATGTTGACCTCAAGTCCTGGCACTTCCTTTGCCAGCTTCACAATCAGGTTGCGGCGACGCTCGAAGGCTACACGCATCTCCTCCACGGCACCCTGGTCGAGTGTGTAGGCTGCCTCGGCTGCCTTCTGGCTTACTGAACAGGTACCGCTGGTGTACTGACCCTGCAGTTTGTTGCAGCCCTTGATGATCCACTCCGGACCTGCGAGGAAACCGATTCTCCATCCTGTCATGGCGTATGCCTTAGATACACCATTGGCGATGATTACCTGCTCCTTCATTCCTGGCTCCTGGGCAATGCTGTGGTGCTTGCCGATATAGTTGATGTGCTCGTAGATTTCGTCTGCCAACACGAATACCTCTGGATGCTTCTTGAGAACGTCTGCCAATGCTGCCAATTCCTCCTTTGAATATACGCTACCTGTTGGGTTGCTAGGAGAACAGAGGATGAGCATCTTGGTCTTCTCTGTGATGGCGTTCTCCAGCTGCTCGGCTGTCATCTTGAAGTCCTGGTCGAAACCTGCGTTCACGATGACTGGTGTGCCACCAGCCAACTTCACCATCTGTGGGTAGCTTACCCAATATGGAGCTGGGATGATAACTTCGTCGCCTGGGTTCACGAGTGCTAATACGGCATTGCATACGCACTGCTTGCCACCTGTGCCGACGATTATCTCGTTCATAGTGTAGTCGAGACCGTTCTCCTTTTTCAGTTTGGCTACAATTGCCTTTCGCAAGTCTGGGTAACCAGGAACTGGTGAGTAACGTGAGAAGTTCTCATCAATAGCCTTCTTCGCAGCCTCCTTGATATTGTCAGGTGTGTTGAAGTCTGGTTCACCTACACTCATGTTAATTACATCGATACCCTGAGCTTTCATTTCACTACTCTTCTGTGACATCGCCAGCGTTGCTGATGGTGCCAATCTGTTAAGACGATCAGATAATTGTGCCATAATTCTTTGTTTATATTAAATATTCGTGTGCAAAATTAAACAAATTATTTCTTTTTCGGAAGAAATTTGCTCATTATTTCGGGTTTTGCCCCGAAATAATAACAAAAATTACATTATCCGAGGTGCAAAGTATGCCCCATGCGGTCTCTTTTGGTCTTGAGGTAGCGCACGTTGTACTTGTTAGGTTCAACTTCGATGGCTACATTCTCTACGATTTCGAGTCCGTATGCTTCCAGTCCTACACGTTTCACCGGGTTGTTGGTGAGCAGGCGCATCTTATGTACGCCGAGGTGGCGGAGCATCTGTGCGCCGCAGCCGTAGTCGCGCTCATCTGGCTTGAAGCCGAGGTGAACATTGGCGTCTACGGTGTCGTATCCTTCTTCCTGCAGCTTGTAGGCGGCGATCTTGTTCATCAGTCCGATGCCTCTGCCTTCCTGCTGCATGTAGATGATGACTCCCTTGCCTGCTTTCTCAATCTCTTCCATTGACTTGTGCAACTGCTGTCCGCAGTCGCAGCGCTTGCTGCCCAGAATGTCGCCTGTGGCACATGATGAGTGTACACGAACCAGAATTGGCTCGTCTTCCTTCCATTCGCCCTTGATGAGTGCCATGTGCTCCAATCCGTTGCTTGACTGGCGGAATGGGATGAGTCGGAAGTGTCCGTAGTCGGTTGGCATATCCACCTCTTCGCCCACTTCGATGAGCGATTCCTTCTTGAGGCGGTATTCTATCATGTCTTTGATGGAGATTACCTTCAGGTTCCACTCCTTCGCCATTTTCATCAGCTCTGGCAGGCGTGCCATGGTGCCGTCTTCGTTCATGATTTCCATGAGTGCACCGGCTGGATAGAGTCCTGCCATCTTGCAGAGGTCGATGGCTGCCTCGGTGTGGCCGCTTCTTCTCAATACACCGTTGTCCTGTGCATAGAGTGGGTTGATGTGGCCAGGACGACCGAATGTCTGTGGAGTTGAGTTAGGGTCGGCAAGTGCCTTGATGGTCTCTGCACGGTCGTGTGCCGATACACCTGTAGAGCAGCCTTCCAGCTTGTCTACGGTTACGGTGAATGGTGTGCCGAGCATGGAGGTGTTGTCTGAAACCTGGTGAGGCAAGTCGAGTTCGTCGCAACGGCTCAGTGTAATCGGTGCGCAGAGCACGCCTCTTGCGTTCTTCAGCATGAAGTTTACCTTCTCTGCATCAATCTTCTCTGCGGCGATGATAAGGTCGCCTTCGTTCTCGCGGTCTTCGTCGTCTACTACGATAACAAACTTTCCTTCCTGGAAATCCTTTACTGCATCTTCGATGCTATTTAGTTTGATGTCTGCCATTTGTGATACTTTATTTTGTTAGTTACATTTTGTTTATCTGACTGATGATGTTGGCGTTACTCTGTCTGATGACATTCAGGTCACGATAGAGACGGAGTCTGAAACGCCACATTCTGAGGTACAGCACGATGCCCACTGGTACGATGATGGCTGCAACGATGTTGAGCCACTTCTGCTCGAATGGTCGGGTGTGGGCCTTGGTCGCGAGAATAGGGTAGAGGTTGAGATTGTGCAGAATCACCCTGTTCTTGGTGTTGCTCAGGTCCTCTATTACCTTCTCCAGTTCTTCGCTGATGCGTTCTATCTCGTGGTCAGGCTGATACTTGAAGAACACATTGATGAAGTTAGGAAGCTTCTTCAGCTCGTGTACCTTATTATATATAGCGATGTCGCCGTTCAGCTTCTCCAGCGATGCGGCATCTTCCCTGTATTTCGGGTCTTCGATGATTACCTCTTTGCCGAAGATGTGGCGCTTGATTCGCAGACCCAGCAGCTTCATGAAGAAGTTCTTGTATAGCTCCATGTTGAATACCGTAGAGTCGTTGGTTGCCTTGTAGGTCACGAAGACGGCTACGGGAGTAAGCACGGCTGGTGCCAGTCCCTTACCGAACCAGATGGCCCACGAACCCTGTCGTGACATTCGGTAGCCCGTATTGTCGAGGATGTAGAAGATGATGAACACCAATACGGATATGATTACCGGGAATCCCAGACCTCCCTTTCGGATGATGGCTCCCAAAGGCGCACCGATGAAGAAGAAGATCAGGCATGCCAGTGCCAGCGTGAACTTCTGGATAGCTTCTATCTCGTGAAGTCTTACGATATAGTCGGCATCGTGGGTCATCATCGCCTTGAAGTCGAGGTCGCTCGTCTCCTGCTGCACCGTCATCTTGGCATCGTTGAGTGCCATCAGCTTCTTGTCGTTGGAGAGCCTATTATATAAGGTGTCGAAATTCTCCGTCTGCCCTTTTTTAGCAAGTCTTGCCGAGTCTTTCTGACCCACCGAGGCAAGTCTGTAGAAGCGGACGTTGGCTTCGCTGAGATAGTTTCTGCCCACGGAATCATACTGTCCGTTGATTGAATCGATGTCGTGGAAGATCTTGGTGAGACTCTTTGCCTTGGCATTGTTGGATAGCGAGGCTGCATCTGCAAGATTGAAGCCTCCGTCAAAGTCGAGCACGATCTTCTTGGTGATGAAGGTCTCTCTTCTGTATGGTACGGCTGCGCTGTTGCCGAATTCGCTGCTCTGCATGTTTTCGAACCATTCGCCGCTGTTGAGCGTCAAAACGAGGTGCTTCTTTTCGGCGGTACTCTGCAGCATGCCCGAGTCGGCGAGGATGATGGCTGCATCTTCATAACTGTCGGTCATGCGATAGATCATGATGCCGTAGAGCTTACCCGTCTTCAGGTCTTTCTTCTGCACATAGAGGTTACAGTTTGGAATACCGTCATAGAAGATTCCTTCTGGGATTTCCAGTTCCGGACTCTTCTGCTTCATGGAGAGCAGGAGCTGTCCCAGTTTCTGGTTGGCACTCGGGCCTACGTTGTTTTGGAAGTAGAACGAGCCGCACATGATGATGACGGTGATGATGATGAGCGAACGGAAAGCCTGCATCAGCGAGATGCCGGCAGCCTTGATGGCTGTGAGCTCGGAACTTTCACCCAGGTTACCGAACGTCATCAGTGAGGAAAGCAGGATGGCGAGCGGCAGGGCTTGCGGCACGAGCATCAAGCCCATGTACCAGAAAAACTGCGCCATCACGTCCATAGAGATTCCCTTACCGATGAGGTCATCGATATATCGCCACAGGAACTGCATCATCAGCACAAACTGGCAGATGAAGAAGGTTCCCATGAAAAGGAGTCCAAATTGCTTGGCTATAAATATGTCTAATTTCTTAATTCTAAACATTTCTTTTTATCAAGTTTACTGTCTTCCCATCCTACTTATTCTGGGGCTTGACAGTTTCAGCGTGCAAAGTTAACATAAAAAAATCAGAAAACCTTTATTTTTCGCTTTTTTTATATATATAATAGGTGTAAATGGGGTGAAAAAGGGGCAAAAACAAAAAAATAAAAGTTTTTTTGAAAATTTCTCCGAAAAAATTTGGTGGAATCAAATAATTGTTGTACCTTTGCACCCGCAATTCAGAAATGACTTGTAAGGATGGCGGGATAGCTCAGCTGGTTAGAGCGTCGGATTCATAATCCGGAGGTCGAGGGATCGTGGCCCCCTCCCGCTACTTTAAAGACACTAACTTTTAAAGTTAGTGTCTTTTTTGTGCGCCAAACTTTTCCACACTTTTCCACTTCGGGGTTCATAAAGTTATCCAAGTATCTGTTGATAACTGTGGAAAACTATCTTAATAGCTTGATTTTCAGTGGTTGTGTTGTTGGAAAAACATCGTTGTTAACATTTGGCTGTTTAAGTTCTTCACATTTTTTATCCATACGTTTCTTGCATTTTCCAAAATAAAATTGTAAATTTGTCCCCAACTAAAAATTATGAGTCTTTATGAAGCAGCAAGTTTATAATTTAAAGGAGTTTGCCGCCCAACACCATCTTGAAAGCATTTTTGGGGCTTATGCCGCACATATCTATATAGACGATTTATGCGAGAATGAATTGAAAGAGATGGCTCTAGAGCGCACTCTGTTTACCAAACTAGTATTGGTGACTAAGGGAAACATCAAAATGCAGGTTCTGCAGCAGGGAGCTGAAACCGATGTGCCAGAGAGAATGTTGATACCTAGCGAATTGCTAGTTATCTCGCCCAAGCATGTCATTGCCTTTTCTGACATGTCGGCAGATTTCGAGGCGGAAGCTATCCTGGTGGATGAGGAAATCTCTGCCGATGTGGTGTATCAGTTGTCTGCCGACAAGCAGAAGGCAGCTCTCGATATCTTCCACATGATTCGCGACATCGTACGCCATCAGCATATCTATAAGGTGGAGATGATACAGTCGATGGTGAATGTATTGAAGCTCCTGGTATCAGAGCTTCCCTACGAGAATGTATCCGTTACTCGCGATTTGCGGCATAAGAAAGAGGTATATGAGATATTCCTCCATCTCCTGTATCGCCATTTCCGCACCGAGCGGCAGATTCGATTCTATGCCGATAAGCTGAACGTATCTTCTCCTTATCTTTCGAGAATGATCAAGGAGATTTCAGGAACCACGGTGAATGACCACATCACATCCTTATTGTATAAGGAGATATGTAATCTTCTGAAACAATCGGATATGACGATGAGAGAGATAGCGGATTATCTGCATTTTAGCGACCAGAGTGCCATGAGCAATTTCTTTAAGCTCCGCTCGGGAATGTCGCCGCTGGCTTATCGCAACCAGGAATGATTTTTTGAAATGATATAAAAAGAACCTGTAAGCTATATTCCAAATTGGGAATACGCTTACAGGTTTCTTGTAATTTCAGCTAATAAGCTGACTGGTTATGGAAAAATTTATTTCAGCGTAAACTTGTGCGACTGCAGCATCTCCTTAGGGTCGAGTGCCTTGTCGAGTTCTTCCTTGCTCATGATTCCTTGCTCGATGACAATGTCATAAACAGAGCGTCCTGTAGCATGAGCTTCCTTGGCCACCTTGGAACTCTTCTTATATCCGATGATGGGATTAAGTGCGGTTACGATACCGATACTGTTCTTTACCATCTCGTAGCAACGCTCCTTGTTCACGGTGATGCCGAGAATACACTCTGATGTCAGAGTCTCGATGGCATTCTTCATCCATGTCAAGCTCTCGAAGAGACTCTCTGTGATGATAGGCTCCATTACGTTCAACTCCAACTGGCCTGCCTCTGCTGCGAAGCTTACAGTAGCATCGTTACCGATTACCTTGAAGCAAACCTGGTTGGTTACCTCTGGAATCACAGGGTTCACCTTGCCTGGCATGATAGAAGAACCTGGTGCCTTAGGAGGAAGGTTGATTTCGTTCAAGCCGCAACGAGGACCTGATGCCATCAGACGGAGGTCGTTACAGATCTTAGACAACTTGATAGCCAAGCGCTTCAAAGCAGAAGAGTAGCTTACGTAAGCACCTG
>ERZ1026866.1391-NODE-1391-length-12560-cov-4.429428_pt1 | contig 12560 bp, 28 predicted proteins | sample MGYA00380163_ERZ1026866 | MGnify/ENA primary metagenome ERZ1026866 (study PRJEB33269, sample SAMEA4719799) | human gut metagenome | biome: human-associated habitat; feature: organic feature; material: feces | place: Cameroon | collected 2013-10 ...
ACTAACAAAAAGGAGTTGGCAATTAAGCCACTCCTTTTTGTCTACAGTCTGAAGAGAGCTACTGCTCTCTTTTTTTGCTTATCTAAATTTCCGAATTAAAATAAAAGCACCGGTACTTAAAGTTGTAAGCACACCAGCAATAGGTAGAATATGATTAGCTTCTTCTCCAGTTTTTGGTAGAGTAGACTTAGAAGTTAAAACTGGAGTTGTCTTAGCAGTTGCTATAGATGATTTGGTTGTGGCAGGTGCTTTAGTAGTTGCTTTTTGAGTTGTCGTATTATTTGTTTTTGGTGTAGCTACTGTTGATGATGTCGTTGTTGTTGTTTGATTAACAGTTCCTGAATTTTGAGTATTTTCAGGGACGACTGCTGATGCTGGATTTCCGACATTTACTGTAGTTGTAGTACTCAAACCAGTTTTTCTATCTCTGAATGTAACTTTATATTGTCCTGGTAAAGAACAATTAATAATTTCGATATTTTTATTCGCATTTCCTTGGGCGGGAGTGAAGCCGAGTTTTTGAGCTTGGGCAAAGGTCATTACTTGAATATTATTTAAGTTTGCGGTTCCCAACAATGCGTTTAAGTCTGTGTGATAAACTTTTGAGCTTTGCTGTCCATTTTTAGAAACGTAAACATAGTTACTTGTAACAATGACGTCTAAATTATTTTTATCACCGTTTGTGTAAGTTACTAGTCTCAATAAATCATCTTTTAGAAGTTTTACGCCGTTTTTAACAGCGAACCATCCTGTTCTAGCTTTTAAAGAAGTGAGAGCAGGCGCTGTGCTTGATTGTGTTGTTTCTTGAGTTGAGCTGTTAGTAGTGCTACTAGATTCTGTTGAGCTACTAGTACTTGAATTAGTAGTAGAGCTTGAAGTAGTGCTTGTTGATGATTGAGTACTAGTTTGAGTTTCTATCTTGTTAGTAGTACTAGTCTCTGTTTTAGCTGAAGAGCTTGAACTAGTGCTGTCTTTAGTACTAGAAGATGTGGTACTACTACTAGTCGAGCTATCTTTTACTGGGGTGCTAGAAGATGTAGTAGTACTAACTTTTTCAACAGAAGAAACTGTAGTTTTTTGAGGAGTAGAACTACTAGTTGCTTCTCCATAAACTACTGGCGATGCACAAACAAGAGATAACAGAGCGACGAACGACAATAAAGCTTTCTTCATATATTTTCCTCCTCTACAAAACTTTTCAAATTTAGAAAAAGATAAGAAGCTAAGAAAAGTTTTGCTTGCTATTATTTATTTGCAGTCAATAGCCGAGGGGATTCGGTTATACAGTCCGTGTTGGTAGCACGGGCTTTTTTGTTAAACGCAAAATCAATAATAACTGTCATAACTATTGAAATCTGCTGTTTCTTCTAAATATGTCCAATCCACATACTGTTCAGCCCACTTAGGAATACCGTGATTAATTAAAAAAAATTCTTTTGTAGGATATTCTGCTAAATTAGCGCCATAGGTGAGAAATGAAACCATAAAAAAATTTGCTTCAAATTCATCACCTTGGGCAATAAAGCGCATATTATCTTTAGTGAGTTTATCTGCATTATTTTTATGACCACAACAATGATGTCCTAGTTCATGTATAAATACAGGGTACTCATCTTCTTCCGTGTTTCTACTATTTAGAAGAATAATGGAAGTTCGATTCAAAAGTGAACGAAATCCCAAAATATTTTTTCCCAAATCTTTTTTAAAAACATATACTCCTAGATGATCAGCCAATTCAAATGGATCATTGGTTTCATATTTTTCTATCAAAGAATGGGCAGTTTCTCGAATTAAACGTTTCGACATCGGAAGAAGCACCTCACTCGATTAAATTATCATGATTGTTTTTTCGATAATCTTTTCTAGTGAATTTCTTTTTTGCAATAAGTTTGGATTGACGGACAACAAAATCCAAAGCTTCTGCTAATAATTCTGCATCTTCCTCGTCAATTTCCTCGCCATCGTTTTTGAAATATCCAATAGTATTTCGGTTACTTAAACCTTCTTTTAGTTCAGTAAGTGTTTTTTGGACATCGCGTTCATTCTTGGCTGTAAATTGTGGTGTGTCTGTACGGCCTAAAAGATAATCTGTTGTTACTCCAAAATAATCTGCTACTTTTTGTAAAGTTTCTGCTTTTGGACTTTGATTTTTCCATTTATAAAATGCGTTTTCACTTAATCCTATTTCTTCAGCAACTTGCTTTAAATTCTTATTTCTTTTTTTTGCCAGATCTTTAACCCTTTCAAATAGCATAATATCAGCCTTTCTGTGCCATAAAAAGAAAATAAAAATATTTTTGGATAAAAAAGTTGACTAAAGTATCCAATAGTATTATTATTATCTTGTAAGCTAGTTAGTCAGCTAAAAAGACATAAGAATAGCGTAGTAATAAACCTCAACGTTTGGCAACGAATAGAAGATTTTACAGGACTTTCTAAAGTCTTATTTAACTATGTATTAATAGTATCCTTTTGGATTATTTTTGTCAATATTTTTAGCTAATAAATTAACTAGCTTTTAACTGAATGAAAGGAGGTCATCAAATGTATGTAACAGATTTTGCCGAATTAGCCGAAGTTATGATGAAGCGTAAACGAATCCAGTTGAAAGACATTGCTGAATTTATTGGTACTTCATCAGTTTATGCTCGACAAGTAATTGATGGCTATCAGCGTGGAGAAAAAGCAGATTTTTACAAGCTAAAAATTGCAGATTTTTTAGGAATTGACCGAAAGTATGCGAACGTTAATCAACCAGCGTAGGAGGTGAGAAGGATGGAAAAGAAACAAATAATCGAAGTATCGGCACAAGTAGAAAATATTGAACACGCAAAAGAACTCCTAGCCGACCTAGAAGTTCTCAGTAAAAAATATTGTGTTTCAGCTCAAATATTTATTTCTCCAGATCAGATAATGTCTTGTGGATAGATTTGATAATTTTGTTGACATGATCAAGCGGAAGAATGCTAGTCGTTCCACTATTAGGTTTTACCTTTATTGATGTGGCTTCAATATATGCTTTAGCAACATCAACGGCAAGTTCTTTATCAGTCTTAGCCATATTATTTTACCTCGCTTTCAAACTAATTTTACCAAGAGGTGAAAAAGAAGACGAACTGATGGAGGTGAGAGAATGATAAAAATTAATCAAAGTAATTCAAAAAGCGGAAGCAATTATAACGCTAAAAATGTTGAAGAAGCTAAAAAGATCGTGAATGAACTGATAAATGAAGATACAATTACAATCACGATCATACAAAAAGAGTGGGAAGAAGGCGAACCTGTGACTGCTAACGGCGATAAATTTTCTGACGTAAATAATCACTATCGCTAGCAGTAAATAAGCCTTCATAATTCGAACTCAATCCGCCAATAAACAGTCGGTCTCGCTTGGTGATTACCTGAAATATCGAATCTCTGATTTGTGTCACTGTTTTGTTTGACAAGATTATCCAGACGTTAGGTTGTATCTGAATAAAGTCTTTTGAAACACTTTGAATAACGGATTGAAGCGAATTAGTGTTTGAAGCTCTTTCCAATTCAACGGAAACAATATATTTTTCCATATATTTCACCTCCTTAGCTCAATTATATCAAACGAGGTGAAAGCGAAACAATAATTGTAGGAGGTGAAAACATGGCGAAGAAAAAAGAGAAATTGAATGTGAAATGTTTTTTGTGGCCGTCTAGAGAACCGATACCAGAAGGATGGAAAATCCCAGAATCACGAATGGATATGGCGTGGGAAATCCTCTATGGCGAAGGTGCAGAACAAAAAGAAAAGCCCACACAGCCGGCAAGCAAGTAGTGGGCACCATAGAACAATAATATTGTATCACACACTCACCACTTCCGAAAAGAGGGGTTGCAGATTTTTTCTCCTTTCTATATCTGCTACTAATACTACTATTCCATAATGCAACTCCTCTTCTTGGAGGTGGTGACGGTGAGAGACGAAGGAGGGATTTTTTGACAATCGGTGATTGGATACTTTTGGTAGCTACTGTAACAGCAATAATTATTACTATCAAATGTTTAATTGATATTTGGCGAAGGAGGTGAGAAAAATGGAAGAATATGCAGAAAAGCAAAAGGAAATATTAGATATCAAGTTAAATATTTTAAAGATGGCTGAAAAAGCTATGGAAGATGCTGTAAAAGAAAGAGACCCCGCAATGGTTGCAGCCATCGCAGAGCTTTTAAAAAATTACTGATTCTGACTTTCAAGTTTGTCAGGAAGTCTTTAGTTGAAAGAGAGAAAAGATGAAGGAATTAATATTAATGATAGCATTAGCTATTTATTTGATCGTTGCAGTGCCTCTAATGATAGACAATTATCGAATAATAAAAAGAATAGAAAAATACAAAAAAAGAAAATAGATAAAGGATTGAGTAAATGAAAAAGAAAGACGAAAATGGAATATTTTATAGAATAGTTCTGCCAGTGATAGTAGCTTCGATAACTACGATAATTTATCGATTAATAACTGGATCATATTAAAAATTGCTGGAACGAAATAATTTGTAGCAAGTGTGGTTAAAAAAGCAACGATTATTGGAGTGCAAATATTATTTTTGATAAAAGAAATTTTTTCTCTTCGCTTATTTTCAAAGTAAAAACGTCCTTCCTTTGTCAATATGATATCCATGTTTCCATCCCTATACTCTAGCTTGGGTAATCGTTGGACTAATTCTCTATCTTGTAGCAAGCGTATATCTTTTTTCGTTAATGATGTACTAAATAACTCAAGATGGGAATCCGAATTATCTTGTTCATAGAAATTGATTATTTCTTTTAGATGGCGTTCAAATTTTTTCATAATGAAATACTCCTATGTGCACCTCCCTATCAGATATTTCAGTCTGTCACCCTGATAAAGAGATTATACCAAAGAAAGGAAAGTGAAAAATGACAAAAGAGAAAATTGAATTTATTAAAACTGTATTTCCAAACATTGAAAAGATTCTAACTTTCGCAACAGAAGATAACTTAAATAAGTTATTTGAACAAGCGCAGCAAAAAGTTGATTACGAGTTAACGGAGGCTCAATTTGAATAAAAAAAGACCAATTAGCAATGAGGGTCGCTAATTGGTAAAAAATCATAACTAGTAAGTTAAGTTTATCACTTAGAAACGGAGGTAGTCAAATGGCAAAAAATATCAATGTTCCTTTAAGTGAGATCAGTGAAGGTGGATTACAAGAACGATTTGATTTCGAGTTGGCTCAAGTAATCAATAATATCAATGATCCAAATACTGATCCAACCAAGAAACGCAAAATCACGATTGATTTAACAATTATCCCTGATGAATACCGTGAGGATATTTTGATCGATTATCAAGTGAAATCAAAATTAGTTCCTAGAGAAGCTTTAACTTCAAAGGTGATTATCGGTCAAGATGCAAAAGGTAAGCCACTTGCAAACGAGTTGAAGAGCGGTCAACGTGGTCAAATGTACTTTGATCCTGATGATTCCGAATTAAAAGATGATAAAGGAACACCAGTCAAAGAAATTGAAGAAACAGAAAAAGTCAAAAAATTTAAAACAAATTAGGAGTGAATTTCTATGTCAGAACATTTAAAAGAAGCTTTAGAGTATGCAGTTGAATTACGTGATGGGCAAGAAGTTATTTATGAACAAAAAGATAAAGTCTTTTATGACGAAAGAAAAGCTAGTTTAGTCGAACTTGATCCAATCAAACGAGCAGAAACGTTGACGGTTAATTCTTTGTCTGGACTAGTCGGATATTTGAAATCTCGATTTTGTGATAACGAAAGAAGGTCACCTGTTTTATTACATGTTGAAAGTCCTACAAAAGTTGCTGTTTATTCTGTATTAGATTCAGATCGCAAAAGAGAAAGTTTGATTGAAGCAACTGCTTTGCTTGATAAGTTTCCTTATGGACGTTTTATGAATTCAGAATCATTCATCATCAACGTACAATCATTAATCCAACGTGATTTAGATGCTAAAGCAATTCTAGAATGTGCTAGTTCGATTCGTATTGAAGGCGGTGGAGATTTAACAGATAACGGTATTTCCCAAACTGTCACAGTAAAAGAAGGTGCTGCGACACTGACTAAAGCAGAAGTACCAAGTCCAGCAGAATTGAGACCTTACCGCACATTCTTAGAAGTTGAACAACCATCAAGCCCTTTTGTATTCAGAATTGATAAACATGGGGATTGTGCGTTATTTGAAGCAGACGGTGGTATTTGGAAACATGTCGCAATGTCTAATATTCGTGAATTCCTTGTAAATGAATTACAAGAATTAATCGAAAAAAATGTTTTAACTATTATTGCTTAAGAAAAAAACAAAGGCCTTGGATCAACTGGCATTGATTCAAGGCTAAACAATAAATAGATTAGGAGAATTATAACACATGAACGAAAAAATTGAAAATCTTATTGAAGAATTGAAGAAAGAATGCAACAAAGAAAATATTGGTCTTTCTTTATCATTAGTAAATGAGGAAACATTTGGAATGATAGCTGCTGGTCCAGCTAATCTTGCTGTTATGGGTGCTTTATTGCAAGGAAAAAAATATATAGAAATCGCTGAAGGAAATTGCCATTGTGAAGAGTGTAAGAAAATAAGAGAAGTCATTAATGCGGTTGATGATGAAGTTTCTTCCGCACAACATACCTTTGTTATTGATAACGAAGAGGATCTCGCTGACGTGATGACCCGTATTTTCAAAGGGGGATTCGAATGATTAAAATCAATACGCTCTGGATTGCACTATTTGTCTTTATGCTTGTAGTAATCTCAAATGCTAATTTGTTTGTAGGCTGTTTATTTGCAGGAATGATTACTTTGCTAAGCTTGTTAGAAGATTTCACAAAGAAATCAGGTGCTAAGCATGAATGAGTTAACAAATCTAGACAACTATTTAACTGATCCTGATTATGCTAAACCACCATATGAAGCACCAATCGATGAGGAGGATGAGCAATGAACGAAGAAATATTATGTAGCATCAAGAAAGAACAAGAAATTACAAATAGTTTGTTAGAGATTATTGCTAATAGAATAGAACGAAATCATAAATCAGTGATTTATTCTTCGGATAATTCGAAGGATGATCTGTTGAAAAAAATCGAAGAACTATCCGAAGAAAACATGCTTTTGCGGAGTCGAGCAGAACAAGCTGAAAAGGCATCGATCCTGGCCAATAACGAACTTACTAGATTAAGAATGAGTATTTCTAGTAATCGAAGGATCGGATAGAAACAAATTAATGTTACTCAGTTGATTGCTAATCAAATCTCTGTCCAAACGATTGTTTTCATACACTTTTTCAATTATTGATAAACATGATGTATCCATGCTTAGAGTTAGGTGTCCGAGACTCGGCTTGGTAGGGAATATTGTGGTAACGATGTCGTAACAGCTATTTTTATTTGGTAAAAGAAACATTATCGAATCTCTCATTTCGTCAACCATCAATACAACATCCGATCGAAGTTTGATAAAAAGGACATTTTCCCCACAAAGATAAGTTTTTACTTCGATGAATTCGCCATCAATAGTTTTTTGTAGTTTTGGCTCCATCAAATAATCATACATTAAAATCACTCCTTTAAGGAAAGTGTATCAAAAATATAATACGAACAAAAAGAGAACAAGGAGGATGAAGATGAGTAAATCAACCTTAGACATGAGCCATCAAGAATGGCTCGAAGACCGCAAAAAAGGTATTGGTGGTTCAGATGTCGCAACCGTACTTGGATTGAATAAATACAAATCCCCTTATCAATTATGGCTTGAGAAAACGGGTCAAATTGAGTTGAAAGATTCAGAGAGCGAACCAGCTTATTGGGGCAATGTTTTAGAAGAAGTTGTTGCCAAAGAATTTCAAGAACGAACAGGGAAAAAAGTACGCAGAAAAAACCAAGTGTTTGAGCATCCGTTACATCCATTTTTAAGAGCCAATATTGACCGTGATGTAGTAGGAGAAAATGCCATTCTTGAATGTAAAACAGCGAATCAATTTCTTAGCAAAGAGTGGGAAGGGGAAGAAGTGCCACTTAGTTATTTGTGTCAAGTGCAACATTATATGAATGTTTTGAACAAGGATTATTGTTATATCGCTGTGTTGATTGGTGGTCAAAGATTTATATGGAAACGAGTTGAACGAGATCAAGAACTGATTGACATCATCACAGAACGGTTAGTTGATTTTTGGGAAACGAACATTATTGGCGGAGAAGAGCCACTAATCGATGGAAGTAAAGCAACGTCAGATTTTCTAAAAGAGCGTTATTCGGAATTAGATTCAACTGAAATTATGCTTCATGCCGACTATGATGTTCTACTCGATCAAAAAGAAGAGTTACTCAAAAATAAGAAGGAACTAGAGAAGAGTATTCGACAAATCGACAATCAAATTATTCAGGAACTTGGAATAAAGAATGCCTCTACAGGTATCACACCTAGTCGGATTATTTGTTTAAAATCAGTCGTTTCTAAACGAAAAGACTTGAAGAAAATAGCAGAGAAATACCCAGATGTGATGAAAGATGAGGATATTTACAGCTTATCAACTTCAAATAGATTAGTGATAAAGGAGATTCAGTGATATGGCAACAAGTAAAGATTTAAAGAATCAGCTAACAGAACAAAACAATCAAGCAGTGGATGTTTCAAAATTAGGTTTTAAAACAGCGATGAGTCATCCAGCTATAAAAAAGAAATTTAATGATATTTTACACGAAAAATCAGATGCTTTCATGGGGTCTCTTTTAACGTTAGTTGGTGGAGATGATTATTTATCTAAAGCAGAGCCGATGACAATCATCGCTTCTGCTTTAAAAGCAGCGACGATGACAATCATCGCTTCTGCTTTAAAAGCAGCGACGATGGATTTACCAATAGATAAAAATTTAGGCTATGCCTATATTGTTCCATTTAATCGGAAAGAAAAGGTAGGAAAAGATTGGATTACGCATAACGAAGCCCAATTCATCCTAGGATACAAAGGCTATATTCAGTTAGCACAACGTTCTGGACAATACAAAGCACTTAATGCAATAGAAATTTATGAAGGGCAATTAATTGAATGGAATCCTCTGACAGAAGAGTTTCAGTTTGACTACAATGCGAAACAATCTGATCGAGTAATCGGTTATGTTGGATTTTTTGAATTGCTAAAAGGGTTTAAAAAAACTGTTTATTGGACGAAGCAAGAAGTAGAAGCTCATCGTATTAAACATGCCAAAGGGTTTGATAAAACAAAGCTAACTGGAGCGTGGAAAGAGAATTATGATGCGATGGCGATAAAAACCGTCTTACGTAACATGTTAGCCAAATGGGGAATTTTATCTGTAGAAATGCAAAATGCAGTTACTTCTGATGAAAGAGTTTTTCGATTTGATGAAAATAATGATCTTGTAGAAGAAGTTACTTTAAATGATGCAGAACCAATCGAATCAGAACGTAAAGAAGCAGAAAAAGTGGAAGAAGTATCTTCAGCGTTTGATGAATACGAAGAAACAGCAAATACAGACGAACAACAGGATTCATTATTCGATTCAATGAATCCACCACTATAGCGAGGGAGTTTCCCCTCGCTTATCTAAGGAGGTGATAGTGTGGCAAGACCAACAAAAGAAGGTCTTGATTATTTTCCTCTTGATGTTGATGTTTTCGAAGATGAAAAAATAGAGGCTATTGCTGGGGAATTTGGACTTAAAGGAGAAATTGCGGTAATCAAACTGCTTTGTGCGATATATAAAAAAGGATATTTCATTTTGTGGAATGATTTAACGCAAGCTACTCTTTTAAAACGCCTGCCAGGAGTAAGTAAGGAAATGCTCAATCAAATAGTGAACCGCTTAGTCAAATGGGGTTTTTTTGATAAACAACTGTTTGACTCGGTCGAGGTGCTTACGAGTGAGAATATCCAAGCCACCTACTTTGAAGCGACAAAAAGACGAAAATCACCAAAACCAACTAAGTATGTAATTAACGCAAACATTAATACACAAGATGAAAGAGATAATGCTGACATTAATCCCCAAAGTAAAGGAAATAAAAGTAAAGTAAATGAAACAAGAGTATCTTCTTCTAGATCTAGTATAGATATTCATTCAGAAAATATCGCAGAGAGCTATTGGCTAAATCAAGTGAATCCAGCAGAAGCACCAATGGTTTTAGAATCTATTCGTTTTTGGGTAAATGATTTTCAAGGACAAGATGAAATTGTCATCATGGCGATTGAAGAAATGCTAAAAAATGGTGCTAAAAATTATAACTATCTCGATAGAGTGCTAAAAAACTGGGAAAACAAGCAACTAGACACCGTTGAGAAAGTGAGAAAGTATTTGCAAGGTCATTATTCAAAATCACCTAGAAATGCAAATAAAACGCTTGAATACGAGAAATTTAGCACAGATGAGTTGCCTATTTGAGAGGAGGCGTAGGCATGGAAACCGTTGGAGAAATCATGGAAAAACTAATACAGAAAGTGCTTGTCCAACGTGGCGAATGTCCTGAATGCGGACAGCCCTTGTATGGATGGCGTACGAAGAATCCTGATGGCTCAGATCGTTGTAAACCAACTTGTATGCAATGTGGGTATAAAGCATTGCGAGTTCAGGAAGACTTACAAACAGAGCAAATGTACAACGAAAGTCTGAAAGCAAGAGCCATCAACTTTTTCAAAGGTGGTTCTGTCGTGCCTAATAAAGCGTTGTTTGATTGTACATTGCAGAATTATCAAATTGTCGATCAAGAAACAAGACAAGCGGTTGAAGTAACCAAACGCTTTGTTAATTCAGTCTTGTTAGGAAATCCAAGTCACCTTGTTTTAACTGGCAAACAGGGAACAGGTAAAAGTCACCTAGCGATGGCAGCGGCTTGGGAAGTCTTGAAGCGATCAAACTACGATAAAAAAATCTTATTTATCGGGTTACAGGAAATGCTGGATCAAATCAAGTTTTCGTACAACAATCCTGAACTCAGAAAAACGATTGAGGGTTCGTTGATTGCAGACATTAAGACAGCTGATTTAGTCGTCATTGATGATATCGGTTCAGAGCTAGGAAAAGATGCATCAGATAGTCGAGCGTTTGGCATAAATACGCTGAATTCCTTCTTGGATGCACGACAGAACCTAGCAACAATCATCACAACGAATTTGCTTGGTAAAGAACTGAAAAAAGCTTACGGCACGAGGACGACATCAAGAATGTTTGTCAATTCTGATGGATTTACGATGGTATTTTCTCAAACAGCAGATAAGCGATTAAAACCAGTAAAAGGAGCGATCGCATGAATCTGACTAGGCAAGAAAAACAAGAGCGAAGAAGACAAATACTGAGAATTATTGGCGATCGCTCAGTCGAAGAATTATCTGATCAAGAATTGAAATCAGTGCAAGAGATCGCCGAAACGATTGGGGCAGACACGATGGATCAATCGAAACCATTACCCAAACTGGACCTTGAATCATTTACGTTTGAGCAATATAGCCAACTGAGAGAGGGAGGCTATAGTGTAAATGCCATTCGAAAAGCTCTTGGAGCAGGAAGTAGTGTTTGGGCAAGATGGCGTAAAGAAAATATAAAAGAGGTTAAACAAAATGATTAAACTAATCGGCAAAGATACACTTAAGGTTTACTACGTAGCAGAAACGAAAGCAGAAGTCAGCCGTTGGCTATTGAAAATGTTTAGTAAAACTAGAGCGAATGCTTCGGTAAGTCAGAAAGCAAGTGTATCAGAAACAGTCATGCCAGAGGCTATGTGGATTTCAAGGAGGAACTGTGATGGCAGGAAAAAATAAGAAATTCATTCCAGAAGTAGGACAAGAAGTCGAATGCTTCTGTTGCGATTCAAATAGAGAAACACCGTGGCTTTATCCGTTTGAAGGATATGTGGAAGAAGTTTATGGCAATTCAGCAATGGTAACAATTAAGACTACTCATCCAGACGATGACGGTTTAGTAGTTGGATATGATGGTCGAACAATTGTTCCTTTTTCGGAAATGAGGGCTGTGGAATGAATTATTTTAAATACTTACTAGATGTCGTAGCTAATCTTTTAGGATGTGGACTTGTCTTAGCAATAGCCATGATTGTATTAGCAGGAGTAGCCAAATTTGGCGTACTACTTTGGCAGATGATTTTTTAGGAGGACAGCAAATGATAATGCCAAAAGAAATCTATTCAGATGCATTAAGAGGCGCTAGAAATCAATTGAAAATGGCAAAAAGAGCATACGAAATTCGGCCCACAATCGAAAATGAACGCAGAGTAAAAGCAATTCGCCGTAGATGTTCAATTTACGGTGAGTTACAGAAGGAGGGAAGCAAATGATACCGAAGTTTAGAGCATGGGTAAAACCCAATATTTTAAGCAATCATCTTGGTGGAGTGATTGCTGAAGCAAAGCCTGATTTTTTAGGTAGGAATTGTTTAGTGAGAAGAAACGATTTAGAAGGTAAAAAATGTTTTACTGAAATATTTGCCTTTGATGATATCGAACTCATGCAATCCACATGTATAGATGTCAATAAAGTAGACACAAAAAGAGCAGATACTTAAAGATTTTCA
>ERZ1026866.1393-NODE-1393-length-12533-cov-4.697548_pt1 | contig 12533 bp, 9 predicted proteins | sample MGYA00380163_ERZ1026866 | MGnify/ENA primary metagenome ERZ1026866 (study PRJEB33269, sample SAMEA4719799) | human gut metagenome | biome: human-associated habitat; feature: organic feature; material: feces | place: Cameroon | collected 2013-10 ...
TGCTAAAACTGTTTGAAGAGCGGAAGCAAGAACAAGCAGAAGCGTTCATGAAGCAAGCTGCGGAAAGTTTGATTGTCCATGAACAAAAGAAAAAAGAAAGAAAAGAGCAACTTCCTGTACTAGATGGACCGATCCAGTTAGGTCGTAATATTCCAGCAGATGAACCGACAATACCAATGATCAATATCGTTGAAGAAGAACGTCGTGTGACCTTGGAAGGCTATGTATTTGATAAAGAAGTGCGTGAGCTACGTTCAAAACGTAAGATTCTAACGTTAAAAATCACCGATTATACTTCTTCTTTTATTGTTAAGAAATTTTCAAATAATGAAAAAGATGAACAAATCTTTGATGCAATCAGCGTAGGAAGCTGGTTAAAAGTTAGAGGAAGTATCCAAGAAGATACATTTGTGCGAGACCTGGTGATGAATGCACAAGATATCATTGAGGTGAAGCATGCACCTCGTAAAGACTATGCTCCTGACGATGAGAAACGAGTGGAATTACATGTTCATAGTAATATGAGTACGATGGATGCAACCAATAGTATCTCTGACCTTGTGGCTCAAGCTGGAAAATGGGGACACAAAGCGATTGCGATCACGGATCATGGAGGGGCACAAGCATTTCCTGAAGCGCATAGTGCCGGTAAAAAAGCAGGCGTGAAAATTCTTTATGGGGTTGAAGCCAATGTTGTAGATGATGGTGTGCCGATTGCTTACAATGATGAACATGTTTCTTTGAATGAAGGAACATATGTCGTATTTGACGTGGAAACCACCGGACTATCTGCTGTTTATGATACGATCATCGAATTAGCTGCGGTCAAGATGTATAAAGGGAATGTCATTGAAAGCTTTGATGAATTTATTGATCCTGGACACCCACTTTCCCGCACAACGATTGATCTAACTGGGATCACAGATGAAATGGTACGAGGATCTAAATCAGAAGAAGAAGTCCTACGTCTGTTTCTCGAGTTTTCAAAAGATTCGATTCTGGTCGCCCATAATGCCGCGTTTGATATGGGATTCTTGAATACAAGTTATGCAAAATATGGAATCCCAGAGGCGACGAATCCAGTCATCGATACGCTAGAATTAGCCAGATATCTGTATCCTCAATTTAAACGATTTGGTCTAGGTGTGTTATCTAAAAAATTTGGTGTCAGTCTTGAACAGCATCACCGAGCGATTTACGATGCTGAAGCAACAGGTCATTTAGCATGGATTTTCGTTAAAGAAGCAATGGAAAACCATGAGATGCTCTACCATGATCAACTCAATGCTCATGTGGGAGAAGGCGATTCGTATAAACGAGCAAGGCCATTTCATGTGACGATCTTAGCGAAAAATCAAGCTGGATTAAAAGATTTATTCAAATTAATCTCGATGTCGAATGTGGAATATTTTGAACGTGTCCCACGTATTCCTCGTTCACAACTGAAGAAATTACGTGAGAATCTTTTCATTGGCTCTGCTTGTGATAAAGGTGAGATTTTCGAAGCAATGATGCAAAAAGGAATTGAAGAAGCTAGAAATCGAGCAAAATTTTATGATTATATTGAAGTGATGCCAAAAGCGGTCTATGCACCATTGCTTGAGCAAGAACTAGTCAAAAATGAACATGATTTAGAAGAAATCATCAAAAATCTAGTTGAAATCGGAAAGTCATTGGACAAAATCGTCGTTGCTACTGGGAATGTTCATTACCTTAATGAAGAAGATGCAATCTATCGGAAGATTTTGATTAATTCAATGGGTGGGGCTAATCCGTTGAACCGACATAGTTTGCCTGATGTGCATTTTAGAACAACAGATGAGATGTTGACTGCTTTTAACTTTTTAGGAAAAGATCTAGCGAAAGAAATCGTCGTTGACAATACGAATAAGATTGCTGACCTTTGTGAAGAGGTCATTCCGGTGAAAGATGATTTGTATACGCCAAAAATTCCTGGATCTGAAGAAGAGATTTCTGATTTGAGTTATACCAGAGCTAAACAGTTGTACGGTGATCCATTACCAGAAATCATTGAAAAACGATTAGAAAAAGAATTGAATTCGATCAACGGGAATGGGTTTTCTGTGATCTATTTGATTGCGCAAAAACTGGTGCATAAAAGTAACAAAGATGGTTATTTAGTTGGTTCACGTGGATCAGTTGGTTCTAGTTTTGTTGCGACAATGACTGGGATCACTGAAGTAAATCCATTAGCCCCTCACTATTATTGTCCTGATTGCCAGTATTCAGAATTCTTTGAAGATGGTACTTACGGTTCGGGGTTTGATATGCCTGAAAAAAAATGTCCGAAATGTGGCGCACGATTAAATAAAGATGGCCATGATATTCCTTTTGAAACGTTCTTAGGGTTCCATGGAGACAAAGTACCAGATATCGATTTGAACTTTTCAGGTGATTACCAAGCAGAAGCGCACAACTATACGAAAGTTTTGTTTGGGGAAGAATATGTTTATCGAGCAGGAACAATCGGTACAGTTGCCGATAAAACAGCTTATGGCTTTGTTAAAGGTTATGAGCGAGATCATAATTTACAATTTCGCAGTGCTGAAGTTGATCGATTAGCCAAAGGTGCGACTGGCGTGAAGCGAACGACTGGACAACATCCAGGGGGGATCATCGTTATTCCCGATTACATGGACGTATATGATTTTACACCGATCCAATATCCAGCAGATGATCAAAATTCAGAATGGAAAACAACGCATTTTGATTTCCATTCTATCCATGATAATGTACTGAAGCTTGATATTCTGGGACATGATGATCCGACAGTAATCCGTATGTTGCAGGATTTATCGGGAATCGATCCACAAACGATCCCAACTGACGATCCAGAAGTAATGAGAATTTTTGCCGGTCCAGATGTCTTGAACGTTACCAGTGAACAGATTTATTCTAAAACAGGGACACTAGGTATCCCAGAGTTTGGGACACGCTTTGTTCGGGGAATGTTGGAAGAAACACATCCAACGACTTTTGCTGAACTCTTACAGATTTCCGGATTATCACATGGGACCGATGTGTGGTTAGGCAATGCAGAAGAATTGATCAAACGTGGGGATGCAACTTTGGCTGAAGTAATTGGTTGTCGGGATGATATCATGGTTTACTTGATCCATGCTGGATTAGATAGTGGGATGGCTTTTAAGATTATGGAAACCGTTCGTAAAGGGCTATGGAACAAGATCCCTGATGAATTACGAGAAACCTATCTATCCGCCATGAAAGAAAACAATGTTCCAGATTGGTACATTGATTCTTGTTCTAAAATCAAATATATGTTCCCAAAAGCCCATGCAGCGGCTTATGTTTTGATGGCCTTACGTGTAGCTTATTTTAAAGTCTATTTCCCTATTTTATACTATTGTGCCTATTTCTCAGTTCGAGCGGATGATTTTAATCTTGTGGCTATGTGTAAAGGGAAAGATGCGGTAAAACAAGCGATGAAAGAAATCACAGATAAAGGTTTGGATGCCTCAGTCAAAGAGAAAAATCAGTTGACCGTCCTTGAATTAGCGAATGAAATGTTGGAAAGAGGCTTCCATTTTGGCATGATCGATCTATATAAATCAGATGCCGTGAACTTCGTGATCGAAGGAGACACATTGATCGCACCATTTAGAGCTGTCCCAAGTTTAGGAACAAACGTTGCAAAACAAATCGTTGAAGCACGAAAAGATGGACCATTCTTATCAAAAGAAGATCTTGCTACACGAGGAAAAGTTTCTAAAACGTTGATTGAGTATATGAACGACAACGGAGTATTGAAAGACCTTCCAGATGAAAACCAACTTTCCTTGTTTGATATGTTCTAATCAAGGGTTAGCGTGGAAGCTTGTCATTTTAAATGAAATATGGTATAGTTATTTATAGGTAATGATACTAACTGTGAGTGAGCGGAATTTTCGCTCACTCTTTTTAATGGAATTACGGAAGCAATTTTAAGGAGGCGAACTTTTTGAGTAGCGTCGTTGAAACAGTCACATCAATGGTGACTCCGATTTTAGAGGAACAAAATTTTGAACTTGTCGAAGTAGAATTTGTGAAGGAAGGCAAAAGTTGGTTCTTACGAGTATTCATTGACAAAGATGGCGGAATCGATATCGAAGAATGTGCATGGGTTAGCGAAAAACTTAGCGAAAAACTTGATGCAGCAGATCCAGATCCTATCCCACAAGCTTATTTTCTAGAGGTATCATCTCCAGGGGCAGAACGCCCATTAAAAAAAGAGAAAGATTACGAAAAAGCGCTTGGAGAATATATCCATGTTTCTCTTTATCAACCAGTTGATGGAGAAAAACAATATGAAGGATTTCTTCAATCAGTTGATGCTGAACAGCTGATATTGAAAATACGCATAAAAACACGGGAAAAAGAATTAATTCTTGACCGAAAAAATATTGCCAAAGCTCGCTTAGCGATCCAATTTTAATCACGGAGAGGAAACAGAAAAATGAGTAAAGAAATGCTAAACGCATTAGATGCATTAGAAGCTGAAAAAGGGATTTCAAAAGAAATCGTGATCGACGCTTTAGAAGCTGCTTTAGTTTCTGCATACAAACGCCATTATGGTCAAGCTCAAAATGTTGAAGTTGAATTTGATCAAAAGAAAGGGAAAATTCACGTCTATGCTGTGAAAGAAGTTACTGAAGAAGTAATGGATTCACAATTAGAAGTATCATTAAAAGATGCGCTTTTGATTAATCCGGCATATGAGATTGGTGATACCATCCGTTTTGAAGTGACACCAAAAGACTTTGGACGAATTGCTGCACAAACAGCAAAACAAGTTATTTTACAACGTGTCAGAGAAGCAGAAAGAACCATCATTTACAATGAGTTCAGCGCGTATGAAAAAGACATTATGCAAGGTATCGTTGAACGTCAAGATAAACGATATATCTATGTAAATCTTGGAAAGATCGAAGCAGTTTTATCGAAACAAGATCAAATGCCTAATGAATTTTATCAACCGCATGATCGTATCAAAGTGTACGTTTCTCGTGTAGAAAATACGTCAAAAGGTCCACAAGTCTTCGTTAGCCGTAGCCATCCAGATCTATTACGCCGTTTATTCGAACAAGAAGTGCCAGAAGTTTACGATGGGATCGTTGAAATCGTAAGCATTGCTAGAGAAGCGGGCGATCGCTCAAAAGTAGCCGTTCGTTCAAATGATGAAAATATTGATGCAGTTGGAACTTGTGTTGGACCAAAAGGCCAGCGTGTGCAAGCGATAGTGAATGAATTAAAGGGTGAAAACATGGATATCGTTGAGTGGAACGAAGATCCAGCGGTATTTATCACGAATGCTCTGAATCCAGCGCAAGTGATCGATGTGATTTTTGATGAAGAAAATCCTAAAGCTTGTACCGTTGTCGTTCCAGATTACCAATTATCCTTAGCGATTGGTAAACGTGGACAAAATGCACGTTTGGCTGCCAAACTAACAAATCACAAAATCGATATCAAGTCAGAATCAGATATGGCTGAATATTATGAAAAACAAGCGCAAGATCAAGAAGTAGCTTCTGAAGAAGTCGCTCATGATGAAGCGATCGTTCAATCTGATTATACAGATGATGAATATGAAACGATTGCTTTCAACGATGAAACAGTTGAAAATACGGATCAAGATGCTTAACAATTAGCTTAGGAGGCGAAGAGATGAAACAAAGGAAGATTCCTTTACGCAAATCTGTGGTTTCAGGTGAAATGAAACCCAAAAAAGAGATGATTCGAATTACCCGTTCCAAAGAAGGGGAAGTATCGATTGATCCCACTGGGAAAATGCCAGGCCGTGGTGCGTATGTCTCACTTGAGCCAGCTGAAGTACAACAAGCTTGGGATAAGAAGATTCTTGATCGGGCGTTAGAAACGACTTTGACAGATGAATTCTACCAAGAGTTACTCGATTATGTAACCCATCAAAAAGCACGAAAAGAGCTATTCGGTAAATGAATGAAGGAAATCGGCAAAAAGCCATGAATCTCATTGGGTTAGCGATGCGCGCTGGTAAGTTGATTACCGGCGAGGAGTTGACCATTGCAGACATTCGTAAACAGAAAGCAAAGATCGTGTTTGTAGCAAATGATGCGAGTGAGAATACGAAGAAAAAAGTGAAAGATAAGAGTTCATATTATGAAGTTCCTTGCTTTGAACTATTTTCCGAAGCTGAAATCACGCAGATGATTGGGAAGCCTCGCAAAGTATTTGGAATCGTAGATAACGGTTTTGCGAAGAAAACCAAGGAGCTAATTGAAGGTTAGGAAGGTGATTGCATGAGCAACAAACGAATTTATGAACTAGCAAAAGAATTAAATCAGCCTAGTAAAGACGTTGTGGAAAAGGCGCAGCAACTTGGGATTAATGTGAAGAATCACATGGGAACAATCACAACTGGTGATGAAAAGAAGTTGCAACAAGCGTTCAAAAAACCACAGACGAATAAAAAACCAGCACAGCAAGCCAGCCAAAAGCCAGCCATAAACCAGCCGAATGAACAAAAGAAACAAGAAACAAAAACGAAACAACAAAAAAATAACCGCAACTATCAAGATCGCGGTCAAGGGAGCGGTCAAGTGAATCAAGGAAAAAACCAATCAACAAACCAAAACCGAAGTAATAATGGAGGCGGAAATAACCAAAACCGTCAAGGAGCAACACAAAGTGGCAATCAAAACCGCCAAGGATCAACACAAGGCGGAAACCAAAATCGCCAAGGATCAAACCAAGGTGGTAACCAAAACCGTAACAACAATAATAATCGTGGTAAATTTAACAATAACAACCGCAATCGTTTTAACAAAAAAGGGAAAAAAGGAAAACAACAAACTTCCAATAAACCTGCTGTACCACCACGTAAATTCCGTGAGTTACCAGAAGTATTAGAGTATACTGAAGGCATGAACGTTGCGGATATTGCGAAGAAAATCCATCGTGAACCAGCAGAGATCATCAAAAAATTATTTATGCTTGGCGTAATGGTCAACCAAAACCAAGCACTAGATAAAGATACGATTGAACTCTTAGCAACAGATTATGGGATGGAACCACAAGAAAAAATCCAAGTAGATATCGCAGATATCGACAAATTCTTTGAACCAGAAGAATTAAATCCTGATACATTGGTTTCTCGTCCACCAGTTGTAACAATCATGGGACACGTCGACCACGGGAAAACAACATTACTTGATACATTACGTCATTCACGAGTAACAAGTGGCGAAGCTGGTGGGATTACACAACATATCGGTGCCTACCAAATCGATATCGATGGCAAACCAATCACATTCTTAGACACACCTGGGCATGCTGCATTTACAAGTATGCGTGCGCGAGGAGCAAGTATCACTGATATCACGATCTTAGTTGTAGCAGCAGATGACGGTGTTATGCCACAAACAGTCGAAGCAATCAACCATGCGAAAGCAGCTGGCGTACCAATTATCGTTGCTGTTAATAAGATTGATAAACCAGGGGCAAATCCTCAACACGTGATGCAAGAATTAAGTGAATATGAATTGATTCCAGAAGCTTGGGGTGGAGAAACGATTTTCGTTGAAATCTCTGCTAAATTTGGTCAAAATATTGACGAATTGCTAGAAATGATCTTGCTGGTTGCGGAAGTAGAGGATCTAAAAGCAGATCCTAAACAACGAGCAATTGGTACAGTAATTGAAGCACGTCTAGACAAAGGAAAAGGACCTGTTACTACATTACTTGTTCAACAAGGGACTTTAAACGTAGGTGACCCAATTGTAGTAGGAAATACCTATGGACGTGTGCGTGTGATGGTCAACGACTTAGGTCGTCGTGAAAAATCTGCTGGACCAGCAACACCAGTTGAGATCACTGGGTTAAACGATGTGCCACAAGCAGGTGACCGCTTTGTTGTCTTTGAAGATGAAAAAACTGCTCGTGCAGCCGGTGAAGAACGTGCCAAACGTGCGTTGTTAGAACATCGTGCGATCACTAGTCGGGTAACATTGGACAACTTGTTTGAAAGCTTAAAAGAAGGCGAATTAAAAGAAGTAAATGTTATCATTAAAGCTGATGTACAAGGTTCTGCAGAAGCATTGGCTGCTTCATTGCAAAAGATCGATGTAGAAGGCGTACGTGTGAAAATCGTCCATTCTGCAGTTGGTGCCATCAATGAAAGTGATGTAACCCTTGCAGCAGCAAGTAATGCGATCATCATTGGGTTCAATGTTCGTCCTACACCACAAGCTAAAATTCAAGCGGATAATGAAGAAGTGGACATTCGTTTACACCGAATCATTTATAAAGCAATCGAAGAAATCGAAACAGCGATGAAAGGGATGCTAGATCCAGAGTTTGAAGAAAAAATCACTGGTCAAATGATCGTTCGAGAAACATTCAAAGTTTCAAAAGTTGGAACGATCGCTGGGGCTTATGTCACAGAAGGATACATTCGACGTGATAGTGGCGTTCGCGTGATCCGTGATGGTATCGTCATTTACGAAGGACAACTAGCTAGCTTGAAACGTTTCAAAGACGATGTAAAAGAAGTTAAAATGGGTTATGAATGTGGTGCAATGATCGAAAAATTCAATGACATCAAAGTCGATGACGTCATCGAAGGCTTCATTATGGAAGAAATCAAAACAAATTAATTTTAGGAGGCCGCTCAATATGGCAAACTATAGAGACCGCCGAGTCGGTCAAGAAATTTTAAAAGAAGTAAATGATATTTTACGCAAAAAAGTTCGTGATCCTCGTGTAGAAAACGTGACAATCACTGATGTCCACGTTACGGGAGATCTACAACAAGCAACCATCTATTATAGTATTTTATCTGACTTAGCTTCAGATAAGAAAAAAGCACAGGAAGGCCTAGCAAAAGCAAGTGGACTGATTCGCCGTGAATTAGGACACAACTTAAGCATCTATAAAACGCCTGAATTAACTTTTGAATTAGATGAGTCAGTGGGGTATGGTAACCACATTGATGAGTTGCTTCGTAATTTAAATAAAGATTAAAACAAAAAGAGCTATAAACCTTAAGAAGTGGGGTTATAGCTCTTTTTTAGTAGTTTTTTTAGTTTTAGCTTTTTATAAAGCAGAGATACCGCAGTTACACCATCATCCAATTTTTTAGAAAAAAAGTTCAAACTACACAATGCAAGTAGTTTAAAATGATAAACGCACAGTACCGTAATTTTACTGTACAGAATACATGAGAAAAAAATGAGCAATTTGTACGTGTCTCGAACAGGTTGTGAAAGAAGCGGTCAACTCCAAACGAATAAGAGAGAATCTTTTAAAATAGCTTTTCTTATTTTGAAAAATTCTCTCTTATTTTTAAGAAGTGGCTTCTTGGACACCGTTTATTAAGAGTTAGATTTATACTTCAGACTCTTTTCGAGATTCGTATATGATTCTCAGTTTTTTGTTTTGGGGAAGACTAGGATCATCTATTCCTTAAAAGCTGCGTCTCGTTTTAATCAAAGGTTGCAAATGAAGGATTCAAGCTTGCCTTTGTCTAAGAGAATAACATGAATTGTATTTACAGGTTTGTGAAGTTTTATTACAAGTTTGTTGCCAAATAATAAAAACGTAGCGAAAAAAGGTAAAATCGTCACATTATTGTGGGATGTGTTATAATGACAAAGTTGATATTTTATTGGATAGGGAGAAAAAACATGGACGGATTATTACCTTTGTGGAAAGAACGTGGCATGACAAGTCATGATTGTGTATTTAAATTAAGAAAAATCTTACATATGAAAAAAATTGGTCATGGTGGTACGTTAGACCCTGATGTTGATGGTGTGTTACCGATTTGCCTTGGAAAAGCGACTAAAGTTATCGAATATTTAAGCGATGCAGGAAAAGTATACCAAGGAGAGATTACATTAGGATTTAGTACAACGACAGAAGACAAATCTGGTGAGGTCGTCGAAAGTAAAACAGTTGATCGATTAATCAGTGATGAAGAAATTGATGAAACGATGAAAAGTTTTATCGGGGAAATCACTCAGATACCACCGATGTATTCAGCTGTCAAAGTGAACGGCAAACGTCTTTATGAGTATGCCAGAAACAATGAAACAGTTACACGTCCCGTGCGTAAAGCGCAGATTGAACGTTTTGAAAGAACAAGTGACGTGCATTGGGACCAAGAGAAGGGGTTGCTATCTTGGCGTTTTGAGGTAGTATGCGGGAAAGGGACTTATGTACGAACGCTTGCTGTTGATACTGGGAAAAAATTAGGCTATCCTGCTCACATGTCCGATCTAACTCGAACAGCTAGTGGAGGAATGAAGAAGGAGCAGGCAATCACTTTACAGCAAGTAGCAGATTATATGCTTGCAGGAACCTTTGAAGAACATTTATTACCACTAGAAGCTGGTGTCGCTCGTTTTAAGAGAGTAGACATTAGTGATCGTGTTTGGGAAAAAGTTAAAAATGGTATGCGCTTAGATTATCAGGTATTTAACTTAGCAGAAATGCCGACAGAAGAGATCGCACTTTTTTACCAAGACAAAGTAGTAAGTATTTACCAGCCAAATCCAAAAGAAAAAAATAAATTAAAACCAAGCAAAGTGTTGAGGAATGAGGTATAAAAATGAAAATTATCAAAATTAGACATCCTTATCAAGCAGATCAGATCCCACCAGAAGACGTTGTACTTGTTTTAGGATTTTTTGACGGGGTACATCTAGGCCATCAACGTGTTATCAATCGGGGAAAAGAAATTGCTAAAAAAGAAGGATTGAAATTAGCTTTGATGACTTTCAACCAACATCCTTCAATCGTCTTCAAAAAAATAAATCCAAGTCAAGTAAAATATTTGACTACTCTGGAACAAAAAGAAGAAAAAATGGCCCTATTAGGTGTTGATTATTTATACGAAATCGATTTTACGTCATCGTTTGCTCATTTAGCTCCACAAGAATTTGTCGATCAATATATCGTAGGACTTCATGCAAAATATGCTGTTTCTGGTTTTGACTATACTTACGGACCTAAAGAAATTGCAGATGTAGCGCACTTACCAAGTTATGCAAAGAATCGATTTGAAGTCATCACTGTACCAAAAGAAGAAGACAGTGGCGAGAAGATTAGTTCGACACGGATACGTGAATTATTAAACGCAGGAGAAATAAATGAAGTAACACGTTTATTGGGGGCTGCTTACGAGGTCGAAGGGGTGGTAGTCCATGGCGATGCTCGTGGTCGCCTGCTAGGATTCCCAACAGCTAACATCAAAGTTAAAAGTACTGTTCATCTTCCAAAAGAAGGTGTCTATGTTTCAGAGATCAAAGTTGGTGAAACGTGGTATCAAGCAATGGGATCAATCGGTCATAATGATACCTTTGGTGATGATCGTGAACTTACCGTTGAATTATATATTTTAAATTTTGCTCAAGATATCTATGGAGAGCATGTAAAAGTCCGTTGGCATCATTTTTTGAGAAACCAAGTGAAATTTCCAAACGTTGAATCGTTGATTGAACAACTGAAAGCAGATGAAAAAGCGACAGCGGACTATTTTAAATAAAAGTATTGAATTTAACTGAAGACAATAAAAAAGACTTTTTTGGTGAAATCATTCGAGTCAGCAAGTAGCTTGCTGACTCTTTTATTATAGAAAAAAGTAAATCGATCGAATAAGCGTATCGTTTGCCTAAAAGACAGGGTGCTATTGTACACTTGATATAGGAAGTATGCAGTAGGTGAAAAAGAAGGGTGGAAAGTATATGTATAAAGATCTAACAAATAAGGTGGCAGTAGTAACTGGAGGATCAAAAGGGATCGGTAAAGCAATCTGTGAACGCTTTGGTAAAGAAAAAATGTGTGTGGTTGTCAACTATCATTCGGATGAAGAAGGGGCACAAGAAGCAGTAGCCGAGATCGAAAAAAATGGTGGCAAAGCAGTAGCTGTCGAAGCGGATGTCAGTACAGAAGAAGGGATGGATCGTCTGCTCAAAGCAGCAATCGAAACATTCGGAAGTTTAGATATCTGGGTCAATAATGCTGGTATGGAAACGCAAAAACCAACCCATGAGCTGGAATTAGAAGATTGGGAGAAAGTGTTAAAGGTGAACCTAACAGGCGTATTTTTAGGGACAAAAACAGCGTTGAGTTATTTTAAAACTCATCAGATCAAAGGTAATATTATCAACATGTCCTCCGTTCACGAACAAATCCCTTGGCCGACATTTGCTCATTACGCAGCATCAAAAGGCGGTGTCAAGCTGTTTACAGAAACAGTAGCCATGGAGTACGCACCAGAAAATATTCGAATCAACAGTATTGGACCAGGGGCGATCAAAACTCCGATTAATGCAGAAAAATTTGAAGATCCAAAAGAAAAAGAAATTCTAGAAAGCATGATACCAATGGAACGAGTGGGTAAACCCGAGGAAGTCGCCGCCGCTGCTGCTTGGCTCGCTTCTAATGAATCCAGTTATGTGACAGGAATTACTTTATTTGTAGATGGTGGCATGAAACTATATCCATCCTTTCAAGGTGGTAAGGGTTAAAGC
>ERZ1026866.1401-NODE-1401-length-12487-cov-6.549952_pt1 | contig 12487 bp, 6 predicted proteins | sample MGYA00380163_ERZ1026866 | MGnify/ENA primary metagenome ERZ1026866 (study PRJEB33269, sample SAMEA4719799) | human gut metagenome | biome: human-associated habitat; feature: organic feature; material: feces | place: Cameroon | collected 2013-10 ...
ATCCGTGCAACCCTCGAGTCTCTCGCTTATCAGGCATATGACGTCCTGACTGCCATGAAGGCTGATTCCGACATTAATCTTGCCTCCCTGAAAGTAGACGGCGGCGCAAGCGCAAATAACTTCCTGATGCAGACACAGGCTGATCTGATCAACGCACCTGTCCACCGTCCGGTCTGCGTTGAGACAACTGCTATGGGAGCTGCTTATCTGGCTGGTCTTGCAGTCGGCTACTGGAACAGTCTTGAAGAAATCAAAGAGAACTGGGCGATCGATCAGATCTTTGAACCTTCGATTGATCCGGAAGTCCGCGAAAAGAAACTGAAAGGCTGGCACAAGGCTGTCAAATATTCCTTCGACTGGGCGAAAGAAGATTAATATTTTTATATCTTTGAAAACAAATCTATGCATAAAGAGCATATAGAAAAACTGCTGTCCGTCTGTTGTTCACGAGTCCCGCAAGCAACAGTTCAGACAGCAGCTTTTTCTATTTCATATTCTTCTCTTTTATTTACAACTCATCAAGACTTTCCTTGAATCCCTCTCCAAGCACCTCACTCGTCTCAGTAAACATTACAAACGCAGAGTCATCTACCTGGTAAACTGCATTTTTCACAAGATACGCTTCTGACTTGGAACATGCACAGAGCAGAACATTTCTCTTACTCTTTGTATAAGTACCCATTCCTTCCAAAGATGTTACACCACGGTCGGTGATTCTTCCAATCTCTTCCGCTGTTTCCTCTCCCTTCGATGTAACAATGATTGCAAGTGTTCCTGCACCGATTCCGTAAAGAATCTTGTCAATCACCATAGAGCAGACAAATACTGCGATCAATCCGTAAAGAACTGAATCAACATCACCGAATACCGGCCATCCGATCAAGATAATGATCAAATCGATCAACAGCGTCAATCGGCCAAGAGACATATGGGGTCTCTTCTTTTTGATCGTCATCGTCAGGAAATCTGCTCCGCCCGAAGAAGAACCTCTCATATAGAAAAGAACCATTCCAAGTCCGAGCAATGCTCCCGAGTAAATCGCTGCAAGCAGACGCTGCCCTGTATAGTATGGGAACATCGGAAATACAAGATCGACAAAGATCGTCGAGATAATCATTGTTCTCGCAGTCTTCATCAAAAACCGCTTTCCTACTGTCTTGTAACTGATGATGACCAGTGGAATATTCAGTATCAACGTCATTGTACCAACCGGAAGATTCCATAACTTGTTCATAATCAAGGCAATACCTGAAATCCCTCCAGGCGCAAAGTTTCCACCCTCTGCAAATGTATAGATTCCGGCACCAAACAAAATACTTCCTATAATATCATACAAAATATCCACTGCAAGCTCTTTCTTCGGATGCTCAGCCCGCATCTTTTTATTCTCCATCATACCATTTCCCTCTCGTTTACATCTTATTTTCTATTCTGTCGCTTTTGCATTCGGATAAATCTTCTCCATCTTCGCATCATCATAATGCTCATCTGCCCATTTCTGAATGCTGTTTTCCGCTACAACGCCCTTTCCACGTTCGTCATAACGAACAAGTGCAATACATGACACAGCCACATTGCAGACCATGAAAATGATCAAAAACCAGGTGAGCACCTTCCCTGTCAGCATCGGGATTTTCTCAATCCATGCGGAAATGTACGGATAGATCTTCTTAAACCAGACAACTGCTGCAATTCCCCAGAAGAAGCAGTATAATAAGTTAATTCGGCCTCCTAAGTTAAATGGAATCTCGCTATAGTCCCAAAATACTTTCCCGAATACAATTTCCGTAAATACACTACAAAGATATTCATACGCTCCACCGAGCAATGTACCGATGATAAATAAGAAACTGTCACTCTTATCTTTATATTTGTAAAGCATTGCTGTCACAAGTGCGATCGCCAGTCCCCAGACAATACTAAACGGTCCCCAGACCACACTGGAGCGACTCATCCACACTCCTGCCGTGATTCTGCAGAAAATCGTCTCTGTAATGTCTCCAAGAAATGCTCCTACAAAAAACAACAGCACAATCTTATAGAACCCACAGCCTGCGGCAAATACTTTCCCCTTCTCCGATTCCTCTTCCTTGCGGATCAGTTCCATCGCTTTTGGATACGCTTTTTGGATACGTTTCCCAACCCATCCGGAAATCGCACTTCCAAGCTTATTGCTGACTTTATCCAGACCTTCATTCGTAGCTTCCCACCGCGCGAGGTTCTTCCCTTTTCCACGAAGCAGCAGATAAGATCCGAGGATATCCACAACTAACACTCCAAGAAGAACCAAGACAAGGATCTTCATCAGGAACAGAGGCAACATTTTAAATACTATGATCGCAAATCTGTTTCCCCAGCGGATTCCGAGATATCCAAGAGCACCCCAGATAAGAGAAGCCGGGATACAGATATATCCGTCCAGATTCCATTTGATCCTGGAGTAATCCCACCATCTGGCTTTAAATGCCTTCTCGATCAAATGCCCTGCAACCCATTCAATCACTGTCGCATAAATCGCCGCAAATAAAAAAAGCCAGACTCCTCTTAGCTCCTGTAATCCAAATGTCATGAACAGAGCGGCGATACCGTAGATCACACAGAACGGTCCATTCACCAGACCTCTGTTCGCAAACTTCTTCTGTTTTACTGTTGCGGCCGCTGTCTCCAGCACCCATCCTAAGAAAGAATAGATGAAAAACAGCCAAAGCAGTTCATACCATGTAAAACGAATCATTGCTCCATCTCCTTTGTACCATGTTTTCATTCACATCTTTCTTAGTATAACGCAAATCAGTGCTTTTTCCTAGGGATAAATCCAAAAATAATCAATACTCCGATCAGCCCGATTCCAGCATAACCGGCTTTCCTCCATAACGTATCTCTCGCGATCAGACGCTGATCTTCCTCTAATGCTTCCGTTCTGTTCTGCTCGGAAGTGGTGATAATCTCTTGCCGGCTGCTGTCCGCCTCTTCTGCTACATCAACTGTTGCCTCCGGCTGTGTTCCAACCTCATCACAATACACAACATATCTTCTGGAATTCTGCGTATAAGGATGACATGTCATCAAAGTCACCATATTCCGCCCCGGCTGAATCATGATCTTGTCACTCTCATCCGGCAGGATGATTTCAATCTCCGACACACGATACGTCAATGTTTCCTGACAGTTTTGTATCGTCAGTTCATCTCCGATCTCCAACCGCTCGATCTCGCGGAACATCGGAATCCCCTTCCATCCTCGGTGCGCTGCGATCACACAATTGCTGTCTGTCCCCTGCACCGGAAATGAAGTCTGTCCAAGCATGACCGCACCTTTCGCCATCTTCTCCTGCGTCGCGCCGAGATATAATGGCAATGTCACATCCATCTTCGGAATATCAAGAATCCCGATCATCCCGTCATCAATTCCATACTTCGACAGATCCAATGTCTCCTGCTCGTAAGACCATGGATCAGTCAGTCCTGACTGACCATCAGAAAAGATCTGCTGATTATATGCCTGCATCTCCTGGTAGAGCTGGGCGTTCTCTGGGATCTGATTGAAATCGGCAGAGGTAGAGTCTTTCTCTTCTCCACTTTTATCCAACTGGCTTCCTTCCACCTCTTCTTTAAAATGTTCCACTGCTTTCTCGTTTTCCTTCTGCAATGCAACCTTTTGTAAATCTGGGATTGCATACACAAACAAACCGCCAAGATACAGAATTATCAGCATAATCGCCATCAGCGTTCTGTTCTTTTGCTTTTTCTTCTCCTTCTTTTTCCTGCTTTTTTGCATGGTTTCTTTTCCTTCTTCTCTTTTTCATCATAAATCGCAACTTCTGATTTATTCTTTTTCCCAAACTTGCGCACAATCACATTGATCAGAACAACCAGAATCACTGCAAAAAGAATGCCTTCTATAATGGCTTTTTCATACATTGCTTTCCAGCCACCGCCATCCGGACCTTCCTCTGCCTGACCTGCTGCCTCATCACTCACATCCTGCGTATATTCTGTTCGAATGCCTCTTACCAAAAGACGATGTGAATTAATCCCATAAGGTGTACATGTCACCAATGTTGCATAATCATACCCCGGAACGATTTTCAAATCATCTGTTTCCGATGGCTCAACAACCTTAATCTGATCCACCTTATATGCCAATGTCTCATTCAGCACATGAATAAGAAAAATATCCCCTTCTTTTACAGATTCCAGCTTCGTAAATATTTCCGCTTCCGGAAGTCCTGTATGCCCGGAAAGTACTGTATGCGTACTCTCGCCACCAATTGGAAGAGATGTCCCCTCCAGGTGACCAACACCTTTTGCTAACACTTCTTCTGATGTGCCATGGTACACCGGCTCATACACATCAATCCTTGGAATCTCAATATACGCCATAATTCCATTTTTCTCAAGATTCAATGCTGAAATATAATCTGCTGACATATCATCTGCCGCATCCGGATCAAATGGATCCGATATAACAACTGTATTGCTCAAACTGTCATTGTACTGCTTTGCTTTTTCTTTCGCTTCCTCAATCTCTGCATCTGACAGCTTCTCCATCTCTTCATTATATTCCGTAAGAATCTGATCCTGTTTTCTATCCTGTAATATATTACTGATAAACGGATAACTCAAAACGCCGATTCCACAGAGCAGAATCAGCACAAGAAAGATATTAATTATTTTATTTTTCATTTTCCTGCTCCTTCCCTGTATTTGAAAACAAGAAATGTACTTCCTCACTTTCAAATACAGGGAAACAGTCATTTCTGTTTCCCTGTGTAGTATTAATTATGTATATGAGAGCATCTAATTAATTATTTGGATCTTTTTCTCATGAATAAGAGTGATCCTGCAGCTGCAACGATTGCGATACCTGCGATTGTGAAGAGTGCAATACCTCTTCCACCTGTAGCCGGAAGGTCAAATCCCTTGCTGTTGACTACTGTGAGTGGTACTATAGCTGTAGCGCTTCCATTGTCATCAGTCATTGTAACTTCTTTAGTGCCTACATATGCTGTTACAACACCTTTTGCAGCTTCTTCTTCATTAGTAGACGGAGTAATCTTAATCACTACTGGATCTTTCAGAAGTACATAGCCGTCTTTTGTCTTTGTCTCTGTCAGTTTGTATGTACCTGGTTTTAAACCTCTGATGTAGATTTTTCCGTCGGCGTCTGTTTCTACTTCATTTGATTTTCCGCCTGGTGTATAGAAAGTATTTGAAGTTTTTTTATCAACATTTACTGCTTTATCGCTTTCATCTGTTAATGTAAATTTAACTCCGTTGAGTTCTATTGTTGTAGTACCTTCAAATTGTTTCTGAAGGTCAATTCCATATGTAAGTACTGTAGTTGTTTTATCGTCTGTTCTTCGTTTAATATCACCCGTATTGGTATACTCTACAAAAACTGTATTGGTATTTCCATTTTTTCCAAGAACTGCTTGATCATTTAATGTTGCTTTATATGTAATTGTAAACTCATGTGTTATATTTTTTTCTAATGTTTTACAATAGTCTGAAGTGAAAGTAATTGTAGTTGTTGTAATTCCATTATCAGTAGATGAATCCACCTTATAATTCTGTGAGGCTACAATATCATTTTCTTTTTTAACTTCTACAGGATTTACAAATGTTAACCCTTTACTCATTTTATCTGTTACAACTAAAGAGTCTAATCCTTTCTCACCTACCGGAATCTTATAAGTTACTTTGTAATTAATTGTATCTCCGATATTAGCAGTTGTTCTTACTTTTTCTTCTGTACCTTCCACAATTTTCTTATCAATTGTAGCTGTACCTGTTGAGTTCTTTGGATATGCATAAATATCTGTTACAGAATTTCCATCTTTATCTGTAAATGGAAGTGATACAAAGAACGGAACAGATACTTTAGTAACTGCTACTGATTTATTATCCTGTGCCTTCGTTGCTCCTGATGCATCTGTCTCTGCAAAGAGATATAATTTTTCTAAAGACAAACCTGTAAACTTAACTGTTCCATCATTCGTTGTTAGTGTTGCATGATTATCTCTTGCATTTTTCACCAAATCAATTGCTTCTTTTTTGTGACCTCTGATGGCTGTATCCAATGTAGACATTCTGTAATACTTAACTCCAGTAGCCTCTGTCACATCTGGAGTCACTTCTAATTCTTTAGCTGCCGTATCTATCAATGTATAAAGCATTTCTGTTGTTCTTGTACCATCTTTATTTACTTCTACCTGTTCACGAGTTCCTACCTCTATATAAGCAAACTCAACATTATTTAACCTTTCTCCTGAAACTGTAGTATTTACTGCTCCATAATTTGGGTTAAGCGTTTCATATCCATTCTCTGTACCTTCACACTTCGTAATCGTAACACTACCTGTTTTTGCTGTCGTTTCCGCTTCATCCGCAAATGCCATCACTGACATACTGCTCATTACTGTTGCCGCTGCAAGTGCTGCCGCCGCAAATTTTTTCAAAACATTTTTCTTCATTGCTCTCTTCTCCTTCTTTTTTTTCTAAATCTATTCAAAGGGACTCCCTATTCCCTACGAATACTGGTTCATTGATTCTTTTAGCCTCTCCTTGAAACTCTCTTCTTTCTACTTTTCTTTCTTGCTGTTAACAAGTAACCACCCACCAGAACTGCTGTAATTCCGATTACGATAAATTTGAAAATTCCTTTATTTCCACTTGCCGGAAGATCGAATGCTTTATCATTAATGATAGTGTAAGTAAGGTTCCATGTCACGCCACTTTTCGTTACTTTATTTCCATTCACTATATCTCCCGCATCATACTTATATGGAAGTGTAATCTTAATCGGCTCTTTTAAGAGCACATAACCGGCTTTCGTCTTTACCTCTTTCAGATAATATGTAATCGGAGTTTCTTCCGTTCCCGTGATAATATTATCGAAGACTAAATCCCCATTTTCTCCGGTAGTACCTGTTAGATCATTTCCTGAGTGGTCTTTTGCAACTTGCGTTGTATTAGAATCTGTATAAAGCGTAAACTTTGCATCTTGTAAGAAGCCATTTTTTCCGGTTTTCTTTATAATTTTCAATGTACCAGTTTTTTTATTTGTTATATCAAAACTTCTATCTTTATATTCCGGATAATATCCTGCTATTTGCTTTATATGTTCTGGATTCTGTGGATCTGGTTTCACATCATTAAGTTCTTTCGAACTTTTTAAAGTTCCCAATTCTACAACCCTGTACTGATACTCTTGTTGAGAAGTCGCTGCATCATTCACATATTTCAATAATCCTGTAAATGTATACTCCCAATTAGCATTACGCTTAACAACCTGATTTGGAATCGCATTTCCTGACTTATCTTTTGCTTGTTCATATTTTTGAGTAATTGGATTAAACCACTGAATCTGAACAACAATGTTATCAGGTGTATCTGCTGTCTCTCCACCTTCCCAAGTCTTCGTTCCGGAAATAGAAATCAATGGTGTAACTGTATTCACAAATTTAACCGCCGTGCTAGCTAAATTGTTATCCTCATCCGCTTCTACAATTCCTGTAACGACATTGTTCTCTGCTTTGACATTCTTGTCATTTCCCTTATTTGAAACTTCAACTTTTTCCAGGCTATAATCGGCATCATTTGGTATTACTTCATAAATCGTATAATCGGTACCTGCCGGAATTCCTTGAATCGTTGTATCCTTTCCTGCTTCCAATTCAATTGTCTGCTTAATAACATCTTTTCCTATATTCGCTTCCAGTTTCATTCCTGCGACATTTCGGTATTCGATTATAAACTTATACTTTCTTCCTGGTTTAGATTCTGTCTCGCCCTCGCTTAATGACTTTTTCAGAGAAATAGAACCTGTCCGCAGCTTATTCACATATTTTGCCTTCAGATTAATTACCGCATTATCACTATCAGGATTAGCATAACTTCGAAATACAATCGTTGGTTCAGTAGGTTTTGGCACTGTCCTGATCTTCTCTGTTCTTCCGTCATTTACCTCATATCCTGATTGATTTTCAACAGATGACTGTCCGCCACCGGTTACGGTAGTAGAATTCGTAGGAGTCAAATAACTTGGTTTTACAATCGCTCCATTTTCATACAACGACCACGTTGTAGTAAATACATCCGGTGAAACATTTTTCTCGGCAATGGAAAGATAACTTCCTCTTCTAAACTGATCACTGAATACTGCACTTTCTTTATTTCCAATGCTAAGGAGTCCATCACTGTAGATGATTGTATCTCCCTTTGTATTCTGATAATATGAACCATTCACCGGTTCCAGTTTCTGTGATTTAATTGAACCATAATCCGGAATATCTTCTTGTGCTGTAGTGAACCCTGTCTTCTCACCGCTGGCCGGCTTTACAAATGAAAACTTATCAAGATAAATCGTCACATCATCCCAGTAAGCAAATTGGATTTCTTTCACTTTGCTGAAATTAAATTTACTTGTCGTTCCAACATCTAATGTTTTTGCTTTTAATTTTTCGAGATCGATTCTTATTGTCTTCCAGGTCTGCTTATCAATATTATTATTTCGTCCATTGTAAGTAAGGAAGCTTGCCCATTCTCCTATCCTTGTTCCATTTGCATCAACTAATGCAACAAATGGATCTGTTCCCGATGCACTTGCATCTTTGTTATATACATCAAACTGTAAATATTTGTACCCATTTGAATCTGATGCATTAAATGTATTACCATCTTTTGCCTTGATTTTTACCAATCTTTCATCTGTTTTTGATTGAGGATCTGTTGCATTCTTTTTGCCCGGATAATAGTAACTTATAATTTTTCCTTTTTCGCTATTTGTAGGATCATCAATCACTTCAACATTTGAGTTGTACGCCTCTGTTCCGGAAATAGTCGTGTCATTTGAATAATCATTAAACACTTCCTTTACCTCTGGGCTGCTAGGAGCAGACACGTCTTTAATCTCTCCACTTGTTGCAAGATTTTTTATCTCAAAATCAAATGTTCCGACATCTGCTAAAGCTTCTTTGAAAATATCATTTGCTCCTGTTGTATCAACTTCTTTTTCTACAGTGAGCTTATTCTCCTGTGGGAAGTTGAAAGTGATTTTCATATTTGATTCCCAAAGTCCACGCTCCATGTAAAACATGGTGAGTGTATGTTCTTTTGTAAAATAATCTTCTGTATCGAGTGCATTAGGAAAAGAAGTTTCTACATTTTCCTGAAATTTTTCTACATTTGACTGAGATTCATTAGAAGAAGCGTTCTTTACCTTACTAACCGTAGCCTTTTTCTCAACAAAATCAATTTTTCCTGTTACCACACCGTGATCTCCACCGATATCAAGAACTAATTGACCATCGATAAATACCCATACATCATCATCACCTGAGAAATCAAATTTGATATTTTCTTTCTTATTATTATCAGGATTAACCACTTTTCCATCTGATGTAAGCCGGAACTTCAAATCAAACTTTTGTCCAAATCCATAATTTAATTTAGAAGCATCACCTGATTGATCTCTAGAAGCATCACCTGATTGATCGCTTGAATTCAATGGGAAGTAGTTTCCATCCTTTGTTTGTTCTGTCGTTGTACATCCCTTTACTGGGTTAGTATTTGATTGTAAGAAATATTTATCTGTATCATCATATTTTAATTGAAGATTTTTATTGGCTGCCGTGTTATCAGCACTGTCAAAAGTCCAGTACATTCCCTTTTTTACAAATGGAAATGTTACATTTTCATATACTTTTCCAAGTACTGTATTTTTAGAATTATTTCCATTTAAAAAATCTTTGTCAAAAAATGGAGCTAGTACCGTTCCATTACTTTCTGTTTCTAATTGTAGACTATTATTATTTAACTGATCTGCAACCAATCCCTGGGTGGCATTATTTCCATTTGGTAATGGTTTTTTTGAATCCCATCTTCCCCACATAGAGTTATTCTCGTAAAAGAATTTTTCGTTACTGCTATCAATATTGTAACCAAACAACCCCATTGTTTTAGCAATATCATTAAAATGTGAATCTGAATAATTCTGAAAATTTCCCCAGTATAATGGTGACTTTGCTTGATTTTTTTGATAATAATCACTCAACGCCATGTTGAACTGACGGAACGGCTGATAGATTCTGTTATTTGTTACATCACCTTGTTTTGGATAGTTATCTCTGTTTTTTCCGTTCAGTTCATAATCTGAGTAGTAATCATAAATTGTCGTATTTACATATAAATTATCAGCATCTCTTTTTTCTGTTGCATTTGGTACATCTACAACCGTTGCATTCTTTCCTGTTTCTGCATCTCTTACTGTATATGCCTCTCCCCAGTAACCGCCACGGTTTCCTTGAGTGCCTTGATAGATAATGTCGTCACTTGAATCTCCGTAATAACATGGTTTTGTCATTTTTTCCGGAATATCTACTAAATCTGTCGCATCACCATTTGCTGCTACGTTCGTATCACTTACTAGATATGCAGCAAATCGTATTTTTGTATATCCCTTTGGAAGAGTTACTTTATATACATCTTTATAATTTTCGTCTGGTACTTTTTGCATTATAGCTATATAAGGATAAGGTGTAGTACCATCTGTAGCATAGATGTAAATTGAATCATTCTCTGAATGTGGAATTCCTTCTCCTTTATTCTTTACATTTTCTGTACCAGCATAAGATAATTTAGATAATGTAGCGTCATAATATACTGTTATTCCATCTGCAACAAGTGGTGTTTCGTTATACTCCCCCTGTTGTGCTTTCGCTCTTTCTCCTGATTTTTCTCCTGTCAATTTAAAACATGGTGAATTCTTTGTCCAATCAACATCTAAATCTACTGTTTGTTTTCCACTACTCCAATCATCAGTACCTACTAAAAAAATCACATGATTCCATGGCTTATTAAAGATGATTTTCCAAATATTCTTTGAACCTGATTCAGGTACTTTATACATCTGCTGAAAGCCCATCTTGTCACTATCACTATTAAATGCATATACAGAGATTTGTGTTGCATTATCCCAACCAGTATCACCTATTGTACTTTGCTCAAAATACAGTGTATATACTCCTGTTTCTGACACCGTATTAATATTATTTTCTCCGTCCGTATTCTCATCCGCAGCTTCGCTTTCTGATTGACTTACTGCTTGACCTTCCCAGACAACTGTCGCTTCATTCTCTTTGCTCTCGTCTGCTCTCTTAGCTGCTTCTGTGATATCCTGCTCCTCTTCGAATGCCTTTGCCTCAACCAGCACTTTCTTTGTATAGCTTGCTTCATCTGTACGATACTGAAGCTGCATATCAAAGTTTATTGCTGTTGCATCTGCCGGCATTGTAATCTGCAGATATTTAGAAGTAACTGTTCCCTTATCGTCCTTGTCGTTCTTCCACTCTGCTGTTGGACTTGCCTTTGTTCCATTATTAAGAGTCACTGAATCTTTCAATGTCTCATCGATTGTTTTCTGTGTGTTTTTATCTGTAAGCTGATTGCTTGTCAGAAGATTGACTGCATCTATATCTGTTGCCGCAGATCCGTCCTCGTTTTTTAGATATACATTCAGACAGACTGATTGCGAGCACTGCCCCTGCGCAGTCACATGAATTGTCTGTGTAACATTCTGTTCCACAGTTTGTTCAGAATCTTTAGAAATGTTAATTTTTATCCGATCTTGTTCGTCACTGCTCTCTCCTGTTGCAAATACAGTATTTCCTGTTAATACTGTTCCAAGTACCATTGTCACTACAAGTATCAGACTAACTCTCTGTTTTGCCTTTCCTCTCATTTTTCGAACTCCATCCCTTTTCCATAAACCGATAATATACTTCTGTCTCTCCTCTGCTGTCTATCGGCATTCTCTTGTCTTTGTTTCATACACTATATTAACATAACTTTCCAATTTAATGAATATTAAATTTTCATGATTTATAACACAATTTCAAGATTTATAACACAATTTCAAGATTTATAACACAATTTCAAGAAGTTACGTGTTTTATCCCCAAAAAATAACCCAGAATCAACTGATAAATTTTCTCTTTTATCAATTAATTCTGGATTATTTCATAGTAATAGCGTAAACTATTCACAGTTTACGTAATAGTAACGCCTGTTGAGTATTTGTATTTTTATAGAAGTGCAATGTAGCACTTTTAGTTTTTGCAAGAAAAAAACAGCGCTTTCGCACTGCTTCTCATTCCTGTCTATATTCCATGTACCTTCAAAACTACATACAGTTAAAACCAACATCATCATCCAAACCTATCACTGCTTTGGTTATGCCCTCGACCTATTAGTAACAGTCAGCTCCATGTGTTACCACACTTCCACCTCTGCCCTATCTACCTCGTCGTCTTCAAGGGGTCTTACTAACTTGACGTTATGAGATATCTCATCTTGAGGGGGGCTTCACGCTTAGATGCCTTCAGCGTTTATCCCTTCCCGGCTTGGCTACTCTGCTATGCCTTTGGTAAGACAACAGATACACCAGCGGCCAGTCCATCCCGGTCCTCTCGTACTAAGGACAGCTC
>ERZ1026866.1404-NODE-1404-length-12473-cov-18.645998_pt1 | contig 12473 bp, 9 predicted proteins | sample MGYA00380163_ERZ1026866 | MGnify/ENA primary metagenome ERZ1026866 (study PRJEB33269, sample SAMEA4719799) | human gut metagenome | biome: human-associated habitat; feature: organic feature; material: feces | place: Cameroon | collected 2013-10 ...
GAACCTTTGCAGCCCCCCTTTTCCGGCGGCCAGAGGGCTGGCCGCCCTACCCACTACCTTTCCCCGCCCCAATTCCTAATTTCTAATTTCTAATTAACTCCTCCCTCCTAATTCCTAACTCCTAACTACTTCCTTCGCCCCGCCGCAATTTTACAACTCCGCCCCCTTTCCGCCGGGGGTAAAATGTGATATAGTATAGAGGTATAGGATTTTGTCAAAAAGGGAGGGCTGAAATGGCACCCATTATCCATACCGTCAACCTGTGCAAGGTGTATGCCGTGGGCAAAGAACGGGTTGTTGCCCTGAACGATGTTTCCATCTCCATTGAAAAAGGGGAATTCTGCTGCATCGTGGGCCAGTCCGGCAGTGGAAAAAGCACCCTGCTGAATCAGCTGGCCGGGCTGGAAAAACCGACCCGCGGCAAGGTATTCATCGGTTCGCACGAGATCAGCGCTATGACCGAAGATGAGCTGGCCAAGTTCCGCCAGGCACACCTGGGCTTTATTTTTCAGAGCTACAACCTGCTGCCCACCATGACGGCGGCCGAAAACGTTGCTCTGCCGCTGATGTTCAAGGGCATTTCCCGCTCCCAGCGCCTTGCCATGGCCCGCAAAGAGTTAAAAAACATGGGCCTTGGCGGCCGTGCCGAACACATGCCCACCGAGATGAGCGGCGGCCAGCAGCAGCGCGTGGGCATCGCCCGCGCCTTTGTCAGCAAGCCGCGCGTGATCTTTGCGGACGAACCCACCGGCAACCTGGACTCTATCACATCCAAACAGGTGCTCTACCGCATGCTGCAAATATCCAAGCAGATGGGCACCACCTTTGTCATGGTCACCCATGAACCGGAGCTGGCCTCCTGTGCAGACCGCATTATTACCATTCTGGACGGCAAGGTGCAGTCCGATGTGGTGCAGGATCCCGCCACAAGGGAGCGCAACCGCGAAGCTCTGTTCGCCAGCCTGGAGGGCAACATGCGAATCGGCGGCGACGAGGCCAGCGGCGAAGTTCACCAGAAAACCGCAGCCGAGCTTGCCTCTTACGCGGCCCCTGCTGCCGCAGCCCAGCAGCCCGAACAGCCCAAACCGTAAATTTTGTTCAACCATTCAGGAATATCAAAACCCCAGAAAAAAGCAACCAATTTAAGGAGGACCCCGGAGTGAAAAAAGCTTCCCGTTTTGCCGCCCTGCTGGCGGCCGTCATGCTCTTCGGCAGCGTGGCTGCCATGCCCGCCCTTGCTGCCGAAGACGTAACCTCTGCCCCTGTACCGACAGCAACCGCCGAGCCTACCGTGACCCCCGCCCCGACGGACAACGGCCAGAGTGCCCCCAACAACAGCGGCTCGGCCTACATCATTGCTCAGACCGTGACCGATGCCGCAGGCGGCGAGATCACCACCATTGACCGGGACAGCCGGTTTAACCTGATTCTGCGCGTGGCGGATTACGGTGCTTACAATAACTTTATCCCCGCCGACCAGATCTCTGCCCGCATCAACTCCTCCGTGTTCACCTTTACCGGCAACGCCGAAGTTGGCCAGCTGTACGAGGAAACCGACGCCAACGGTGCCGGTTACTACAGCTATGTACTGCTGTTCCGCGATGTGATCTACAACGGTGGCGGCAACAGCGTGCCCATCAACCTGAGCTACCTGAATTCCACCGTGGCGATGCAGCAGCTCAGCGTTACCCTGGGCCAGTGTGTGGACGAAGACCCCGATACCCCCAACCTGATGATCCGCGCTTCCAGCTACGGCAATGAAGCGGTTGTGGCCGGGACGCCCTTTACCCTGACCCTGACCCTGTACGCCACCGGCGGCCAGGAGGACCTGAACGATGTGGTCATCTCGCTGACCCTGCCGGACGGCATCACCATGACCAGCGGCAGCCTGAGCAACTATTTGGGCACCATGGCCCCCAAGTCCACCCGCGATGTCAGCTTCAGCCTGACCCCCAGCGCCGGCTTTACCGGCGGTGTGGCCAACATTACCGTGAACAGTGTGGGTACCGGCGCGGACACCAACAAAGCCGTTACCGGTATGTCCACCACCATCTCGGTTCCGGTATCTCAGCCGGACCGCTTTGAGTTGGGCCAGCTGGAGCTCAGCGACAGCATTACGCTGGGCGATTCCGCTTCCGTCACCCTGAACTTTGTCAACAAGGGCCGCAACGCCCTTTCCAACCTGGAAGCCACCCTTTCCGGTGACAATCTGGGTGCCGACACCACCGTGCAGTACATCGGCAACCTGAACGCCGGTTCCTCCAACAGCGTGGATTTTGACATGACCCCCACCCAGGAAGGCACCTGCAACGGTACCATCACCCTGACCTATGAGGACGCCAACGGCACCCTGAAAACCGTCAGCAAAGATTTTTCCTTCTCTGTTCAGCCGGCCATGGACCACAGCGATTCCGGCGATATGGACTATAACATGGATGACATGCAGCCCCAGCAGACCGGCCTGCCCCTGTGGGCCTATCTGGCAATCGGCGCTGCTGTGATCGTGGTGGTAGTTGTGATCGTTGTGGTGGTACGCAAAAAGAAGAAGGCCGCCGCACTTGCCAAGCTGGAGGAAGGCAACGATGAAGATATCTGACCAGATCGGGCTGGCTGTCACCAACCTGTCCCGCCGCAAGGGCCGCACGGCACTGACCGTTGTGGGCGTCGTTGTGGGCATCTGTGCGGTTATCGTTATGATCTCCATGGGCATTGCGGAAAGCCATAACAACGACGAAATGCTCAAAAACATGGGCGGCCTGACCAAGATTGAGGTATACAACTACGGCAGCCAGAACATCAATGGGCAGGAGGTCAAGCTGGATAACGAAGCCGTCCAGCGGTTCCGCAAGATCGACCACGTTACGGCTGTCACCCCCTATTACCAGCCGAATCTGAACCTGTATGTGGAAGCAGGCAAAAACAACCGCTACCGCGCCAGTTATGTCTGGAGTGTTCTTGGCCTGGACCCGGACACCATGCCCCTGCTGGACAACAAGCTGGAAAGCGGCGACTGGCCCAAAAGCGGGGTGAATTACGGCAAGGATGTGATCCCCGTTGTGGTGGGCAAGGAATTTTTGTATCAGTTTGAAGATACCCGCCGCAGCCAAAACAGCTCCAAACGCCAGCGCTGGAGCGGCGAAACCGATGCCAACGGCAACCAGCTGCCGCCCTTTGTGGATGCTACCAAGGATACCTTTACCCTGACCCTGACCAACGGTGACACCGAGAACCCCAAGACCCAGAGCTACAAGCTCAAAATCGTTGGCGTTGTCTCGGAAGAATCCGAGGATTACATGCTGCAATACGGCATTACTTTCCGCCTGAACGACCTTCTGATGCTGAGCGAAGCCTACAGCAAGCTGGCCAAAACGGATTTTAACCCCAAAAAAGTGACCTATAACGAAGTGTACATTAAGGTCGATGACATCAAGAATGTGGATAAGATCTGCGATACCTTAAAAGAGGAAGGCTACCAGATCAGCTCCATGATGGATTACCGCAAGCAGATGCAGCAACAGACCGCACAGCGCCAGCTGCGCCTGGCGGGTCTGGCGGCCATCAGCCTGTTTGTTGCCGCGCTGAACATCGCCAACACCATGACGATGGCCATTTACGAGCGCACCCGTGAGATCGGCGTGATGAAAGTTCTGGGCTGCGAGATTGGCAACATCCGGCGGATGTTCCTGATTGAAAGCGGTATGATCGGCTTTATCGGCGGCGTAGCCGGTACGATTTTAAGCTACATCATCAGCTTTGGCATGAACAACATGATGATGATCGTATACGGCCTGAACACCCTGCTGATGAAGCTGGGCATCAACGCCACCATCGACCTCAGCTCCCTGATGGGCAGCAGCGATTCGATGTATTACGGCGGTGGAATTTACATGTCTGATTCCGGCAGCGGAACCGTCATGTCCATCATTCCTATCTGGCTGGTGCTGGCTGCCATCGGCTTTGCCGTGGTGGTGGGCCTGCTTTCCGGCATCGTTCCCGCCAGCCGCGCCGTTCGCATCAGCGCCCTGGAGGCCATCCGGCACGATTAAATCAAATGCGCCTTCCCGCAAGGGAGGGCGCGTTTTTGTTTGAATGAAAAAAGAATAAATAATAAAGAATAATTTCGGTGGACCGCGTCGCATCCGCGCCGCTCAAAAACCGCAGAGTTCTGCATTCTATGTATTAACCTTTTCGTTTATAGAGACACCATAGGGGGCGCACAATGTGCGCCCCCCATCTTTATTACAGGGTGTACCATAAATCATATCTGTAGGGCGGGATGCCCTCATCCCTCCGCAGAGAGACATCATAAAATTGTACCACCTGCCCACGTTACGGCCCGCCCCACGGGACGATGCAAGCATCGTCCCCTACAAATCTCTTTTTCTGTTCGCGGCAAAATTTTACCTTTCTTCCCCTTCAATACATTTTCTTCCTCGTCATCATACAAAAAATGCGCACAGCGCCCGATATTTATCGGCGCTGTGCGTGTTTTGCTAACTCCTAACTCCTAACTTTCTCCGGTATCTGCGCCCCAATAATTGCTGCAAACATCAAAGCGCACCCTGCCAGTTCTACGCCGGAAAGGGTCTGGCCCAAAATCAGCCAGCCGGCCAGGGCGCTGAACACGCTTTCCATGCACATGGCCATGCTGGCAATGGTGGGGTCAAGTTCTTTCTGGCCCACAATTTGCAGCGTGTAGGCCACACCGCTGGACAAAATGCCGCAGTAAGCAATAGATACCGCCGCACCCTGGATCTGGGCAAAGGTCGGCGTTTCAAACACAAACATAAAAATAGTGGAAAGGACCGCCGTTGCAAAAAATTCCGCAAAGCTCAGCTGCACGCCGTCCAGCCTGGGGCTGTAATGATCCACCAGCATAATCTGGAACGCAAACAGCAGCGAGCAGAGCAGCAGCATCCATTCGCCGCCGGTCAGGGTCAGGGTATCGTGCCCCGCCAGGCACAGCAGGTAAAGCCCCGCCAGGCTGATGCAGGCGCAGATTCCCAGTTTGACCCCCGGCCGCCGCCCAAAGAACACCCCCAGCAGCGGTACCAGCACCACATACAGCGCCGTCAAAAAGCCCGCCTTGGCCGTGCTGGTGGTGCCAATGCCGATCTGCTGTGCCGCCGAAGCCGCAAACAGCGCAATGCCGCAGAACACACCGCCCCGCAGCAGCATCCGGCCGTTGATCCAGAACGGAACACCGGGATCCGCTTTGCGGGCCTTGCCGCGGCGCAGCAAAACCAGCACGATCAAAAACGCGCAGGCCAGCCAGCTGCGGGCCGCCAAAAAGGTATACGGCCCCACATAGCCGCTGCCCACACTTTGCGCCACAAAGGCTGTGCCCCAGATCAGCGCCCCCAGCAGAAGCAGCAGGGTGTTGCGCAGCTGCTTTTTATCAAAGTTCATCTTTTGATTCCTCTTTTTGTTTCAGTCATATCCGCAAAATGCCCCGGCGTCGGTCTGCGTTGACCGCTGCGCCGGGGCACGCTTCATTTTTGGTTATTCTGCATCCGGGGCAACCAGGTCGTCGCTGCCAATGCCCTCAATTTTCACGCCGCCGGTAATGTAGAACATACCAGAGTCATAGCTGACATTGGCCTTGTACAGCCTGCCGGGGGTCAAGCCGGAGATGGTATAGGTGCTGCACTCCCCGCCGGTCGGGAAATACACCGTGGTGCCCGCCACATAGGAAGTGGTTGCCTTATCCTCCGAAAGTTCCCACAGCGCCACCTTGAACTCCAGAATACCGGTGGATTCGGTGGTGGCATAGCCCGTTACCTGCACGGTATCGGAACCCGCCACAAAATACTCGGTGTTGCGGTTCTGGATGCTGTTAAACGCAACATACAGCGTCCCATCCTGCACCTGTTGGTTCCAGTGGACCGAGGTATCCTGCAGCCCATCCGGGAAGTTCACCTCACCGCCGGGCTGCGCCACAATTTCGTCCGCCTCATCGTCATCGGAACCTTCTTCACGCAGGCCCAGCAGGTCTGCCGTTTTCAAAATCAGATTGCTTGCTACTTCCTTGGGGCTGCAGGCGGTCAGGCTGAGCGCCAGAACCGCTGCCAGCACAAGTGCAGCTGCACGTTTTGCCAGTTTCATCATTCATTGCCCTCCATGGCAGGTAAAGCTGTTTGTAACCCTTTTATTATATCCCAATTCGCCGGGCAGAACAAGTGCTTCTTGGTGAAAACCTGGTAAAACCTAACCCCTATGGTGTGTTATCCGCGGGTGCCCTCAACGCTGGAATCGGTGCTCCAGCCCTGCAGGTCAGTGGGGTTGATGGAGCCGTTCCAGCGGCCATCGTTCTGGGCGTCGTTCCATTCGTTCCAGGCTGCCTCGCTGCGGATCGCCGTACCGCTGCGGAATGCTGCATCCCACGGGTTGGCGGAATCCGGGTCGGTGGGATCCCAGCCGCGCTTGCTCTCGTCCGCCGGGTCGGTGTAAATGGTGCCGGGCTTGCCCATGGGGCCGGGATCATCGGCGTTATCATAGATCACCACGCGGGTGCCGATGGGGCAGTTATCATAGATCCACTTTACATCACAGACCAGCAGCCGGATGCAGCCCAGGCTGGCCTGGGTGCCCAGCTGGTTGAACTGGTCGTACTCGATATCATCCTTGTGCTGGCTGTAATACGGCACAGTGTGGAACAGATAGGAATCCCAGATGCGGGTAGCGTACTGGCCATAGCTCGGCCCGGCCAGCAGCCGCCAGTCATAATTGACCGGCGTTGCAAAGAATCCCAGCGGGGTATCCGCGCCGCCGGAGCACACCATGGCCATATACGGCTTGGTGTAGTTGCCCTCGTCGTCCAGCGCCAGCACCGTCACGGTAGAAGCCGCGCGGTTGACCGCGATCATATAGGGGCAGCCATCTTTGGCACTGTATTTCAGCCCCTCGCTCTGGTAAAATTCATCGGCAGCCAGCTGTTCCATCAAGGCTTTGCCGCGCTCATCCCAAAGAGCTGGGTCCACCACCTGCGGGGCATCCTTGGTGCAGTTTGCGGACGCCGTTGCGGTGGCATCGGCAATGCGCTGTTCTTCCTCGGTCATGGTGGGCTGTTCCTGCTGGCTGTCGCCGCCATCCGTGGTGCTGTCTGCCCCGTCGGGCGCGATGGAGCTGGAATCCCCCTGGCTCTGGTTGGGCTTGTTGGTAATGGTGCCATCGGTTTTTACCAGCAAAAAGCAGCCTGCGCACACCAAAATAAACACGGCAATGCAGAAAATCAAGGTGATCAGGGCATGCACGCGGCGGTTCTGTTTGCGTGAAACAGCGCGGCGGCGCTGCATATTGCTGCTCCTGGCAGCGGGTGCAGGGCGGCGCTTGGGTCCCTGCGCCGGACGTTTTTGTTGCGGCATTGTGCAGACCTCCCGTTTATGGTGTCAAAATCGTATGTTTCGGGCTTTGCTTCCCACTGCGGGCGGGCGCGGCCCGAACGGAATTCATTTCCCGTATTCTTCCGCCACAAATTTTTCCAGTGCGGCAAAGCTGCGGCGGACCTTCTCGGTATCAATGCAGTACGCCATGCGGAAGTAGCCGGGGCAGCCAAAGCTGTCGCCGGGAACCAACGCCAGGTCATACTTCATGGCCTTTTTGCAGAACGCATTGGCGTCCTCCTCCAGCGCTTTGGGAAAGATATAGAAGGTGCCGGAGGGTTTGACCACGGTAAAGCCCAGCTTTTTCAGCTCGGCGTAAATCAGCTCCATGTTGGTTTCGTACACGCCCAGGTCGCTGGTTTCGTCCAGGCATTCGGCCACGGCCAGCTGGATCAGTGATGCCGGGCAGTTGTGGCCGGTTCCGCGGCTGATCTGGCCGCACATGGGCACAATATACTCGGCGTCCTCGCAGCGCGGGTTCGCAGCCACATAGCCGATGCGCTCGCCCGGCAGGCTCAGGCTCTTGCTGAACGAATAGCAGGTCAACGTATCGTCATAGAATTTGGCGGCGTACTGGATGGGCTGCCCGCCGAACATGATTTCGCGGTACGGCTCATCCGAGATCAAAAAGATTCGGTGCCCATACTTGGCGCTGGCGGCGCGCAGGCGGTCGGCCAGGCCGGTCAGCGTCTCGGCGCTGTAGGCTGCGCCGGAGGGATTGTTGGGGGTGTTGATCAGCACGGCGGCGGTGTTCTCATCCAGCATCGCGTCAAATGCGTCAAAGTCAATCTGGAAATCCTCCGTGCGGGGCGGAACGACCTTCAGATGCAGGCCCGCGCCCTCCACATACGGCTTGTATTCCGGGAAGAACGGCGCAAAGGTGATAATATCCTGTCCCGGCACCGCCACGCAGCGCATGGCGTGGGCCAGCGCACCGGCAGCACCCGTTGCCATAAAGATATGCTCCATACCGTAGTCCATGCCAAAGCGGCGGTTCAGGCTTTCAGCCACCGCCTTGCGCACGGCGGGGATGGTCAGCGTGGGGCTGTAGCCATGCAGCGCCACCGGCTCCTTGGTCTGCAGCAGATCAATGCAGGTTTTGGTAAAGTGCTCCGGGCAGGGCACCGAAGGGTTGCCCAGCGAATAATCAAACACATTTTCATAGCCGATCTCGGTCCCGCGGGCCGTGCTCCACTCGGAGATCTGGCGAATAACGGACTTGCCGCCAAGCATATCTTTATAGCGCTGCGCAATCATTTTACTGTTCCTCCCACCGCAATTTTGCAGTTATTTCATGATAACGTCATACAGTTCATCGCTGTTTTCTGCCAGGTATTCCGCCCCGGCCGCATTCAGTTCCTCCCGCGTGCGGAACCCCCACACCGCCCCGCAGCAGGGCAGGTTCGCATTGTGGGCGGTTTCCACATCCACGTTGCTGTCCCCCACATACAGGGTGCTGGCCGGGTCGGCATGCAGGGCCTGCAGCAGGGCGTTCGTGCCCTCGGCGGCGGGCTTGGGGGCCACGCCGGTCATCTGGCCGCGCACGATCGTAAAATACTGCGTGCCAAAATAATCCTTGACGACCTCTTTTGCCAGCGCATCCGCCTTGTTGGAAAACACCGCCAGCTGCACATCGTTCGCTTTCAGCTTTGCCAGCATTTCGGGGATGCCGGGGTACGGTGCGGTGGTGTCCCGCAGGTGCTGGCCATAATCCCGCTTAAAATCCGCCAGGGCCGCTTCCAGCACTGCCGGGGTGCGCTGGTCCGCCGGGGCCAGGCGCTCCACCAGTTTAGGGATACCGTTGCCCACAAAATAGCGGTACGCCTGGCGCTCATGGGTGGGCCAGCCATATTTCCGGCACAGCCGGTTGCCGGCATCCGCCAGGTCAGTCAGGGTGTTCAGCAGCGTACCATCCAGGTCAAACACTACAGTTTTATACATTTTGTAATATCCTCTATTTTCTATACACATTCTAACTTTTCCCACTGATACGGCAAAAGCCACACCTCTATTATAGGAGCATTTTGCCAAAACGGCAACCGCTTTTGCCTGTTGTTTTGGAGCAAAAGTGTAAATTATACAGCGGCAGGGTGCAATATCACGTAAAGTGTGCTACTATATATTTGTATTGCTGGCCGGGAGTGATCCCGCCAAGGGGAGGAAAAAAGATGGACCTGTTTCTTTCAATTCTGAAATCCGTCATTTACGGTGTGATTGAAGGCATCACCGAATGGCTGCCGATTTCCAGCACCGGGCATATGATCCTTGCCGAGCAGGTGCTGAAGTTTGGCTATACGGAAGATTTTATGGAAATGTTCCGCGTTGTCATCCAGCTGGGTGCTATCCTGGCGGTTGTGGTGCTGTATTTCCACAAGCTGTGGCCGTTCTGCAAGGATAATGGCCGCGATACCGGCTTTGCCGCTCACCTGCGCTGGCCCGTGGTCCGGCTGTGGTTCAAAATCATTGTAGCCTGCATGCCCGCCGCCGTGCTGGGCATTCTGCTGGACGACTGGATGGACGCCCACCTGTATAACAGCGTGGTGGTTGCCCTGATGCTGATTGTGTACGGCGTTGCCTTTATCCTGATCGAGCGCCGCCCGCGGGTGCCCACCACCACCAAGCTTTCCCGCATTACTTACCCGCAGGCGTTTAAGGTTGGCTGCTGGCAGGTGCTCTCCCTGATTCCCGGCACCTCCCGCAGCGGCTCCACCATTCTGGGCGGCATGCTGTGCGGCATGTCCCGCCCGGCTGCCAGCCAGTTCACCTTCTTCCTTGCCATCCCGGTCATGGCCGGTGCCAGTTTGCTCAAGCTGGTCAAGTTCTTTGGCAAGGGCAACAGCTTCACGCTGGATCAAACCGTTGTGTTGATCGTTGGCTGTGCGGTTGCCTTTATCGTTTCCATCATCGCCATCCGCTTCCTGATGGATTACGTCAAGCGCCACACCTTCACCGCGTTCGGCGTTTACCGCATCGCGCTCGGCATTGTTGTTCTGGTGATCTGGGGCGTACAGACCTTTGTGCTGAAAGCGCCCACCGCCGTGTAACGGCCCGGAGTGTATCTGAAATCGAAAATCTCCCCGCTGCATTTTGTGCATCAGCACATTGCAGCGGGGAGATTTTTTCTTGCCATTTTTTGTTTTTAAATCAGAGGAATCCTGGCTGACGTCTGCTTATCAGCTTCTTACTTTTCCACCTGGAACAAATTCTGCTGGTGGGTGGCTTTGGCGCCGATGTTGTTATATTCGAGATAGAAGTACCCGTGTACCCAGGCGTCCAGCTCTGCATTCTCGCCGTAGGTGTGTGTCACGCCGTCCGCGTCCATATAGTCATTGGCGGCTGTCACCACCGGGGCCACCTGCTTGAGTGCCAGCAGGTACTGGTAATACGGGGTCAGCGGCAGCCCGGCATTTTCCACCAGGGCGGGAGCCAGCATGCACATATCCATGCGGTTGTACTCGTCGGTGGCGCTGGTCTGGCCTGCGTTTTCCAGCGGGTAGTTTGCCCAGATCAGGTAGGGCGTGCTGCGCTCCAGGATCTGCAGATTGTTCTCATCGGTAAAGGTATGGTCGGCCACATGATCCACAAAGCTGGGGGCGTGGTCGCCTGCCATGGCAACAATCACCTTGCGGCCGGTCTTTTCGTACTGCTCGGTCAGGTACTCGGTCAGCTCGCCAAAGGCACGGTCGGTCATATAGATGTTGCTCAGGTATTCATCCATGATGGAATCATACTCGCCGTAATCGGTTGCGGCATGCACGATATCCTCCTCCGGGGGGTTCATATCGTAATCGCCGTGGCTCTGGATGGAAACCAGGAACACAAACCGCGGCTGGTCCTCCGGCATTGCTTCATACAAACCTTCCAGGTCGCGGTAGGTGGCGCTGTCGGTCTGGTAGGGGCGGCTGCCATAGGTTTCCTTGGTCGGAAAATCATCCTGGAAGTGGGTCTCGTCAAAGCCCAGCGCCAGCCAGGCGGAATCGCGGCGGTAGTTGGAGTTGGTATAGGGGTGGGCTGCCAGCGTGGCATACCCCAGATCTTTCAGGTTGCTGACCAGACTGTTTGCCTTGTGCAGGTTCAACCAGTTGAACGGTGTGATGGAGGGCATCAGCATCAGCGAGTTGGAGGAAAGCATCTCGTACTCGCTGGAGTTGGTGCCGCCGCCCACATGCGGGCTGACGGTGTGGCCGTAAATGGAGTTGGGCAGGTTTTTGGTCACCTGCATGATCTCCTGGTCGGCCTGCAGATCCGTTACCAGGTCAAAGTCATAAAAACTTTCGGACAGGATCAGGAACACATCGGGGTAGTCCTGCTCGTTTGCCGTTTCGGGGCTGGCCTGATAGTCCTGCGCCATTGCAGCAGCCTCGGTGGCGGCGTCCTCGCTGTAGCCGTCCGGCTGCAGGATGGGGTCCATCATCAGGCTGGCAGCTTCAATGCTGCCCGCCAGGTAGCCGTACTTATAATAGGTTTCCTGCCAGGCCCAGCCGTAAGTGGCGGCGGGCTTGATGGGGTTGGGGCTGAAATACCCCAGATACAGCACCGCAAAAATGCCGCAGGCGCAGGCCAGCGCATGGGCGCCGCGCTGTTTCCAGCTGCGCTTATGCTTGCCGGCCAGTTTGACCTGCGCAACGGCAGCCACCAGCACCGGGATGTACAGCAGCGCAATGGTAATAACTGTCTGGGTAATGTGCAGGGTATAACTGCCCATCACCTCTGCCGCGGTGCCCAGGTTCAGGATGTCCTGCGGCATCAGGGCGGAACCGTGCAGGTCCCGCGTATAATAGTTGATCAGTGCCAGCACGGTAAAAATCAGGCCGGAAATGCCGGTTGCAATGCCCCAGCTGCCGCACAGGGCAAACACCACCAGCGTCAGGCAGAACGCCGTCAGCGCGTTGAGCGGTGCATACACCGGCCACTGCCCCGCCATATAGTTGGCAGTTACGCCGTCAGAAATTTCTAACTGGTAGCGCGCCACAAAGGCCGCTGCCACAGCCAGCGCAAATGGCAGCACCGTGCCAAGCCAGAAGCGCTTGCTTTTTAATGTTTTTTTGATGTTTTGCATGGGTATCCAGTTCCTTCGCTTTGTTTGTTCAT
>ERZ1026866.1412-NODE-1412-length-12413-cov-13.004451_pt1 | contig 12413 bp, 12 predicted proteins | sample MGYA00380163_ERZ1026866 | MGnify/ENA primary metagenome ERZ1026866 (study PRJEB33269, sample SAMEA4719799) | human gut metagenome | biome: human-associated habitat; feature: organic feature; material: feces | place: Cameroon | collected 2013-10 ...
TAGGTTTCGAAGGCGAGGTTGAGTTTGATGCCAGCAAGCCAGATGGAACCATGCGCAAGCTCATCTCTGTGGATAAGCTTCACAGCCTCGGTTGGACTCACAAGGTAGAAATCGAGGATGGTGTGAAGAAACTCTTCGACTGGTATAGGAATAATTTGCTATAACTTTTTATGAAAACTGTAATAACATACGGTACTTACGACCTTCTTCATCAGGGACATCTCAATCTTCTTAAAAGAGCAAAGGAACTTGGTGATTACTTAATTGTTGGTGTTACAAATGATAACTTCGACCGAGACCGAGGTAAATTGAATGTTCGTAATAATGTCTTGGAACGTGTAGAGGCTGTGAAAGCCACGGGCTATGCCGACAAGATTATTATAGAGGATTATGTTGGTCAGAAGATTGATGATATCCAAAAATACGATGTTGATATTTTTGCTATAGGTTCTGACTGGGAGGGTAAGTTTGACTACTTGAATGAATTCTGCCAGGTGGTTTATCTGCCAAGAACGCAAGGCATCTCATCTACAATGCTCCGAAATGAGAGCCAAGAGACCGTTAACATCGGAATCATAGGTTGTGGTCGAATTGCCAAGAGATTTCCTGCAGAGGCTTCCTTTGTAAATGGTGTGAATGTTTGCGCTGCTTATGATATAAATAAGGATGCAGTTGTAACTATGTCAAAGGATAATGAGAGTATTTGGGCTTATGCTGATCTGGATAAGTTTTACGATGCTGTAGATGCTGTCTATATAGCAACTCCACATCTTAGTCATTATGAATATATCAAGAAATCCTTGGAGGTTGGTAAGCATGTTCTTTGTGAAACACCATTAGTATTAAACAGGGAACAAGCACAGGAGCTATATCAGTTGGCAGAAAACAAGAATGTTATACTGATGGAAGCGAACAAGACGGCTCATTGCCCAGCATTTAATCATTTGATGGTGATGATAAAGTCTGGTTTGATAGGTGAGATTGTTGATATTGAGGCATCTTGCTCTCAACTCTTGGATAAGAAAGGTAGAGAGTTTGATGTAGCTCAAGCAGGTGGAGCTATGCATGAGGAGGGTAGCTATCCTTTGTTACCTATAGTCAAACTCTTAGGTATCAACTATGAAGACCTGACCATATTTAGTCGAATGAGTAACCATGTGGATGTCTATACACATGGAGTCATGCGCTATCCTAATGCTACAGCATCTTTTAAGGTGGGCATTGGTGTGAAAACAGAAGGTAATCTCGTGGTTTCTGGTACGAAGGGATATGCCTATGTACCAGCTCCTTGGTGGAAAACGGATTATTTTGAGCTTCGATATGAGGATCAGAATGAAAATAAGAAGTATTTCTATAAATGGGATGGCTATGGACTTCGTTATGAGATACAGGAATTTATAAGTTGCATCATTAATAAGCGTTTCTCTTCAGCTAGACTTCGAAGGAAAGAAAGCGTATGCATGGCTCAGGTCATGCAACAGTTTGATGAGCGTAAAAACTTCTTTGAAATTTAACGTAGATAATCATGATTAATTTTACAGTAGGCCCAGTGCAGTCTAGTGATGCTGTACGAGCAATAGGTGCAGAACAAGTACCTTATTTTAGAACATCGGAATTTTCTGATGTTATGTTTGAGAACGAGAGACTCATTAAGAAGTTTGCAAAAGCTTCTGATGATTCTAAAGTCGTATTCTTAACTTCTTCAGGTTCTGGAGCGATGGAGACAGCTATCATGAATACCCTTACACCAAATGATAAGGCTTTGGTAGTGAATGGTGGTAGTTTTGGTCATCGTTTTGTAGAATTGCTAGAACTTCATCATGTTCCTTATACGGAAATCAAGCTAGAACATGGTAAGGCGTTAAAAGCTGAGCATCTTGCTCCATATGAGGGACAAGGATATACGGCATTCTTGGTTAATAAGCATGAGACCTCAACGGGTGTTCACTATGATATTAATTTGATTAGCAATTTCTGTAAGCGAAATAATCTGTTTTTGATTGTTGATTGTATCAGTACATTCTTAGCTGATCCTTTTGATATGAAGGAATTGGGGGCTGATATTATGATTACTGGTAGCCAGAAAGCTTTAGCATGCCCTCCTGGAATTTCTGTAATGGTTCTTTCTCCAAATGCAATTAGTCGAGTTAACAACACCAAGTGTGTATGTCAATACTTTGATTTGCAGATAGCATTGAAGAATATGGAGCGTGGTCAGACTCCTTGGACTCCAGCTGTTGGTATTCTTCGTCAGATTAATGCTCGTTTGAAAGAGATAGATGCAAATGGTGGCGTAGAGGGGGAAATTGCTAGAATCGGTGCTTTGGCAACTTACTTCCGAGATAAAATAAAGGGATTGCCTTTTGAAATTGTCTCAGAATCACTTTCGAATGCAGTTACACCGCTTCATCCAACAACAGCTTCTGCATACGATATCTTCTTGAAGATTAAGGATGAGTATGGTATGTGGGTTTGCCCAAATGGTGGTGACATGAAGGATATAGTATTCCGAGTTGGACACATTGGAGCATTAACAACAGATGATTATGATAAGCTGATTGCTGCATTCAAGGAAATGCAAGCTAAGAAGTTCATTTAAAAAGCCCCCGTAATGATAATCAATAGAGGTAAATTGTTGTTGCTATTGCTATTAACTGCGATGGCTGCAAATGCAGAGGAGAGCTTGAAGGAGTCTCCTTTCTCTGCGAGTTTAGAATTGTCCACAAAATATATGTGGCGTGGTATTGAATACGGAACAGCCCCTACGGTATTTCCGATGATAGGCTATAATACGCATGGATTCAATGCATTTGCTATGGGTGGTTATGCCATTGATGGTAGTCATCAGGAAGTTGATTTAGGTGTATCTTATACTGCCAGTGAGTTTACTGTTGGTGTGTCTGATTACTATTATCCTTCTTCCGTTGGTGAAAAAGACCAGTATTTCAAGTTGAGCAATCGCGAGACAGGACATTGGGTTGAGGCTTACGCCACATGGGCAGGAACAAAGGTTCCTTTGTGGGTAACGGTATCTACCTATATTTTTGGAGCGGACAAGAATACTGATGGAAAGCAGATGTATTCTTCGTATGCTGAGGTTGGTTACACCCACTCCTTTACGGAAGACAATAATATCGCTTTATGTGTAGGAGCCAATTTGAACAAGGGCTTTTATACAAACAATCAAAGTGGATTCAATGTGGTTAATATCAATGCCAAGTATAGTACGGCATTGAAGTTTGGCAACTTCAAGCTGCCAGTCAGTGCCAGTTATGTACTGAATCCTTACAATAATAAATCATTCTTTACGATGTCACTTTATTTCGGACTTTAATGAAAACAGCGGTTATTTTATCGGCTAGGAAGGATAAGGATACAGAAATACCTTATCCTTTGAAACCTTATTACGAGAATTCTTGTTTGATAGATAGAACTATCGAGGCTTTGACGGCACTTAACTATGACAATATTCTCTTAGTAGTAGGGGGGCAAGCTCAACTGTATCAGCGATACGCATCAGAGACAGTTCGTCTGGTATTGAATCCAGACTTTAAGTTTACTTCATCAATGGGTTCGCTAGCTATGGCAGCACCTTATATCAAGGATGATTTCCTATTGGTAGAGGGAGATACGTTCTATGAGTATAAGGTACTGAAAGAACTTTCTGAGACAAAAAACGAAAATTGCTTTGCCATTACAGAAGAGTCTGGTAGTGGAGACGAGGCCTTTGTTGAAACTCGCAGTGGATATATCACCAAGATAAGCAAGGACCGTCATCAGATATGTAATTTCGAGGGTGAGTTATTGGGTATTGTCAAGATTTCCAAGCACTCTTTCGACAGAATGATGAACAAGTGGAAAAACAGCAATAATCCTTATCTCAACTATGAGTACTTGCTGTTTGATTCTACTGATGTTTTGGACAGACCTTATATCAAGTTTACCAATTTGATATGGGGAGATGTTGATTGTGAAGAAGATTTCTATAAGCTTCGCAACTATATCTATCCTAAGCTTCGCAGAAAGGAAAATCCATTTGATTACGAAAACTTGATTTCATACCTAAAGGTTATTTTCCCGAACGAACAGATTGAGAATGAGGTGAAGATAAGTCAGATTGGCGGTATGTCAAACAAGAACTTTAAGGTTACTAAGGGCTTATATGAATATGTACTTCGTGTACCAGGAATTGGTGCAGAAGGTATGGTGGTGCGTAGCAATGAGGAACAAAACTCCTTGCAAGCTTGCAAGATGGGTATCAATCCTCCAATCAGATACTTCAACTCTGAGACGGGTATCAAACTTGCAGACTTTGTAAAGAACGCAGAAACATTGAATGGGGCGACCATTCAGCGACCATCAAACATGAAGAAAATAGCCAATATCTTCAGAACTTTACATCATTCTCATGTTCGCTTTGGTAATGAGTTTAATGTATTCAAGGAAATATTGAACTATGAGTATTTGCTAGAGAAAGCCGAAGGCAAAATGTATGAAGGCTATGAACCCATAAGAAAAAAGGTCTTTCAACTAGAAGATTATCTGAACCAATTGGGGGTATCAGTAAAGCCTTGTCATAATGATCTAGTAGCTGAGAATTTCTTGAAGGCTGAGGATGGAACTATCTATTTGATAGACTGGGAATATTCAGGAATGAACGATCCTATGTGGGATATTGCTGCCTTATTCTTGGAAAGTAATTTTACTGATGAAAGCAAGGATTATTTTCTCAGCCATTATTTCGATGGCAATGAACCTGAGAATGCCAGAAAGAAAATATTGGTATATCAGATATTGATGGATTATCTGTGGGCTGTATGGACTTGCATCAAGGAAGCACAGGGAGATGATTTCGGTACTTATGGTATGGATAGATATACACGAGCAATAGAAAACTTAAAGAAAATCAATTTATAATGAAAGCAAATACATCGGCGTTGATGCGCAAAGGTTATACCACGGGAGTTTTCTCTGGTATGACATGGGGATTGGATACCGTACTTATAGGTGTTGCAATGGCTATGTCCCCTTTTGTAGAAAATCCGATTCTTCTTGTAGGAGGAACTTTTATCTGTAGTATGCTTCATGATGCCTTTGCTGCATTATGGATGCTCATCATCATGGGCTTCAAAGGTCGATTAAGAGATTTATGGCCAGCTATTAAGTCGAAGGATGGGTTGTTTTGTGCATTGGGGGCTTTGTTTGGCGGTCCGCTTGCCATGACTTTTTATATGCTGGCGATAGCTAAGGGTGGTGCGGCACTTACTGCTACTGTAACAGCCTGTTATCCGCTTTTGGGTTCTGCCATGGCTATGATTATTCTTAAAGAGAAAGTTCGTTTGCGTGGATGGTTGGGGCTTCTGATATGTATTTTGGGTATTATCTACATCGGTTATACACCTGAGAGCGATACAGATGTGAATATTATCGGTGGTATTATGCTGGCTGCGGTTGCTGCTATTGGTTGGGCAACTGAAGGTGTTGTATGCGGCTATGGCATGAAGGCTGGAAATGTGGATCCTCAGATGGCTTTGCTTATTAGAGAGTTGACATCGGGTGTTAGTTACATATTGATAGTTGCACCGATTATGGTAGGAGGGTATGGAGATATGGTTGCAGGAACCATGGCTGTTTTCAGTGATACCACTTGTTGGCTCACTTTACTCTTTACCGCTCTCATTGGTATGAGTTCATTCTTCTGTTGGTACACCGCCATAGACTTGATTGGTGCAGCAAAGGCATTGTGTTTGAATGTAACTTATTCATTTTGGGCAGTTGTCTTTACCTTTATCTTCGTTGGCAGTGCTTTATCAGTGAATATTATAGTAGGTTCTATTTTGGTTGTAACTGGCGTAACGGTAGCAACATTAGTATCAAGGAAGAAAAATAAATAAAAGTATGAATGCAATTATATTGGCTGCAGGCATGGGAACACGCCTGCGCCCTTTGACAAATGATCGACCAAAATGTTTGGTCGAAGTAAATGGTATCCCTATGGTGGAACGCCAGATACAATTCTTGAAAGAGAAAGGTATTGAGGATATAACTCTGATTTCAGGATATAAGGCTGAAGCCTTGGATTTCTTGAAAGAAAAAAATGGTGTAGATATTGTCTTTAATGACAGATACGATTCTTGTAATAACATCAATTCCCTGTATATCGTTAGAGATAGATTCCATGACACATATGTTATGGAAGGCGATGTTTATATGGACAAGAATGTACTTTCATCAGAAGTTGCCCAATCTACGTATTTTGCCAAGAAGAAAAATTATGAGAATGAATGGGGATTGGAAGTGGATGAGAATAACAAACTTGTGAAGATAAACATCGGTGCAGGTGATGGCTTTCTGATGAGTGGAATCTCATATTGGAAGGCTGATGATTGCAAGAAGATTATCAAACACATGGAAGATGTTTATGCCAATAAGGATTACACCAATCTCTATTGGGATAATATGGTGTTGGATATTTATCCTGATCTTGATATACATGTGAAGGAGATAACTGGTATCTATGAGATAGATACACCTGAGGAATTGAAAGAAGTTGAACTAAAAATTAAAAGATAATGGAAAAAGAAATATTGATTAATGGTAAGTCATTTAAATATAACGAAGAAGTTTTATCATATTCAACGACAACTGCAATGTCAAAAGATGAAGGTAAGGAACTTTTGTATTTGGTGAAAAGATTGTTTGCGCATCAAAAACTTTCGTTTTATTTGGCTTTTGGTACATTGCTTGGTGCAATTAGAGAGCATAATATCATTGATGGAGATGAGGACTTAGATATATTTGTTGATAATGAAGCTCTTCTTGTTAATTCTTTGCCATTTTTTGCAGAGAATGGATTGTTTTTGATAAGAGCAATAAAAGGTGATACTTACTCTTTTAGAAGCTCAGATAACACTTATATTGATGTTTATATTCTAAGAGATTTGGAATGGTATAATTTATGGAAAGTAAATTGTAAGAGTCTATGTCATATGTACACTCCAAAGAAGTTTTTTGAAGAATATCAAGAAATAGTTTTTCTTGGAGATAAATTTCTATGTCCTAAGAATCCAGAAAAAATTGTCGAGTTTTGGTATGGTAAGAATTGGAGAACACCAATAAGAGGGCATAAATTTTATTATGAAGTAAAAACTGCATACTATTGGCATCTTTTTAAAAATAAATACTTAAAAAAGATACTTTTTTATGATTATTTCTGTAATATTTTAAAAAGTAAATAATGGGAATTTTTAATAGAGTTTTTAAAAGTAGGCTATTTGAAAATTTTGTTTCTTTAGGCATAGTTCAAGGTCTTAATTATTTACTGCCATTAATTACCATACCTTTTCTGTTTAATCAGTTGGGGGTGGAGAATTACGGTTTAGTTAATTTTTCTTTTGCATTTATACAATATTTCATAATACTTACGGATTTTGGCTTTGGATTGTCTGGAACAAGATATGTGGCAGCTCATAGAAGTGATCGAGTATTGACAAATCGCTTTTTGAATAGTGCTTGTTTGTCACGTTTGGGTATGTGCATATTGTCATTTTTAATTTTACTTGTATGTATATTTACTATACCAGCTTTCGAACATCATAAACTGTTTACAATCTTATTTTTTGGACAAGTTTTGGGAAATTGTTTAAATCCTGTTTGGTTTTTCCAAGGTATGGAAAAAATGAAATTTAATACAATTCTTAATATTACGACTAGACTGATCAGTATACTTCCTTTATTTGTTGTAGTTAGAGAACCAGATGACTATATTTATATACCTATATGTTATAGTAGCGGATCTATTATAAGTGGTATTTTAAGTTTGTTGTTTATTAGAAAGAATTTTGGGATGTATTTCTATCTTACTAGTTTTAAAGAAATAAAAGATGTAACAATTGATTCGTCTCGCTATTTTCTGTCAAGAATATCTGTAAGTCTTTATACAAATACTAATTCTTTTGTTCTAGGACTTGTATGTGGAAATGCTGCAGTTGGCTATTATTCATTAGCGGAGAAAATTTACACAGCTTTGAATTCTATATATGGTCCAATAAATGGAACGATATTCCCTTATATGACTAAGGAACATAATCTTGGGTTATTTAAAAAGATTTTATATTATGGTACTGTTTTTAATGCAGTATTTATCGGAGTATTCTATTTGGTTTTTCCTTTGATATGTCCGTTTTTCTTTGAGAATTTTGCCAAGGAAAGTAATATGGTTTTGAATATATTTCTTATAGCTAATGTTTTTTCGTTGCCGTCTGTCTTTTTAGGTTATCCTTTCCTTGCTGCATGGGGGCATCCGAATTATTGTAACTATAGTTTGTTATTTACCTCTATATTCCATATTGTGGGATTATTGATACTATTTATAGTAGGAGCAATAAGTATTTATAGTGTTGCTGCTATGGTGCTTTTTTGTGAGGTTCTTTTATTGGTTATTAGAATATATGGAGTAGAAAAATATAGATTATGGATTGTCAAAAAATAAATAATTCAAAAGTTGCAATAACGTTGATGTTCTTTTCCACTGCTATACAAGCTGTGGCAGGTTACGCACGTGATGCTTCTATGAGCTTTAAGTTAATACTTAGTCTCTTATGTTGGATTTCTATATTTTTAAGTATAAAGCAAATTAAACTAGCTTTTGGTAAATTAGGTGGTTTAAAAGCTATTTATATAGGTATATCGATATTGATATGTATGTCAATATTACATTCTTTATTATTTGGAGTAGCTTATGTTGGTAATAAGTATCTTGTGTTATTTGGTAATATGTATGCTGCTCTTAATATAGTTTGTTTTTTCTTTATTTCATCAATATTGTCAATATCAAGTTTTAAATATCTGCGTAATGTTACTGTTGCATATACGTTTATGTCTGTTTTGTTACTAATTTATAACTATTCTGTAACAATAGAATCTTATTTCTTGATATTTCCTTTAACATATGCGATATTATTTATTCCTTATGTCAATTTTAATCATCGGATTATAATCATTATAGGAATGTGTCTATCTGTTTTTGCATTTATTGGTGGTGGAAGACAAGCGTTAATATTTTGGATGTTCAATATTTTTGCATATATTGCTTGTAAATTTCTTAATAAAAGAGCCGTTTTTGTATGTAGTATTATTGCCATGGTGTTACCTTGGATTCTGATATGGTATAGCCTTCATGTTGGAGTTTCTATATTTGAAATTCTTTCAGATTCAATGACGTCAACAGATGATGGACTAAATGTTGATACTCGTACTTTCTTGTATATGGAGGTATTTAGTGATTTCTCGTCACAATCTTTATTTACAATATTTTTTGGTAAAGGTGCAATCGCTTATTATGTTTCAGATTTTTTTAGGACAAACGAAAGATTTGGTGTTGAGATTCCAATACTGGAATGGATGATGCAAGCTGGTGTCCTTTATATTGCTCTTTTTACATTAATTTGTCTATGTGCTATTTCGAGATTATATAAATATGGAAATAATAAATTGTGCAAAATAGCTTCAGTATTAATTGCTTCTTACTATTTTAATTGCTTTATTTCTAATTTAAATGGCTGTAATTTATCTATAATGGCTTTTTGGTTTATGATTTATCTGAGTAATAATCGAGATTTTTGTGGATATGATGATAAAAAATGGAAATTTTTGTTGGCATAAGTATAAAAAATAATTTTGGAGATATAGAACATGAGACGTTTAATAATTGCAGATATTAAGAGCCCTAATTTTATGGGCAAATGTGCAGGACATTTTTTTGCTGTTGCTCATAATTATTATGGGCTATTTAAAGAAAATGTTGAAACGCTAGTTGCTGGCGGTCCTGTCTACAGACAACAATTTGAAAAGGAATTATTATCACTTCCTAATGATGTGTTGCTATGTGGAGAATCGAAATTTAAAAATAAGTGGAAATATTTCCAAAATGCACGTAGTTTATTTCACAAGGCAATCGGTGATACAATTGTTATACAACAAGGTGGTGTTATAACTTCCTTTCTTGCAATTGCTATGTTTTATCATCAACAAAGTAAATTGTTCTTGATTCAATATAGTAATGAAGGGCTTCGTTCTTTTCTTGGTAGAATGCTTTACAAATTGTGCAAAAGTAAGATAGATGGAATTATATGTCCAAATGATATGGTTGGTAAGGCCTATGAGAGACCTTACTGCGTAGTTCCAGATTATATTTATCTTGACCGTAAAGAACAAATAGATATTCCTTTTTGCAAAAAAAAATATGATGTGTGCTTCGTTGGTCGCATTGAGGAAGAAAAAGGTGTTCTTGATGTTGCAAGAAAAATTGCAGGAACCAAATATCGTATGGTAATTGCCGGAAAAGTTCGTGATAGTCAATTGGGGGAAAAGCTTCAGGCATTAAATTCGAGATGCTCCAATATAGAATTGCATATAGTAATCACGGCAAAACCAAAAGCGCACGCATTCAAAAACGAAATGTGTTTTCCACTGACAAAAACGAAATGTGAATTAAAAAAGCACCCAAACAGCAAGTTTGAGTGCTTTTTTAATGATTTTAATCGAACAAAGACCAGTCTATTTCTTCCTTTTCCTTCCAAGCTGATTCAAGACAACCTTGTATGTGTGCTTGAACTCCAAGAGTGAAGGATGTCAACTCTTCAATATCTTTGAATGTGTATAGAAGAGGATTGTCATCAGAACCAAGTTTGACAGTCGGCATTGACTTCAAATCACCATCCTTGGCCAAGCCATAAGCCAAAGTATAGTTTCGCTGATTTTCGTCAGATAGCCACACCTGATGACCATTCCACTCATAGCCCTCCAATATCGCTTTCTGTGCGTTTGAATTGATTTGAGTGATAATTGTATCTTTCACCTCTTCCAAAGTTGGCTGATGATCAAATGTCTTGCGCCAGTTCCAGCCAACTTCATTGTCATCATCCTTGCCGAATCCATAGAACAAATCCCAACGGTTTCGGCCAACCTTCATCAATCCGTCTTGACGAATTGGAGAACCATAAATCTTTTCCATCTTCTGTTGTTGTTTAAAAGTAAATAAACTGCCGTTCAAACCTTGTTTAAGTAAAGCGGTATTTTACCTTGTTTCCATCGAAGACCTCACTCTCAATCACTGTTGTGAATGGGAAACACTCCTCAATGTCACTTGCTTTGTCCAAGATTTGTTTCATTTCCTCAGATGCCGTGAAGAACTTTGCCCATTCTCCAGTCTTGGCATCCTTGAAGCTTACGATGTAACGACCTTCACCTTGTGAGGTCTTCACATCCTTCTCATAGTCGTGGATTTCGATTTCCTTGTTGACAATGGCACTCAGTCTGACAGCCTTGCCAGGGAATCGTTTCTTTCCATCCTCTGGGGTATATGTGATACCCAGTTCACTGAATTTCTTCATACGTTTATTTGTTAATTTGAAAAATAAATGCTTGCAGTCAGCATGGCAAGCCATGCCTTTGAACGAACCGATGATTTCTTGTCTTCGCTTGCGACTTCTCACCTTGGCAAGATGCCTGGCTGCTTTTTGTTTTGTTCGTTTTCTTATCAAGGAATAGTCTTCATAATGGACATATCCCAAATAGTCAAGTCCAACGCTTACAGGCCTAACAGCTTCACTTGGCTTGATGTGAAGTCCAAGCTTAGAGAGTTCTTCATGCAATATGTCACGCCACTTCCAAAGTTCTCTCTTATCAGTGGACATCATCACTATGTCATCACAATATCTGTAATAATAGCGAACGCCCACAATCTCCTTCATATAGTGGTCTATTGATGACAGGTGAAGGTTTGCAAAGCATTGTGAGCTTCTTAGACCCTTTGAAAGGCCATTGGACAGCAGATGAACAAAGTTTGAAAAGATTTTTAATATGATAGGGTCGCTCACATATTCCTTCAAATCGGCATACATCAAATCTTGATTGATAGAGTCGTAGAAATGATATATGTCACATTGATAGTAATACAGGTGTTCCTCGCATTCATGGATGTCGTTTTCCACGATGTGGTGGAGATAGTGCATTCCCCTTCCCTTGATACTTGCAGCAGATGTCGCTATCACTGTGGGATAGACATATTTCTCAAAGACGCTCATAATTGCATGGCAGCCTATTCTGTCAACAACTGGAGGTGCTTGCACGTCCCTTTCCTTTGGCCCATCTTTCACATGGAGGTTCTTGAAACCTGTGATTTGAAAACTTCCATCCGTGATGTGATCATGGAGGTAGTCGATGATGGCATCCTTTTTCTTTTTTATTCTTTCCTTTTGTTCTGGCTTCAAGTCTCTCACCACATAGTCAAAGCTTTCACTTAGATTCTCATGGGTGACAATCTCTGGAACCAGGTTGTTCAATGTCTTAAAATCTGTCATAAGCCTTCAGGACTCCAATTTATGTTTCGGCTTTCCACAATATTGTGCTGT
>ERZ1026866.1423-NODE-1423-length-12349-cov-7.428014_pt1 | contig 12349 bp, 10 predicted proteins | sample MGYA00380163_ERZ1026866 | MGnify/ENA primary metagenome ERZ1026866 (study PRJEB33269, sample SAMEA4719799) | human gut metagenome | biome: human-associated habitat; feature: organic feature; material: feces | place: Cameroon | collected 2013-10 ...
GCATCATGTGTCGCCGCCGCGGTGCCAACCTTGCCTACAGCGAGATGGTGAGCGTTGCAGGCCTTGCCTATGCCAGCAACAAGACGTGGCGCTTGGTGTTGCCGACCGACGAGGAACAGCAGATTTGCGTGCAGCTCTTTGGTTCCAAGCCCGATCAGTTTGCGAGTGCCGTCGCTGCCGTCGAGGAACGCGTGGGCGATCGCCTGTCATTGATTGATATCAACATGGCCTGTCCGGCTCGCAAGGTCGTTACCAAGGGCGAGGGCTCGGCGCTTATGCGCACGCCCGACCTGGCCGAGAAGATTGTCGAGGCAGCGGTGGGCGCGGCGCATGTTCCCGTGACCGTGAAGATCCGCAAGGGTTTTTATGCCGAGGATCGCAACGCCGCAACGTTTGCCCAGATGCTCGAGGGTGCCGGTGCCGCTGCGGTGGCGGTGCATGGTCGTTGTGCCACGCAGCTCTATACGGGCCAGGCCGATTGGTCTGTCGTCGATGAGGTTGCCGACGCCGTCGAGATTCCCGTGATTGGCTCGGGCGATGTGTTCTCGGCCGAGGACGCTGCTGAGCGTCTGCGCAGCTCCGGCGCCAGCGCGGTGTTTATTGCGCGCGGCATCTACGGCAATCCGTGGGTGTTCGGCGATGCCCGAGCCCTTGCACTCGATGGCACGCCGGTTCCTTCTCGCTCCTCGGTCGAGCGCCTGGAGGCCCTGCGTGAGCACCTGACGTTGACGCACGAGCTTTTGCCGCTTATGTCGCGCGCCCGTACGTATGCAAGCTGGTACTTAAAGGGCATGCCCCATGCCGCCGCCTGGCGCGCTCAGGTGGTGCGCTGCTCCACGTACGAGGAGTTTATGGCGCTGGTCGATGATATCGAGCGCGACGTGGTGGCCTGCGAGGCCGCCCTTGCCGCCGGCGAATCGGTGCCCGCTCATCCGCTGGAGGCCTAACGGTGGCCGTTACCGCGCTGTATGTGCACGTGCCGTTTTGCGCTCAAAAATGCCGCTATTGCGACTTTGACTCGCAAAGCGTGGCCCCGTGCGACCTGGATGCTGCGCTCGATGCCTATTTTGAGCACCTGTATACGCGGCTCGATGCCTTTGGCAACGCTGGGGCACTCAGGCAGATCCGCACTGTCTACGTAGGGGGCGGCACGCCGTCGCTGGCAGGGGAGCGCCTCGTGAAACTTGCCCGTCGTATCTCCATGTGGTGCAAGCCCGTTGAGTTTACTTGTGAAGCCAATCCAGAATCGCTGACGGCTGGGCTCGCCACCGCGCTTGACGAGGCAGGTGTCACGCGCATCTCTCTGGGCGTGCAGACGCTGGACAATACCGAGTTGGCTGTCATTGGCCGCATCCATAATGCCGAACGGGCGCTTAAGGCTATTGCGACGGTGAAGGATATTGGGCTCGATGTGTCGTGCGACCTTATGTGTGGGCTTCCCGGACAGACTATGGCGAGCTGGCAGCACACGCTCGATGGAGTGCTTGCGGCGGCCCCGCACCATGTGTCGGTTTATCCGCTCACGCTCGAGGAAGGCACGCCGCTCTACCGTATGGCGTGTCACGACGAGTCGCTCGAGCCTGACGAGGATTTTCAAGCTGCGTGCATGGATGAGGCGCGTGTGCGTTTGGGCGCGGCCGGTTATCACCCGTATGAGGTGGCAAGCTATGCGCTTGACGGCCATGAGTGTGCCCACAACATTGCCTATTGGACCGGACAGGGATATCTGGGCTTGGGTCGCTCCGCCGCCGGCATGCTCGATGCCGAGGATTTCGATCGCTTGGCCGGACTGTTTCCCGGCGTGGCCCCCCGTGGTGACTTTCACCGCGTGCGCCTGGTACAGCGTAACGATGACGCGACGTCGTTTGAGGCCGAGTACCTGACGCATCGCGAGGCAGCATCCGAGGACCTGATGCTCGCTTGTCGCATGACGCGCGGTGTTGCTTCCGACCTGTTGGTTCGCGCGGCTCGTGTCATCCCTGCTGATGAGCTGACAGCGGCTTGTGACCGCGCTCTTGAGCTTGGGCTTGCCACTTGGGTGCCCGAGCACGGTGATACCCATGTGAGACCTATCGCCTCTGTCGATGTCATCGCCGGCCGCACCTGTGCTCGCCTGGCGCCGACTCACTTGGGCTGGCTCGATGGAAATGTTCTGTTCGAGCTGTTTTGGGGTCTAGCCTAGGCCGCTCGGGTAGAATTACCGCAATATATACGCTGCTGTGAGCAGGAGGTTGCCGCGCATGGCGACGATGAACGAAAAAGATTACTACGAGATTTTGGGTGTCTCCAAGGACGCCACCTCGCGTGATATTCAAAAGGCTTTCCAGCAAAAGGCCCGCAAGCTCCATCCGGACGTCAATAAAGAGCCGGATGCCGAGGAGAAGTTTAAAGAGGTTTCCGAGGCCTACGCCGTGCTCTCTGACGAGCAAAAGCGTGCACGTTACGACGCCATGCGTTCGGGCAATCCCTTTGCTGGTGCACCGACGGCTTCGCCCTATGGCGGTGGCTATGCCGGCAGCGCCGGTTACGGCAATCCCTTTGACGGCGGTTTTCCCTTCGGGGGCGCCTGGGGCCAGCCTCGTCGCGGCCAGGCGGCCTACAACCCCGAGAGTGGCGCCAACGTGGTCGTCGATATCAAGCTCGACGCCAAGGAGGCTAAGAGCGGTGCCCACAAGACCGTTCGCTATACCCGCTTTGACACCTGTGGACATTGTGGTGGATCGGGCTCCGTTTCGTCAGAGCATGCCCACACCTGCCCGAGCTGTGGTGGTCGCGGCCACATCGACGTCGACCTGTCCTTCCTGTTTGGTGCGGGCACGTTCCAGACGGTTTGTCCTGAGTGCGGCGGTTCCGGCAAGGTCGTTGCCGACCCGTGCCCCGATTGCGGTGGCAGCGGCCGTATCCGTGTGACCTCCGAGCAGACGATTGAGTTTCCCGCCGGCACGCATGATGGCGACGAGGTGCGCATCCCCAACATGGGTCACGCCGGCACGAACGGCGCTTCAGGCGGTGACCTGGTCGGTCGTGCGCACGTTGAGGCCGAGCGCCTGGAGGGCAAGGCTCGCACCGGCTTCTACCTCATGGGTATCATCGCACCGTTTTTGGTGCTGTCGGCCATCTCGGGCGTGTTCTCGGCCTTTGCCATGATGTGCTTTATCCCGTTTGCCATGGGACTATTCATGGTACTTTCGGATGGCGTGCTTCATCGCAGCCTGCTGTGGTGGAAGCGCGGCGCGATGCAGTTTGCCAATGGTTTTGCCAACGGCTTTATGTTTGCGCTCGTGTCGGTCTGGTTTGCGAGCTGCTCGCAGCAGGCCATGCTTTCGCCCTACGGGATGCAATAACATCAAACCCTCTGTTTGCGGCCGGCCCAGCTTGGGTATAGGACGCACTGTGACAATAATGAAAGTTGGAAGGATTCGGTCGTGTCGGAAAATAGGGATTACTACGAGGTACTTGGCGTTGACAAGGATGCCGACGCGCGGACGATCAAGCGCGCGTTTCTAAAGAAAGCCCGTACGGTACACCCGGATGTTTCGGACGACCCCGAGGCCGAGGCCAAGTTCAAAGAGCTTAACGAGGCCTATTCCGTTCTTTCCGATGAGCAGAAGCGTGCTAACTACGACCGTTACGGCACCGCGGACGGCCCCGGTGGCTCTGGCTATGTCGACATCAACGATATTTTTGGTGGCATGGGCATGGACGACCTGTTCTCGTCGTTCTTTGGCGGTGGCGCCGGCGGTGGCGCTCGCAGCCGTCGCGAGCGCCGTCGCGGTCGCGATATGGCCATCTCCCTTTCGGTGACGCTCGAGGAGGCGGCGCTCGGCTGCAAAAAGACGATCAGCTACGATCGTCTTGCCCCTTGCGATGACTGCAATGGTACCGGCAAGGCCGAGGGCGCTACCGAAAAGCAGTGCAGCCGCTGTCACGGCACAGGCTATGTGACGACGGTCCAGCGTTCTTTCCTGGGCCAGGTTCAGTCCTCTTCGCCCTGTCCCGACTGCCACGGCGAAGGCACGGTCATCGATCATCCCTGCGAGACCTGCGATGGCCAGGGCCGCACGCCCTCTCACGAAAAGATTGACATCGATATTCCCGCCGGTGTTTCGACCGGTCGCCAGCTGCGCGTGAGTGGTTTTGGCGAGGCCGGCCTTCGTGGCGAGCCGTCGGGCGACCTGATCGTCAACGTGCGTGTCGCCGACCACGAGCGTTTTAAGCGTAATGGCGATGACCTCTATCTGGTGAGCGACATCTCGATTGCGCAGGCCGCGCTCGGTTGCGAGATTGAGGTCGAGGGTATTATGCTTGACGAGGTCGTTAAAGTGACGGTTCCCGCCGGCACACAGTACGGTGACACCGTGAGCGTCAACAATTACGGCATGCCGCGTATCGGCGGCGGCGGTTCGCGCGGTCGTCTGATTGTGCAGCTGCGCGTGGTCGTCCCCACCAATCTCTCCAACAAGCAGCGCGAGCTGCTTCGTGCCTTTGCCGACGAGATGGGCGATGACGTCGCATCCGGTAAGAAGTCGGTGACCGACCGTATCAAGAGTGCCCTCGACGACATCCTCGATTAAGGAGCCCGTGTGCTCGCACCCCATATTTCCGTCCTCAACCTCGGTTGTCGTGTCAACCGGGTTGAGTCCGACCGCATCACTGCCGATCTTATGCGCCTGGGTTTTGCAATGGTGGAGCCACAGGATGCCGATCTGATTGTTATCAATACCTGTGCCGTGACGGGTGAGGCCGAGGCCAAGACCCGCAAGGCCGTCCGTCACGCCCTGGCCTATCCGGGTGAGCCTTACGTGGTCGTAACCGGCTGCGTCGTCAACCTGCATCCCGAGGAGCTGCTGGAGCTTTCCGATCGCGTGATCGCCGAACCGTCCAAGATAGACGTCGCCGAGCGCGTCTGCGAGGTGCTGGGTGTCGAATTCGATAGCGTGCCCGCCTGCAGCGATGGCGACGTGGTCGATGCGCTCGGTCGTTCGCGGCTGGGCGTGAAGATCCAGGATGGCTGCAACCACCGCTGTACCTATTGCATCGTGTGGAAGGCCCGCGGCCCCGAGCGTTCCGTGCCCGTCGAATCCGTGCTCGAACAGGTGCGTGAAGCCCAGGAGGCCGGCGTGCCCGAGGTCGTGCTGACCGGCGTGAACCTGGGTGCCTATGACGGCAAGAGCGCGACCGACGAACATGTCGAGATCGATGAGCTGCTCCAGGCCATCATGGAGCGCACCGAGATCGCCCACGTGCGCATCTCCTCGGTGGAACCCATGGATATTTCCGAGCGCTTGCTCAAGGTGATGGCTCGCTATCCGAAGCGTATCGCCCCGTTTTTGCATCTGCCCGTGCAGTCTGGCTGCACGGCGACGCTGCATCGCATGGGCCGTCCCTATAGTGCCGAGGCCTTTGAGGATACGGTGCGCATGATTCGCGCTAACCTGCCACAGGTTGCGCTTTCGTGCGACGTTATCGTCGGTTTTCCTGGCGAGACGGACGAGGAGTTCGAGGAGTCGCTCGCGCTGTGCCGTCGCGTGGGCTTTTCGCGCATGCACGTGTTCCGCTATAGCAAGCGTCCCGGCACCCTCGCCGCCGACATGCCCGACCAGGTACCCCCTGAGGTCATGGCCGAGCGCAGCCGTCGCATGCGCGCCGCCGCACAGGAGCTTACGATCGCCGATGCCCGCCGCCGCGTGGGCACGGTCGAGCGTGCGGTGCTCGAGTATGGCGACAATTTGACGCTCGGCTCGTTCCATCATGCCCGTCTTGATGATACCTGTGGACTCACAGCCCCGTGCCTGCTCGATGTTGCTATCATCGGAGTCGATGATTCCGGCTTGGTCCATGCACGCAGGGAGGTTCATGGAAGCCTCGAAGATTAGACTTACCGTTCCCGAGGGAATTGACCCCTCGCGCGTCTTGGGCGCCGGCGACGGCGTCCTTCGTGCACTCGAGAACTTGGTGCGCGCCCATGTGGTTGCCCGCGGTGACAGCGTTGCCGTGAGCGGCGATCCGGACGAGGTTGAGCTGGTCGCGCGCTTTTTCGAACATGCCTTTCGTGAAGCTGCTGCCGGGCGCACGCTTTCTGCCGATGATGTCTCGCGCTGTCTGACCGTTCTGCGCGACGGCGAGCATGCTGCCTCGTCGTTGCGCGATGACGTGCTGCTATCGTATCGCGGGCGCGTCATCCGCCCCAAGACGCTCGGTCAAAAGCGCTATGTGGATGCCATCCGGTCTTCTACCATCACGTTTGGCCTCGGCCCCGCCGGTACCGGTAAAACCTATCTGGCCATGGCGCTCGCCGTTGCCGCGCTCAAGCGCCATGAGGTGGGCCGCCTGATTCTGACGCGCCCAGTTGTCGAGGCGGGGGAGAACCTGGGCTTTTTGCCCGGCACCCTCGAGGAAAAGATCGACCCGTATATGCGCCCGCTCTATGATGCCCTCTTTGACATGATGGATCGCGAACGCATCGATGAGCTTATGGAGCGTGGCGTGATTGAGATCGCCCCGCTCGCCTACATGCGCGGCCGAACGCTGAGTGATGCCTTTGTGGTGCTCGATGAGGCACAAAACACGACGCCCGAGCAGATGAAGATGTTCTTGACGCGTCTGGGCTTTAATTCCAAGTTCGTGATTACCGGCGACCTGAGCCAGCGTGACCTGGTGGGTCGTCGCGGCGGTCTTTCCGATGTCGAGCAGATTTTGGGTCGCGTCGACGACGTGGCGTTTTCTCACCTGGAGCGCGCCGATGTGGTGCGCCATGCCCTGGTGGGCCGTATCGTTGAGGCCTATGATGCATACGATGATGCGCGCGAGCAGCGCGCACACGATCGAAAGGAGTCCCGTTGAGTGTATTGATCAGCAACGATGCCGAGCTCGATACGCTGCTCGACGCGCAGGAGGTGGAACACATCTGCTCAGTTGTGCTTTCCGCCGAGGGTGTTGAGCGTGAGGTCGAGATTTCCCTTTCGTATGTCGATGAGGACGAGATGCACGAGCTCAACCATGAGTGGCGTGGCATCGATCGCACGACCGACGTGCTCTCGTTTGAATGCGACTCGGCCTTTGACGAGGACATTCCCGCCGACGAGACGCTCGAGCTCGGCGATATTATCCTGGCGCCGCAGGTTATTGCCCGCCAGGCCCCCGGCTTTGGCAACAGCCCCGCCGATGAGTGCCGACTGATGCTCGTGCACGGAATGCTGCACCTGCTGGGTTACGACCACATCGAGGACGATGAGGCCGAGGTCATGGAGGCACGCGAGGATGCCATCCTGCGCGACCTGGCGCTTGAGCGCGGCGAGGACCCCAAACTCGTCCACGTCGGCCCCATAACCAATCATGCCCACGACTAGGAGCCGTCTATGATTCCCGGATCGAACAAGGACCATCCGTCCTTTTTAAAGTCGTTCTCATACGCGATGGAGGGCTTCGTCACTGCCGTCAAGACCGAGCGCAATATCAAGGTCATGCTCGCGGCGGGCGTGTGCACCGTCATTGCCGGCTGCATCGTGGGGCTCGATATTGCCGAGTGGGCTACGGTCATCATCTGCTGCGGCCTGGTGATTCACGGCGAGTTGTGCAATACCGCCATGGAGGCGATTGTCGATCTGGCGACCCAGGAGCTGCATCCACTGGCCAAGCGCGCGAAGGATATCGCCGCTGCCTCTGTATACGTTCTTTCCATTACCGCCGCGATCGTGGGCTTGCTTGTCTTTGCCCACGCGCTCGACTTTATTTAGAAAGGGATTCCCATGTCCGACAATATGCAGCCTACCGATGAAGTTTTGGATGACGAGGTCCTGGACGAGGCCGAAGGTGCCGATTCGTTTGACGAGGTCGAGGAGTTCGACCCGTTTGAGGATATGAGCGACGAGGAACTCGATGCCCTGTGCGACGAGGATGAGAGCCTCGCGGGCTTTGGCGACGTGGAGCCCGGTTTCCGCAGCGGCTTTGTGGCCCTGGTCGGTCGTCCCAACGCCGGCAAGTCCACGCTGCTCAACGCCTGTTATGGCAAGAAGGTCGCCATCACCTCTCCGGTAGCCCAGACGACCCGCCGCCGTATGCGTGCCGTAGTCAACCGCCCCGGCTACCAGCTGGTCTTCGTCGATACCCCGGGTATCCATAAGCCCAAGGACGGCCTGGGCTCCGAGCTTAATAAGAGTGCCCTGTTTGAGCTCAATGACGTAGACGTCGTCGCGTTTCTGATCGACGCCACCAAACCCATCGGCAGGGGAGACGCTTGGGTCGCCGAGCGCGTCAAGAATGCCCGCTCCAAAAAGGTCCTGGTGCTCACGAAGGCCGATGAGGCCGATCCCGCCCAGGTTATGGAACAGCTCAAGGCCGCTCACGAGCTTATGGAATACGACGATGAGATCGTGACGTCGTCGGTTAAGAACTTTAACGTCGATGCGTTTATCGAGACCGTCGCTCACTTTTTGCCCGAGGGCCCGCGCTGGTTCCCCGAGGACATGGGCACCGACGCGTCCGACGAGACCCTCGTGGCCGAGTTTGTACGCGAGAAGGTCCTGCGTCGCACCCGCGACGAGATCCCTCACTCCGTGGGCGTCATCTGTGACGCGCTCGAGCAGACTAAGAAGGTCCTGCGCGTGCACGCCACGATTTACGTCGAGCGCGAGGGGCAGAAGGGCATCATCATCGGCAAGGGCGGCGAGATGATCAAGCATATCGGTATCGATGCCCGTCGTGACCTTGAGCGCATCTTTGGCACTCAGGTCTTTTTGGAGCTCGACGTGAAGGTCAAGGCCGGCTGGCGCGATGACGAGGCGCAGATCCGCCGCTTTGGTTATAACGCCGAAGATTAAGCCTCGGCGTTCATGGCAGGCTCTCGCACATATCGCACAAAGGTGCTCGTCCTCGATAAGACGAAGCTCAAGGAAACCGACCTGATCTTGACGATGCTCGACGAACGGGGGCGGCAGGTGCGTGCCGTGGCTAAGGGCGCACGTAAGCCTGGCGGTCGTCTTGCGGCCCGCTGCGAGCTCTTCTGCACCGTTGATATGCTGTTGGCGCATGGTCGCTCGCTCGACGTGGTTTCTCAGGCGGAGCTTATGGAGGCGCCGCTCGGTGCCGCTCCTGACTACGAGACGACCTGTGCCGCCAGCGCGATTGCCGAGGTTGCGCATGTGTGCTCGTTCGAGGATGCCGAGGATCCATTTACCTTTGCCATCACGCAGCGGGCGCTCACGCTTATCGGCAGCGGGCTCGACTCGGCACATATGGACCTGCTCGTGGCGGCTTTTGTCTTTAAGCTGCTGTCGCACGTTGGCTATCGACCCGATTTCTCGGCATGCGTCTCGTGCGGCGATCCCATGTTGTCGTATTTTTCGCCCCAGGCGGGTGGCCTCATGTGCGGCTCATGCGCGTCGAGCGTTCCGGGCGCCGAGTTGGTCTCAACCGGCGAGGTTGCATGGCTTCGCGCCCTGATGTCCATGACGTTCGATGCGCTCATGGCCGAGCGAATCGACCCGCATACGGCGGCGTTCTTGCTCGGGCTTTCGCATGTTTGGGCCGCCACGCACACCGATCAGCGGCTCCGTGCGATGGAATTCATGTTGGGTCGGTGATGATGCGCAGGCGCGCGCCGCTTGTGGTAACATACATCCCTGTTGGTACCTCGACCTTGGATGTTCGCTCCACCGGCGGCTTCCCAGTCCGAGGCGAATAGAGTCGCCCACAGGCGACGCGAAACGAAAGGTGAAACAATGACTGTTTCCAAAGAGCGCAAGGCGGAGCTGACCGCCCAGTTCGGTAACTCCCCGGTCGATACCGGTAACCCCAAAGTTCAGGTCGCCATCCTGTCCGAGCGCATCAAGGAGCTGACCGAGCACATGAAGTCCCACCAGAAGGACTTCCACACCCGTCGTGGCCTGCTCATGCTCGTTGGCCGTCGTCGTCGTCTTCTCTCCTACATCAAGAAGAACGACATCGTCGAGTACCGTGAGCTCATCAAGGCTCTGGGCATCCGCGACAACATCCAGTAAGGATTTGTACATGCTAAGAGCGTCCTGCGCAGCGGGGCGCTCTTTTTGTGTAAGGGCGTGAACAATCACGCTCTACAGCGTGGCGGGGGCAGGGGGCCCGCGTCACATGAGAAGCCCGCAGGCAAGGGGCCTGTGGGGTAAAGGAGAACAATGACACTCGTATCCAAGACCTTTGAGCTGTACGGCAAGACCTACACCTTCGAGTCCGGCGAGCTTGCCAAGCAGGCCACCGGCGCTTGTCTGGTCAAGCAGGGCGACACCACGATGCTCGACACCGTGGTCGTCTCCAAGGAGCGCAAGAACTACGACTTCTTCCCGCTGACCGTCGACTTCAACGAGAAGATGTACGCTGCCGGCCGTATCCCGGGTGGCTACCTCAAGCGCGAGGGCCGTCCCAGCGAGAAGGCCACGCTTACCGCGCGCATGATCGACCGTCCGATTCGCCCGAGCTTCCCGGACGGCTTCCGTAACGAGGTGCACATCGTCGCCACCTCGCTCGTCGCCGACCAGGTCAATCCCTTCGACGTCATCAACGTCATGGGTGCTTCCCTGGCCATGACGCTCGGCGGCGTGCCCTTCGAGGGCCCGCTTGCCTGCGTGCGCATCGGCCGTAACGTGGAGACCGGCGAGTTTATCGTCAACCCCACCTATGAGGAGCGCGAGAACTCCGACCTGGACCTGGAGCTGGGCGGCTCTGCCGACTTCATCTCGATGGTCGAGGCCGGCGCCGAGGAGATCTCCGAGGACGACATGCTCGCCGCTATGAAGTTTGGTCAGGAGGCCCTCGCTGCCTTCTGCCAGGCCCAAGACGAGTTCGTTGCCGAGTGGGAGCAGGTCAACGGCGCTATCGTCAAGAAGGAGTACCCGCTCGACCAGCCCGTCGAGGAGGTCCAGGAGCGCATCTTCGCCCACTACGACGAGATGGCCGCTGCCCTGCGCGAAGCCGACAAGCTTTCCCGTATCGGTAAGGTCGAGGCTCTGAAGGAGTCCATCCGCGCCGAGTTCACCGACGAGGAGCAGGCCGCCTGGGAGCGCGAGATCCCCGTGGCGCTCAAGAAGCTCGAGAAGAAGGCCATGCGCACCATGGTCGTCGAGACCGGCGAGCGCGTCGACGGTCGTGCCGCCGACGAGATTCGCCCCATCATGGTGAAGGACAACTACCTGCCGCTCGTTCACGGCTCTGGCCTGTTCCAGCGCGGTCAGACCCAGGTGCTCTCCGTCCTGTCGCTCGGTATGCTCAACGAGGGCCAGCGTCTGGATACCATCGAGCCCACCGAGGGCAAGCGCTATATGCACCACTACAACTTCCCGCCGTTCTGCACCGGCGAGACCGGCCGCATGGGCAGCCCCAAGCGCCGCGAGATCGGCCACGGCAACCTGGCCGAGCGCGCTCTGCTTCCGGTGCTCCCCGACGAGAACGAGTTCCCCTACGCCATCCGCGTGGTCTCCGAGGTCATGGAGTCCAACGGCTCCTCTTCGATGGCTTCGACCTGCGGCTCCACGCTCGCCCTTATGGACGGCGGCGTGCCCATTAAGCGCCCGGTCTCCGGTATCGCCATGGGCTTGATCCAGGAGGAGGGCAAGACCGTGGTCCTGTCCGATATCCAGGGTCTCGAGGACTTCCTGGGTGACATGGACTTTAAGGTCACCGGCACCACCGAGGGCATCACCGCTCTGCAGATGGACAACAAGGCCACCGGCCTCACCTTCGACATTCTGGCCCGCGCCCTGCAGCAGGCCAAGGAGGGCCGCGCGTTCATCCTGCAGAAGATGCTCGATGTGATCCCCGAGCCGCGTCACACTACGCGCAGCACTGCTCCGCGCATCGTCTCCATCCAGGTTCCGACCGACAAGATCCGCGACGTCATCGGTTCCGGCGGCAAGGTTATCCGCGGCATCCAGGACGAGACCGGCGCTTCGGTCGACATCCAGGAGGACGGCACCGTCTTTGTCGGCGGTACTGGCGAGTCTGTCGACCAGGCCGTCGAGCGCATCAAGCTCATCATCAAGGTTCCCGAGCCGGGTGAGGAGTACACCGGTCGCGTCGTCTCCATCCAGCCGTTCGGCGCCTTCGTGAACCTGCTGCCCGGTAAGGACGGCCTGCTGCACATCTCCCGCGTCGCCAAGGGTCGCGTGGAGAAGGTTGAGGACGTCCTCAACGTGGGCGACGAGGTCAAGGTCGTCGTCATCGAGGTCGACGATCGCGGCAAGATCTCGCTCGATCGTCTCGACAAGCCCGAGGCCCCGGCTCGCGCCGAGGGTGCCTCCGAGGGCGACGGCGAGCACTTCCAGCGTCGTGAGCGTCCGCGTCGCGAGCGCTCCGAGCGCAGCGACCGTCCGCGCCGTCCCGG
>ERZ1026866.1429-NODE-1429-length-12281-cov-7.978488_pt1 | contig 12281 bp, 4 predicted proteins | sample MGYA00380163_ERZ1026866 | MGnify/ENA primary metagenome ERZ1026866 (study PRJEB33269, sample SAMEA4719799) | human gut metagenome | biome: human-associated habitat; feature: organic feature; material: feces | place: Cameroon | collected 2013-10 ...
GTACCTCATGTTGTAAAATATCCTGTTTCCTATTGCTTCCCATTATACCTTACACATAGCGACTTGTCATAAATAATTTTTGAAATATCGAAAGTATCTTGCTATTCTTACAAAAATAGTCTGTTATCTTTTCAGAGCATTTTTGTATTTAATACCTGAGAGCTAAGAATAGCAGGGACAGGCAGTGTATATACACTGCCGGGCATTCGCCTCAAAAGCGGGACCCTCCCCACTTTTGGAATCTTCGCTTCGCTCGATTTTATGAAAACATAAAGGAGATTTTTATATGGCAAACAGAAAAAGAGATGTACAGATACTGCTCTGGGTTACTCCGGAGGAAAAGAAGATGATCCGCAAGAGGATGATTCTATCCAAGACCTCTAATATGAGTGTCTATCTCCGTAAGATGGCGATTGATGGCATGATTGTCAATACAGATACCACTTATTTGAAAGCAATATATCAGGAAATGCACAAGATTGGTGTGAACATCAACCAGCTTGCCAAAGTTGCAAACACCGTAGGTACTGCCACACCGCAAGATATAGAAGAGCTGAAAGAAATGGTGAAAAAGATATGGCTTACATTAAGATCTTTCCAATCAAATCTACAGTGAAAAAGGCTGTGGCCTATATCACGAATCCAGATAAGACGGATGAACAAAAACTCGTCTCTTCGTTTGGCTGTTCTCCGGAAACTGCAGATCTGGAATTTGCCATGACAGCAGAAATGGGAAAAAATAATGTCATGGAAAAGGGGGATAACCTTGCCTGGCACATGATCATCTCCTATCATCCCAATGACCTCACCGATCCCAAACTTGCCCATGAGGTCAGCACCAAAATCGCAGATTCTGTTCTGAAGGGAAAATATGAATATGTGCTTACCACGCATACAGATAAAAAACATATTCACAGCCACTTGATTTTTAATGCCACCAGCTTTACAGATTATCATAAGTATGTTTCCAACAAGCGCACCTACCACAAACTCTGCCAGATCAGTAACCGCATCTGCAAAGAACATGGGCTGTCTACTTCTATGCCAACTTCTGAAGCCGGACGTTCCTATAAAGAAGATATGGAATATAAGCAAGGACAGAGCTGGAAGGCAAAACTAAAATATCAGATTGACCGTGCCATCTGGACATCGGTGACTTACGATGAATTTCTTTTGAAGATGAAAGAAGCCGGTTATGAAACTCGTCAGGGAAAGTACCTGGCGTTCCGTGCGCCAGGAGCTGTCAACTTTATCAATGTGAAGACACTGGGAACCTATTATGCAGATGATCATTTACTGGTTCGTCTTAAAAAAAGTCGTTGCAAGGCTCGCACTCCTCAGAATAAAAATAACCGTGTCCGGCTTTTCGTTGAAATGACCACTTTCCTGTCCGATCATAATAAAGCAGGATTTGAACACTGGGCAAAGTTGAATAATCTGAAAGAAGCTGCCCGGACTTTCAACTATCTATCTGAACATAATCTACTGAATTATGAAGATTTTAAAAATCATGTAGCTGATTCCGCTGATGCAATTCAAGCTACAGAATCCAAAATACAGTCTCTGAATAAACAGCTGGATGCACAACGGCTGCTCCAAAAACGCTGTGATGTTTACCGCCATTGCAGAACTGTTTTACTTGCTGAAAAAGATGCTCCAGATAAAAAAGCATATCAGAAACAACATCAGGCAGAGTACCAGCTGCATGATACTACCCTTCAGGAATTATCTGATCTTGGGATAAAGAAACTGCCCTCACAGGAAAAATTGCAGAAGCAGCTTCAGCAACTGGAAACAGAACTGGCAGCTACCCAGAAAGAACTCACGCAGCTTCAAGCTGATCAGCGAACCCTGCATATTGTGCAAAGCAACTTTTCTGCTATGCTCCAGGACACCGATATTCTTCCAGAATTATCCTCTGAAAATCCGGAGCAATCCATTTAAGCAAAAAAATAAGAGGATACCTGTACTCGATTTTCTCAAGTTTGGTATCCTCTCATCTATCTACCTTTCGGCCTTCACGTCAGCTCAACCCCTTTCTGTGGATTATCTTTTCCCGACTTCTGACCAAGTTTTTCTTTGTTCTCTTTCAGACGATCATGGATGGATTTCTTTTTTTCTCCTGCTGATCTATCGGAGCTTTTTACAATAACGGCTTCTGACTGTACCTCTTTATGATCAGCTGCTGGCTCTTTCTCATTTACATCTGCAGTAATTTCCGGAGATTTTTCTACCAGTCCACAATATTCATACAGGTAAGGTAAGATGTGTTCCTGGACATCTCGCTGGTCTTCAATTCCTTTCATATGTTCAATGATATCGCCCTCACCGGTACCCAGCATGATCTTTCCTGTTACCTTGTGAATCTCTGAATCTATAGAACAAAGCACCATATATCCAACCGAATACAGGTCATCCCATTTATCATTTGCCTGATTTTCCTTCAAGAAAGTCTGATCCAATGCTCCAAGTTTTTCATTTGCTTCTTTAAACGGCAGATACTTTCCGGTTTCCATTTCTCTGTATTCACTAAATACAATTTTTACCATTGGCTCTAAATCCTTTTTTTCAGGAATGGAATAATCGTTGATTCTCTGTAAAAGAACTTGTGCCTTTGTACTTAGTTCATCACTTTCGTCCATCACATCTTTTAAAAATCCGGAATATTCTTTTTTCCCACGTCCTGCATACAGATCATATTCTATTTCTTTGACCAGTGTTTCCTTATCATCAACGTTATCCCGGAACTCATAAGTATCAAAGTCTTCTGCCAAGTCTACCAGCGCATAAGCGATTGCTTCCGCTGTCATATGCTCCGGATAAATATCCTGCTTTTCCTGTGCTGTCATAAAATATTTAAAGTCCGGGAACCGCTCTCTAAGCTCCTGTATTGCTTCCAGAACCAATGGATGCTCACGATAATATGAAATTGAATCAATGTTATCCGCATAAATCGTATGCCCTTTTATTAAAGTCATCGGACCATCCAGATAATCTGGAAGGGATGAATCGTGTAACTCAAATCCCATTCCATTTCCCATATAGCTTAATCTCGGATCTGCCAAGATCTGCTTATATCTGTCCGTGACCTGTTCAACGGTAAGCCCGTCAAAATAATTTCCCATAGACGGAAACTCCTCACATACAGCTGCAAAGAATGTGATAGTTGCCCCCGTTTTCTGCTGATAGCTCTCTGCTGCTTTTCTGATTTCTTCTCTCCGCTCTTTCTCTCCAAATCCGTTGTTCAACACATTATCAACCATATTATAATTCTGCTCCTCCAGTTCTTCTACTTTTGTCAGTGGCTTATATTCTTCTTTTTGCGGTATTTCTGATTCCTTCTCCGGCAAAACTTTTTCAAGATTAATGAACTGATCCAATTCTTTAAAACTGATACTGTCAACAAAATATGCCGTCAGATTTCCTTCGTCATTTACAACGATAATATCTCCCACTGACATAGAATGCCCGGTAAAATCTCTTGGCCTGTCGATATTGAATCGCTCATACAGCCCGTCCAGTGAATCACTTGGAAGCATTTCTGCGCTGTAAACAAGATTATAATCTTCTTTATGAATCGTAATATTATGATCCATGATGTGGTTCATATTCATAAAAGCATACGTCTCTGCAAAAGAGCCTTCCTTAAACTGGTAAATGCCATAGCGATGCTCATTTCCAAGTAACAGCCTTGCTTCTTTTAATGACTGCAACTGCGGATGATTCTCCATCTCAGTTTCCAAATCCTGTAACAATGTCTGCTCATATATTGACAGCTGAAAATGATCAGCCCCTCTCTCAATTTCCATCCGTTCGCTTGCCGCTATCAGCTGTGAAAATGGTGTAATGAGATAAATCGTTGCACCTGCATCATAATATTTTAAAGCAGTACCTTTATCAATCACTGTCATAGGATCATGCAATGGCTCAATATCTTCTGTATAAACTGGTTCATCTTCTTCCAAAGCATCCCATACTCTTTTTTCGACACCGAAAAGCCCTTCATGCTCCTGAATCATTTCTCTACTGGCGTACTCGCTCTTTGTTCCATCTGTTTGAAGGCAATAGATTTTCAGTCCTCGCATGTGCAAATCCAATGCTGCTTCTTTGCTAAGCGGATACATATCGTCAGCCAGATATCCATATCCATGCAACGCACTCATCGTTACTTCGTAATCCGGATAAATCTCCATTTCCTTTCTGGCATCATCCATAAGCTGTACAATTCGTTCCTGATCTGATTGGTCATTTGCCCCAGCAATACTCCATATCAGATTACGGACTTTCAACTCATCCCCCACCATCTGAGCATACTCATAAATCTGATTGATCTGTTCTTGTGAAAATCCTTTTTCACTGAAGCCTGCCAGATCAATCTGCTTTTGAGTCAGATCCTGCATTTCGTTTTCTTCTTTTGTATTATAATTTCTTAATGCCATTTGTATTTCCTCCATATCAAAAGAACCGGCAGTTTTCTCCCACCGGTTCCAGTTATTTTTCTCTATTGTCAACTACGATCAATATCATTTCCCTTTGCTGGTTTATCATGATCATGTTCCTGTTGACCGTTTTGTTTTATTGCATTCAGTTTATCGTGAATGCTCTGCTTTCCGCTGTTCTCAGGCTCTTCGGAACTTCCCTGCTCGTCCATATTTAAGAGTGCATTTAACTCTGACAGACGTTCCATCATCTGATTCAGCTCCTTCTCTTTTGGAAATGGCTTTACCACTTCCTGTTTTGCATTTTCCAGCTGTTCTTTTACTGTTTCTAGTTTCTGCTCCGCATCTGCCAGTTTCTTCGGATAACTTTCCAATAAATTGTTAATACGGGCAATGTTTCCAAGTGGATCTGAACCTAATGGAAGCGAAGATACTGCTGTGTGTTTCACTGAAAGAATAAATTCTTTATTCCAGCTGTCGAAACGTGCCATCATATGGAAGCCTTGATAATTTCCCACGTCCTTTGCCTCATTTACAGACTGAATCTGCTTACAGACAGCCAACAATGCCGCACCTGCTTCTTTCTTTTCTGTAAATATTTTTCCACCAATTTCCATCTCAAATGCCTCCGGATCTGTGATCTTATGTGCTTCATAATGTGTAATGTCTTCCCGATATCCCTCGATAATCTCCGTCAGCTTCGCTATCTTCTGTGGAAGATTTCTGGAAATATCCGCTTCCATGCGGTACACGTTATTCAGGTGGTTTGCTTTCAACAGTTTCAGTTTTGCCACTTCCACATCCAGTGACATTTTTTCTTTTACAGCCGGATTACCGGTTGCAAGTGCTTTTACCTCAGCATAAGAGAGTGCTGCTTCATCCACATCCTCGCAGCTTCTGACCGGTGCTTTACTGGTCATGATCTGAGAAATGAACTTCTGCTTATTCTCAATCAACTGCCACATGTAGCTGTCGAATGTTGATTCTGTTACATACCGAAAAATCTTTACCTTCTTGTTATGATTTCCCTGGCGGATGATACGGCCTTCTCGCTGCTCCAGATCTGATGGCTTCCACCCAACATCCAAATGATGAAGTGCAATCAGACGATCCTGTACATTAGTACCGGCTCCCATCTTTGCTGTGGAACCTAATAAAAAACGAATCTGTCCAGCTTTTACTTTGCTAAACAGCTCCGCTTTCTTTGTCTCTGTATTGGCATCATGGATAAATGCAATTTCTTTTTCTGGAACACCTTTTTCCAACAACTTCCGCTTCAGATCGTCATACACATTGAATGTCCCATCCCCCTTTGGTGTGCTGAGGTCGCAGAAAATCAACTGGGCTGATTTCTGACTGGCTGTTTCCTGCCAGATCTGAAAACTCTTTTCCGCACATATAGCCACTTTGCTTTCTGGATTGTCAGGTAAAAGATCACTCACCAGACGCTGATCCAGTGCCAGCTTACGTCCGTCATTTGTGATCTTCAACATATTGTCAACCGATGGATCTACAAATCCATTTCTAACCTTTTCTGCACGCTCTGCAAGGCTTTTCACTATATCCCGCTGATAATCCGATGGTTTCAATACAACCGTTTCATATTCCGCTTCCGGTACTGGGAGCTTCAGCTGATCGGCTGTTTTAATATCCGCAATCTCTTTAAACATGCTCATCAGCTCCGGGATATTATAGAATCTGGAAAATCTGGATTTCGACCGGTATCCGCTTCCTTCCGGTGATAATTCAATGCTTGTAATCACTTCACCAAATGTAGAAGCCCAGGCATCAAATAATCCAAGCCCCATGTTCTGCAGCTTGTTATACTGCAGGTATCTCTGCATCACATAAAGTTCCGTCATACTGTTGCTGATCGGTGTGCCCGTAGCAAAGGTAATGCCTTTGCCACCGGTAATCTCATCCAGGTACTGACACTTATTGAACATATCCGCAGACTTCTGTGCCTCATTCTGTGCGATACCAGCAACGTTCCGCATTTTTGTATAAAGAAAAGCATTCTTATAGCTATGTGCTTCATCTACATATAGATGGTCAACTCCCAGCTCTTCAAATGTAATAACCCTGTCTTTTCTATCTTTCTGATTCAGCTTTTCCAGGCGAACTTCTAAAGATTTTCGTGTCTTCTCAATCTGTTTTACGGTATAACGCCCACCATCCTCTTCATTTGCACTTTGAATCGCTATCTCCAGTTCATCTATCTGCCTGCGTAGCATCATTTCCTGACGTTCATCTGAAATAGGGATTCTCTCAAACTGAGAATGTCCAATAATCACAGCATCATAATTTCCCATTGCAATCCTGGCGCAGAATTTTTTCCGGTTTGCCGGTTCAAAATCCTTTTTGGTTGCAACCAGAATATTTGCTCCTGGATACAGCTGTAAGAACTCCGCTCCCCACTGCTCGGTAAGATGATTAGGTACTACAAAAAGGCTTTTTTGTGCCAGCCCCAATCGCTTACTCTCCATAGCTGCAGCCACCATTTCATAAGTCTTTCCGGCACCTACTACATGTGCCAGTAATACATTATCACCATACAGCTGATGAGCAACTGCATTTTTCTGGTGTGGCCGCAATTCTATTTCTGGGTTCATGCCAGGAAATGTCAAATGGCTTCCATCATATTCACGGGGACGGATGCTGTTAAAGCGCTCATTATATACCTTTACCAACCTCTCACGGCGATCCTGGTCTTTAAAAATCCAGTCCTGAAAAGCGGCTTTCATGGCGTCCTGCTTCTGTGTTGCAAGCATAGTTTCCTTTTTGTTTAATACTCTAATTTCATTTCCATCATCATCTACTACTTTATCATAAATCCTCACATCTTTCAGATTCAGGGAATCTTCCAATATGCGATAAGCATTTGCCCTCTCAGTTCCATAGGTGGCATAAACCAGTGAATTTGAAGTACTGTCTGCATTTTTTCCGCTGATTCTCCATTCTCCGCTGACATTGGAATATTGTACTTTAATCCCATTATCCTTTAGCAGATACCACGGGGTATGAAGCAGTTCTTTCATAAAATCCTGATAGTCTTCCGGCTCTATCCAGGTTGCTCCTATCCGCACCTCAATTTCAGAAGCCTCCAGTTCTTTCGGCTGTACCTGTTCCAATGCCCTGACATTGCTCTCATATTCCGGGTGACTTTCAGCAAATGTCTTTGCAATCCGAAGTTTCTCTCTGACATTTCCAGACAGGTACTCATCCCCATTTTCCCACTGGTCTGTCAAAGGATTTTTAAAGATTACTCCTGTCAGTTCTTCTTCTATTTTTTCTTCGGTCTTTCCGGTAATCTGTGCCATATAAGGAAGATCAACCCTTGCCTTTTCGTTCATGGATACCGCAAGTGCCTCACTGGATGTTTCCACGCTTGTCACTGCTACCGCACGTTTAATGGTTCTCTTATAGAACATATCCGCTTTACGCTTCAAGGTTCCATCTTCATTCAGATCTTCCAGAGAACACAGCAGACAGTAAGATGAATCGTCCGAAAATGCCCTTTTATTGGCATTACTTCCAATGACACCATACTTTTCCGTATAAGCATCATAAACTTCATTTAAACGTTTCTGAAGAGCAGCAATGTCCTCATCACTGGAATATTCATCCATCTGCATGGCAATCAATTCTCTTACGGTATCTCTGACACCAATCATTCCTTTTACACGCTCTGCTGTCATTGCCGGCATTTTAACCGGATTCATAAGGGAATTGATCCGATAATAGATCTGATCATCAACCACTGTAAAGCTGTAATTTCTTACGTTCGGATCAGCCGGGATACTTTCTATCATTTCATCCAGTTCTGATTCCCGGTCAAGTGCAGGTGTCATAGTTCCCTGAATATGTCTGATTGCTTCTGACAGCTGAATTTCCAGATCTGCTCCCTCCATCGGTGAACAGGTTGTTTCCATACCATATGGACCTGAAACCTCTTCCATTTTTCCAAGAATCATTTCCGGATGCTCTGCAAAATATTGATTTACCCTTATTCCGTTTGCGTCATTACCAAGCTGGACCCATTCCGGCTCTTCATGGGCAATACTTTCTCTCTTCTGGAAAAACAAAATATCTGCCGTTACTTCTGTTCCTGCATTGGCTGAAAATGCGGTATTGGGAAGTCTGATTGCCCCAAGCAGTTCTGCACGCTCAGCAAGGTATCTTCTCACTTCCGGTGATGCTTTGTCCATCGTTCCTTTTGTGGTAATCAGTGCAGCCACACCACCCGGTCGAAGTTGATCTATGGATTTTGCGAGGAAGTAATCATGAATAAAGAAATTATATTTTTCATACTGTCTGTCATTTACTTTATAAGCTCCAAACGGTACGTTACCGATTACTACATCAAAAAAATCATTCGGATAATCCGTCTTCTCAAATCCTTTTATCTGGATATTTGCATCTGGATATAACAGACTGGCGATTCTTCCGCTGATGCTGTCCAGTTCTACACCATACAGCTTTGAAGCTTCCATTTTCTCCGGAAGCATACCAAAGAAATTTCCAACTCCCATTGCAGGCTCTAAAATATTTCCTTTTTCAAATCCCATATTTCCCAGTGCCTGATACATACTCTCAATGACAATGGGCTGTGTATAATGGGCATTCAGGGTAGATGCTCTTGCGGCGGCATATTCTTCCGGGGTTAATACTGTCTTCAGTTCCAGATATTCGGTTTCCCATGCAGGCTTATTTTCATCAAAAGCATCTGCCAAGCCGCCCCAACCAACATACCGGGATAAAATCTCCTGTTCTTCTGCTGTTGCATGACGGTTTTCACTTTCGCATTTTTTAAGCAACTGAATAGCCATGATGTTTGCACGAAATTTTTCTTTCGTAGTTCCCCGTCCAAGAGTATCATCTGTAATGTGGTAATTTGCCGCCGGGATTAGTTCTGATATTTCTGATTCCTCTTGAGCAGGCAATTCGTTTGTTATTGCCTGCTGATCAGGAAACAATGGTTCTTCCGTTTCTGCATCTTCCGGCAATTCAACATCCGGTAACTGGCTTTGAAGCTCCTGCATATCTGCCAGCTGCTGTGCCTCTTCTCTTTCCTGATAAGCAGCATATTCTTCTGGTGATAAATAATCTTCCGTTCTGACCAGCTGACGGATACGTTCTGCAACCTTATTCCATTTTAATAAAACGCTGATATCTGGATTGGAAATCTTTCCTTTGCTCAGCTGTAACCCTTTTGCATCATTCCATCTTTCAGATGATTCCGCTCCTGTAATTCCCGAAGGACTTCCACCTGTGCCAAATTCATTTTTAAGAAATTCTGCGATTTCTTTTGTGTCATGATGTTCCAGACAATACTCATAAATCCGATGTCTTCCTTCTGCAACAGAGCCGCCACCTCTTAGTACAGAATCTATTTCATCCTGAGTAATAAAAGAAAGTTTTGGAATATCGACCTTTTCCTGCTGTCTGGTCCAGCATAATGTTCTGTCCAGGTCATATACATCCTGCTTATAACGGGCATTATTTCTAATCTGATATCCCAGATATTGATCCGGATGATTCTCCATATCTTTTTCTAAAGAAACCAGACGCTGATAATATTCTCTGGTTATTTCCGGATCCTCTAAACCACCACGAATTAATTCCTGAGCTTCGGGAAAAGAAAAATACTTTTCGCCTCTTCCAGTGTCTCTGAAATGTAATGCCAATAAACCAGATAAACGGTTAATTTCCGCTTCAATAGAGCCAAGCATAATATTCTGGGATACAAAGGTTCCATCGTTATACATATTCTGGATACGCTCTGTAGCCTCTTCCCAGGTAACCATGCGGTCAAAATTCTTTCTTGCAGATTCGCCTCTTCGGAATCGTAGACCATCTTGGTCATACCACACACTGATCTTCTGTCCGGAAAAATCAAATCCCTTACCACCTGTGCCATAATGCAAGACTAAATACTGTCGTAATTCGTCATGTTCCAAATCTTCTACAAGTTTTGCTGTAATATAAGACAACGTATTGTCTTTGCCGCTTCCTGTCCGGAGTACATCATCCACTACTTCATCTGTAATAAAAAAAGCAGCTGGCTGTTCTACTTCAGCTGCTGCTTTCCTTATTTCTTCAATTTGTTCCTCTTCCGTCTGGAACAGACTTAACTGTAAATAACCTCCTGAATTACCAGCTCCTCTGCCTGCGCTCTGGTCTGATTCATATGACGTGTCCATGCCAGTCCGTCTGCCATTTTGTTCGGTGCCGGGTTCTGCCGAAGGAGCTGTTCGGTCAGGTCTTCCACTTTCTGTCTGGCTTCGCTGTCGATTGCTGCCAGATGATCGTCCAGTGTTCCCTGCAGTGTCATCAGATTGAACCTGGCTATTTTGTGGTTCCTCAGATATTCTCTCCGCATCAGTCCGTACTTCCCGATCATTCCGCTGCTCTCCTTCATGCTGATGTCCGGTATCTGATAACTTCCGTTCTGACTGTAAGTGATTGCTTTCATGCTCGATATCCTCCTCTTTTTCTTGTCTATTGTCATCTTGCGTTATATTATTACTTTCACGAATTAACGTGTTAAATTTATTATAAACTACTTCTTTTTCTTTTGCAACCGTTTCCAGATCATTTTCCAGTTCTGTCAGTACATATCTTCCCAGCTGCATAAGTATCGGCCTGCATATCTCATTTACAGCAGTTCCCAGATGTACCATTACTTTCAGTTCGTTAAAATCTGTGATTTTCTGAAAATCCTCGTCACCGAGGTATTCCTTCACATCAAGACCACTTCGTTTCAGCAATACATACCAGGTGCTGTTCTCCATTAATTCCTGAAATTCGACCCTTTGATTCTGTTCATCCAGTTCTTCCAAATAGGTATCCGGTACATTTAGCAAAAGTTCATCAAAGGCATCTGGAAGCCATTCCTGCACACTTTCTCTGGCTGCCTGTCGGAGTGTTTCTGCCAGCCCTCCATCTACTTCTTCCAGACTGAACTGATTCTGCAGATACTCGGCTGACAGCTGTTCACCTGCTGGTATCATTTCCCATAGCTTTGGATCTCGTCCCAAATTCTTTACCTTATGGGTATCCTGGATATCAAATACATAGCGTAGCTTCATTCTCGGTCCCGATGTATTATCAATCAGTGCAATTCCTTTCGAACCACGGTTAATCCACCGGTACATTCTTTTATTCCAGATCTCCATTGAAGCCACTGCAGTTGCTTCCGGTCGCTGTGCATAAATCAATAACTGTTCTGGAAATGTATAGCGGTATAATCTGGCTGCTGTGTCCAGAAACTTCATCCATTCCTCTGGACTGGCAGATACATCTCTTGAAACATCTGCAGTCAGCTTCTGCATTTCATATAATTTGTTTGCCATCTGTCATTTCCCCCTTTCTTCTCGCCTGAACAATCAGCCTTCCATTGTCACTGGAATACTCACAGGTGGATAAAGATAACAGTTCGTCCGTCTCCATTACTTTTTTCCCTGTATCATAAATCTGATAGCCAGCCATTTTCTGTTGCAAATAATTAAGCTGCTCTTTTCGTGTATTCCAATGCAGATAATTGTAATACCCTCCCCCATTGGCTACATCTGTAACATACACAGCGGTAATCTCATATTCATATTTCTGCTCGTGTAGGTATAGTTTTATATTAGGATGTTCTTTATAAAAGATTTCTTCCTTGTATCCATTCAGCTGCTTAAACATGGAATTATCCTTCATCTGGTGACCATAAAGGATTAAATGCTCTGCCTTGGCATCTACATCGTTTCTGTAATCCATGAAAATAGCACCACATGCCGCTGTTTCCCGGTTAAAATTATGTGTCAGATAGAATTCGTTATCTGCAGCCTGCACAAC
>ERZ1026866.1432-NODE-1432-length-12248-cov-3.702862_pt1 | contig 12248 bp, 14 predicted proteins | sample MGYA00380163_ERZ1026866 | MGnify/ENA primary metagenome ERZ1026866 (study PRJEB33269, sample SAMEA4719799) | human gut metagenome | biome: human-associated habitat; feature: organic feature; material: feces | place: Cameroon | collected 2013-10 ...
AAAGAGAAAAAAATAAAAAAAAGTCAGTGATTTGTTTATCAAACTGACTAATTTTTTATTTTTTCATATTTTTATCAATACTTTCAGCAAACTAAATCGCTTGTTCTTTTTGACACTCAGGACAGCGACCATATAATTCCAAACGATGCTCATTGATCTCAAAGTTCGTCAATCGACCAGCTGCCATTTCGATATCCGCTAAATCAGGATAATGAAAATCGACGATCTTTCCACAATTTTCGCATATCACATGATAGTGACGTTTTGAACTAAAATCGAATCGACTAGATGAATCCCCAAATTTCATCTCTTGTACAAAGCCAATTGAAGTAAACAATCTTAAATTGTTATAAACTGTTGCCACACTCATATTCGGAAAACGATCTTCCAGAGCACGATAAATTTCGTCAGCAGTCGGATGTGAATGATGTTCAATCAGATACTCTAAAACTGCATACCTCTGAGGTGTGATCCGTATATTTTCCTTTTTCAATTTTTCGATTGTTTCTTCAACTAATAGTTTATTCTCCATTTTTAACACCCCGCGTTGTTATTCTCGTCCTATCATACTATTTTTAGTTTTTAAAATCTACTTTTCATGAAAAGAAATTTCAAATTAATCATAATATTGCGAAAAAAGACGCAATTAAGGAAAAAATCTCCTTAATTACGTCTAAATGTTGTGGTAAGAATTCTTTACATTTCTTGATAAAGCGCTGTTGACAAATAACGTTCTCCGTTATCTGGGACAACCGCTAAGACTTTTTTCCCTTTACCTAACACTTTCGCTTCTGCCAAAGCAGCAGCAATCGCTGCGCCTGATGAAATGCCTACTAAGATTCCTTCTTTTTTTCCAACTTCTCTAGCAGTGGCTAACGCTTGATCCCCTGTTACAGAAACTACCCGATCATAGACGCTCGTATCCAAAGTATCTGGCACAAACCCTGTCCCAATTCCTTGAATTTTATGTGGTCCTGCTTCTTTCCCTTCTAAAATTGCTGATTCGGCTGGTTCAACTCCAATGATTTCAATTGCTGGATAGACTCGCTTCAACTCTGCACCAGAAATCGTTCCTCCAGTGCCAATCCCTGCTATAAAAGCATCTAACCCATTCACACCAAACGCCTCTTGAATCTCATGTCCAGTTGTTTTCTCATGGATAGAAGGATTTGCTGGATTTTCAAACTGAAGTGGCAAGAAGTAGTCATTTTCCGCTGCTAAACGTTTCGCTTCTTTGATTGAGCCACTGATTCCATCCTTACCTGGCGTGAGCAGTAATTCAGCACCATAACCTTTCATCAATAAGCGTCGTTCGATACTCATCGTTTCTGGCATCACGATGATCACTTTATACCCTTTAGCTACCCCAACCATGGCTAATCCGATCCCTGTATTTCCTGAAGTCGGTTCGATGATTGTGTCTCCTGGCTTAAGAAGGCCATCCCGTTCTGCTTTTTCAATCATACTTAATGCAATCCGGTCTTTTACGCTACCACCAGGATTAAAAAATTCCAATTTCACATAAACTTCCGCTGAATCTTCTGGAACCAAATGATTAAGCTTAACGATCGGTGTCTGACCAATCAATTCTGTAATCGAATGATAAATTTGTGTCATTTTAAGTTCCTCCTTAATATTTTCTTCTATTCAATGATAATACAACTAAGAAACTTCTGGCGAATAATTCGCCTTTTCAACGTAAAAAAACAGGAAAGCTGCGAAGAGCCTTTCCCGTTTTTATCTCTTAATTTAACTAAACGTTTATTTCTTGTCCGACTAATAAGGAATAGTTAGACATCGTCATCCCATTTTTAGCCATTAAGTCATCAACTGACAAACCAAATTTCTGTGCGATATCCCACAAAGTATCACCTGAAACCACTTTATAAGTCTGGCTGCCGCTTGTTGAAGAGGTAGTTGACGTAGTAGTCGTGGTTGTAGTACTTGTACTTGTCGTTGTCGTTGTTGTACCGGACGAAGGCGTATCAAATCGGGTTAAATTATACGTATTAATCAATGAGTTCAATTTTGCTCCGTAACCCGGATCTGTTGCATAACGACCAGTTAGATATGCTGTCGCATCGTAAAAACTCGTGGTATTACTTTTCCAGACACCAGCATAATGATAGTCTCCAATTGAAAAACTAGTTGAACGCAAAACGTTGGCATGATCTTGCAGAGATTCCCAATAAGAAGAATATTTACGGAAAGGTTCATTCATCGTGACCCATTGTCCATTAAGATATTCCTTTGTAGCCATATAAACGACTTGACCACTATAACTTCCTTTAACTCCGAATAAATTATAGTTTGGCGCACTTGCCAGGCTAGATGTGCCATAAGCACTTTCTAATAAAGCTTGGGCAATCATGACCGATGCATATAAATCATTGTTTGCAGCCACTTCAGAAGCTGCCCAACCGATTTGATTGATGAAAGCTTGTGGATCTGCAGTCGTTTGTGTGACCTGCTCATCTGCTCGTACATTTTGCGGTGCTGCTGTAACCATCATTGGCCCCACTAAAAGAGTTGTCCCCATCAAAGGAGCAATCGCTTTTTTATTGATCACCATGGTTCTTTTATTCTTTTGGTGTCGGGCACTGCGGGTTTTCAGCTCTTGCATTCGAATTCCTCCTCAAAAAAATAAAAAACTCTTGATAAAGTTTCCATCTTTAAACAATCTTAATTAATTAAATTATACTTTTAATTTATGGGAAACTCAAATCAATCTTTACTATTTTTCTTTTTGTAACACGAACGTAATGTTAAAGAAACATTAAGTAATATTAAACACGAATCATTATTCTAATTTTCTACTACAAAAAAAAGAACATCTGAAAATAGTCTCCTTTTTTCAGATGTTCTTAAACGTTTGTCGTAAAACTTCTTTAACTCATTTTATAATTGGTTGAAAGTTGCTACAACATTTTCCACAGTGAAACCAAATTCTTCAAGAATTTTATTTCCTGGAGCAGAAGCACCAAAATGATCGATCGTGATAGTTGTTCCTTCTGTCCCAACATAGCGTTCCCAACCAAATGAAGCTGCTGCTTCAATAGCTACTCGTTTTGTTACGGCTTTTGGTAAGACGCTTTCTTTGTATTCTGCAGATTGTTTTTCAAATAAATCGAAACTTGGCATTGAAACGACTGAAACATCTTTTCCAGCTGCTGCCAATTCTTTTTGTGCTTTGACTGCTAGATCCACTTCAGAACCAGTCGCGATCAAGATACCTTCTGGTGTTTCTCCTTGAGCTGGTGATAGTACATAAGCTCCTTTTTTCACCATTTCGTCTGCCACTTCTTTCGTTGATGGCAGAACTGGAAGATTTTGACGACTTAAAACCAAGATCGTTGGTGTATCAGTCGATTCCATTGCTACTTTCCAAGCAGCGCGTGTTTCATTCCCATCGGCTGGACGAATCACGTGAACACCTGGCATACATCTTACAGACGCTAATTGTTCGATTGGCTCATGTGTTGGTCCATCTTCACCAACCGCCACTGAATCATGTGTCAACACGTAGATGACCGGTGTATTTTGAATAGCTGCTAAACGGACTGCTGGACGTAAGTAATCAACGAAAACAAAGAATGTACCGCCATAGATACGAGTTCCGCCATGAAGCTGGATACCGTTCATCGCAGCTGCCATCGCAAACTCACGAACGCCAAACCAAATATTACGACCTTCATAATGTTCTGGAGTAAAGTCTTTGTCCGCAGTGACCATCGTATTATTCGAACCTGATAAGTCCGCTGATCCGCCCCAGAAACTTGGGATTGCTTTTGATAACTCTTGAATCACTTCTTTGCTTGAAACCCGGCTAGCTTGACTTTCGCCTACTTCATAAGAAGGTAATTCAGCATCCCAGTCAGCTGGAAGTTTTCCAGCAAACGCATCTTCAAATTGTTGAGCTAATTCTGGATAAGCTTGTTTATAGTTTTCAAACATTTCTTTCCATTCATTTTCAGCTTTTTGCCCTTCTTCAACCATTGTTTGGTGGAATCTTTCAGCTACTTCTTCTGGAACTGTGAAATCAGGATACTCCCAACCATACACTCCTTTAGCCATTTTAATTCCATCATCGCCAATTGGTGCCCCATGGACAGCAGAAGTTCCTTCTTTAGGAGCTCCGTAGCCGATCACTGTTTTGACTTCGATCAATGTTGGTTTTTCAGTTTCAGCTTTTGCTTCTTCGATCGCTTGATTGATGGCTTCCAAATCATTCCCATCTTTAACCAAAATATGTTGCCAGCCATAAGCTTCATAACGAGCTCCTACATTTTCAGTGAAAGCTTTTGAAGTAGGACCATCTAATGAAATATCATTTGAATCATACAATACGATCAATTTACCTAATTTCATGTGAGCAGCCATTGAACTTGCTTCTTGCGAAACGCCTTCCATCAAGTCGCCGTCGCCACAAAGAGAATAAGTATAGTGATCTACCACTTTGAAGTTTTCTCTGTTATATGTTGCTGCCAAGTGAGCTTCTGCCATTGCCATACCTACAGCCATAGCGATTCCTTGTCCTAACGGTCCAGTTGTTGCTTCTACTCCGTCAGTATGATTGACCTCTGGATGTCCAGGTGTTTTTGAATCCCATTGACGGAATTGTTTTAAGTCATCGATTGTGACTTGATAACCTGATAAATGTAGTAAGCTGTATAACATTGCCGAACCATGTCCTGCGGATAAGACAAAACGGTCACGGTCAACCCAATTTTTTGAAGTCGTTGGGTTCACTTTCAAATGTTTCGTCCAGAGTGCATATGCCATTGGGGCTGCCCCCATTGGTAACCCTGGGTGTCCAGAATTTGCCTTTTGAACTGCTTCAATACTTAATGTACGGATCGTGTTAACGCCAAGTTGGTCGATTTTGTCGAACAAAATAACCCCTCCTATTAATTTAGGTTTTTTTTACCTTTATTTCTTACTTACTAATTTTATTAGATACGTCTAGAAAAAGCAATGTTTTTTAGTAATTATTACTGAAACTTATTTCCTCGACGATGTAAGCCTTTTTCACGTTGGATTTCTTTCAATTTTTCTGGAGTGACATCGTTACCTTCTGGATCAACGATTTTCATCCCTTCGATATGGTGTCGCATCCCAGAACGAAAAGCAGACAGATACTCTTCTCTTAACGCCAATTGTTCTTTTTCTTCGTCAGCTGTTAAGCCTTCTGTTTTCTTTTTTTGGGCCAGTTCGTTGATGCGGATAATTTTTTCCGGTGATAACATAGCAAGTCCTCCTTTTTACTCTACTTCATATTATATAAAAATCACGAAAAAAACAACTAGTATAAAATATTTTAAATACGAACATTTGTTTGAAAGAAGTAGTTTTATGTGGTACTATTTAATTATTAATTGAAAGAAGGTGTACTCTGTGGCCCGACAAACCGAAACCAGACAAATCGAAGTCTTACGATATATCCACGAGCAAGTTTCCCAAAAAGGCTACCCACCAACTGTTCGGGAGATCGGAGAAGCGGTTCAGCTTTCTTCTACCTCCACAGTTCACGGTCATCTTGCACGATTGGAAAAAAAAGGATTTATTCAACGTGACCCTACGAAACCACGTGCAATCGAATTAACAAAACAAGGATTAGCCAAAATAGGGGTAAAACCTTCCACGATTCCAGTGCTTGGTGTGGTCACTGCAGGTGAACCGATTTTAGCAGTTGAAGATGCGTCCGATTTCTTTCCGATCCCTCCTAACCTTTCTTCTGAAGATGGAAGCTTGTTCATGTTGACGATCCGCGGAGAAAGTATGATCAATGCAGGAATTTTAGACGGAGATAATGTAATTGTCCGTAAACAAGAAACTGCCCAAAACGGGGATATCGTGATTGCAATGACCGCCGAAGATGAAGCGACTTGTAAACGATTCTATAAAGAAAAAAATCATTTTCGTTTACAACCGGAAAACGATCTTCTTGAACCGATCATTTTAGATCAAGTCTCTATTTTAGGTCGAGTCGTTGGGCTCTACCGCAGTCATATCTATTAAAGACGATTTTTTTTACTAGACTTAAGTGAAGGTCTTACTCGCATACTCATTTATTTGCAGTAACTGCTATATCTATCAATAAAGACTGAAAAACCCGGGGCAAAGTGTCTCGGGTTCTTTAATGGGCATTAAGATGGATAAACGATGATTAAGTGTCCATAAACGGCCTGAGTTTTTTCTCTTGTGCTTTCCTCACTCCTTAAATAAAATGCACCGATCTCCTACTTTTTTGTCGATCTTTGTCGTATTTCCATTTCGATTTTTTTCATTTGGTACCACTACAATCGTCATTTACCTACCATGATCTGCGGCATGATTTAGATCAAATACAGCTAACTGCTTTGAATACGGTAAATAAGCAAATGACCTGTGCTGGTTTAAAAAAATTCTGAGTATTACACACATAGATTTCGATCTTTTTTGTTCTTCCCTCTTTACAAAACGAACAAAAGTTCGTATACTAATTATACGAACTTTTGTTCGCATAAAATAATGAGGTGAGAAATCATGAAATCAATGAGACGTCTTGGCTTAGTATTAATGGTATTATTTTTAGGCATTATTATTGGTAATTTTGGTATGCGTACAGCATTGTTGATCTTTGTTCCGTTGTTTGCTTTATGGTTTATGTTGTGGGATGAAAAGAAATACCGTCAGTCTGAACGGCGTCGGATTCATGATGACACTTTTTATCCAGACTCCTATTATCGATCGAGACACTCTTGATCTTGACCCATAAAGAATCCTGAATAACGAAATAAAAAAACACATATGTAAGAGTCAGAAAACGGCTCATGCACAAAAAAGTAGTCGATTGTTCCCCCCCCATCAAAAAACAATTGACTACTTTTACAAATACACCTGCACAAACTAAAAATAGTGAGCAAGCGTACTTGGGATTGCTTGACAAAAAAGAGAGTGGGACAATTAGTCAGAAAAAATCTGATTAACGTCCCACTTCTTTTTACATTTATTTTTAATGTTTATTAAGCAAAAAATCGTTTAATATTCCATCAAGGTGATCATATCATATCCTTCGATTTTTTCACGACCATCTAAGTCCATTAGTTCGATCAAGAAAGCACAGCCAACAACGACACCGCCCAATTTTTCTACTAATTCGATCGTTGCTTTGATCGTTCCCCCTGTAGCCAATAAGTCATCACAAATCAAGACTCTTTGTCCAGGTTGGATCGCGTCTTTATGGAGTGTCAATGTATCTGTACCGTATTCCAGTCCGTAAGTTACTTCGATCGTTTCACGAGGCAACTTCCCTTTTTTACGTACAGGTGCAAATCCAACTCCTAATTCGTAAGCTACAGGACAGCCAACGATGAATCCTCGCGCTTCTGGTCCTACAACCATATCGATTCTTTTTTCTTTCGCATAATCTACGATCTGTTTCGTTGCTTCTCTGTAGGCATCTCCATCAGCCATAAGGGGCGAGATGTCACGAAAAATAATTCCTTTTGCTGGATAATCAGGAATACTTGCAATATATTTTTTTAAATCCACTATTTGTCTCCTCCTAGGTTATTAACCTTTTTTTAATAGAGGGAATATCACTTAACAATAAGAATTCCTCTACTTTGATTTTTTTTATTCGTTGCTGATAACGCACGCTATCAGTCAACGGATGACTTTTGGGATTAGCGATCTTTTGCAAAACGCCATCTTCTATTGTAACAAATTTCAATTCAAAAAACACCTGAATCATAAAAATTAATAATTTTTGTGGTATTTTTAGATATTGAGCAATTGAGCCTAATTTATAGCGAATATCTATTTTTTCTTGTGTATGGATCAGTTTGAACAATTTGGCATATTGTTCTCTTGAACCAACTCCATTCAAATAAGCTTCTTCATAAGAAATCCCTAATAAGTACATTCGATCGAAAGAACCAAAGGCAAGGATTTCTTTTAATATTTCTAAATCATTTGGACAATCAACTACCAGCAAGGAATGATATGAATTATCGTGGATCAACTGCTTGATATGTTCCCCACTTTCGAACACGTGGACATTGTCTGTAGCCAGTCCAGAGATTTCTTTTAAAGAAGAGCGATCAAACGCAAGATACAATGTTTGTGGATCAACTTTCGTTAACTGACGGTATCTCTTTGAACGCCAATCAAAAATTTGAAATCCATCAACAACAAAGTCTGATACCAGCAATTGCGGTTTTTTCCGACCGTTCCATTCATTGATAGCTAATTTCCCAACGATATCCACTGGATTATTTAACAGCTCAGCTTCTTGGTCGCCAAAACCAAATGCTACCGCATCTAACGGACTAGCTTCTTCCATCAATGTTAACTTCAAATGTTGCTGACTCGTACCAATTCTTTTCACATTTTCAGCCAAGATTTGGCGAAACAGAAAGTGAGGTACCGCATTGTCTGTACCATATGGTGCAAATAACTTTAATTCATTAAGCAATTCAATGGTTACATCTTTGGGTGTAAGGACTTCGTCGATCGGTAAAGCTGCGCCTTTTGTCAAATCAATTTTTTGTTCGGAAACATACTGATTCATTCGTTTTTGTAATTCTTGAAGATTATCACTAGGCATCGTTAACCCTACAGCAGCATGGTGTCCTCCAAAGAAAGTAAATAAGTCACGCATCGCATCTAACATTTCATATAGATTCAGGGCTTCGACACTTCGGCCAGATCCTTTCGCTGTACCATCTTCTTTGATCGTTAAGACGATCGTCGGTTTACCAGTGGCATTCATCAGCTTACCAGCTACGATCCCCAACACTCCCTCATGCCACCCAGGATGGGCAAGAAGGTGGATCTGATTCGTTTCATCAATCATTTCCAATGCTTCTTGGGTAATTTTTTCAACGACTGCTTTTCTTTCTTCATTGATCGTGTTGAGTTTTTTGGCATACGTGAGTGCCGCTTCCTCATCAAAGGTAGCTAGCATCTCGACAGCTGGATTAGGATCACCCATTCGGCCAATCGCGTTGAGCCGAGGGGCAATTGAAAAGCCGATGGTCGTTTCATCTGCTTCTTTCATAGAGACGCCACTTTCATTAAATAAAGCTTGTAAACCGATCCGTTCGGTTTCTTTGATCGTATCTAACCCTAAAGCAACAAGTGTGCGATTTTCGCCTGTCATTGATACCAAGTCTGCAATCGTTCCAATCGCCACTAAATCTAAAAATTCAGCAGGAGGTTCTTCTAATAATGCTGTTGCCACTTTAAAAGCTACTCCGACACCTGCTAGATCAGGAAACGGATAATTCCCTTGTGGATGTCGTGGATGCACGATAGCGTAGGCTTCAGGTAATTCACTGGGCATTTCATGGTGATCTGTGATGATTACATCAACACCTGCTTGTTGCGCATAAGCTACGGCATCGTGACCAGCCACACCATTGTCCACTGTAATGATCAATTGCGCACCTGCATCAATTTTTTCTTGATAAACGGCTTTGTTTGGTCCATAGCCATGGATAAAACGATTGGGTAAAAATGTTTCGACATTGGCGCCGAGTAGCTCCAATGTTTCTTTCATCACTGTCGTACTTGTAATCCCATCTGCATCGTAGTCACCATAAACGACTATTTTTTCACCATTGATCACCGCTTCTTGGATTCGACTGATGGCTTTATCCATGTCATGCATTAAGTAAGGATCATGCAATTCTTGATGTTTGGGATTCAAAAATTCTTTTACTTTCTCTACATCACGATAGCCTCGTTGCCAAAGTAATTTGCCAATAAAAGGCGATAGATTCTCTTGCTTTATACTTTGAAGAAACATTTCAGTCGGTTCTGATTCACTTAATTGCCAATCATAAATTGCTTGTCTCACTTGCTCACCCCTAACCTAGTTATTATAGCAAACGAAAAGTTTAAAAAAAAGAAGAAAGATAGCCACAAACACATTAAAATGGTCTTCAAAAAGTCGTTACTCACTTTTTGAAGACCATTTGACAAACCCGAAACTCAGCCTTTAACTTCTCAGCCAAATATGACAATGGTTCCTGCCATCTTTTATTTTGGTCTCGTTCATGAAACTTTAGTCAAAATAATTATAGCTTTGCTTTGCTGAAATTTTCTGCGTATCAGATGTTGACGACTGTGCTTGTTGTAGTTGTTTTTTCGTTGCTTGTAATTCTGCCTGATAAGCAGCTTCTAATTCTGCTCGTTCATTTCGGAATGTTCGTTGTTGTTCTTCCTTTGCTTCAGCAATTTTCTTATCAAGATTCTCTTGATAATCTGATAGTTCCTGCTTTAATTGTTTGATTTGTTTTTTCTGTTGCCATAAAGTGGTTGATGCAGTAACAAAAACAATCAATGCACCAATAATCGCCGAACCAATGATAACTAAAATCAATGGTGCAGAAAATGAAGCAATCCCAAAGTTAACAGGAACATTTCTGTTGTTTAATACAGCAAATACGACAATAATCAAGACAAGCAAAAATCCAATAATCACACTACTTTGTTTTTTCATACTCTTTCACCTACTTTTTATTAAAAATCCCACTTGCGAGGTAGTCGCCAATAGTCGGAAAGAGAGTGTAAAATTTAGCCGCTATTTCAAGAAGGACAGGACGATTCACTTCACGCTTTGGATGTTCCATTGTTCGTACAATTGTTTTTGCTAGTTTCTCCGGTTCTAAAACAAGTTGACTAACTTTTTCTAAATAACTGCCGGTAGGATCAGCTTTATCAAAAAATTCAGTAGCAACCGGTCCTGGATTCACCGTAGTGACTGCCACTCCAAGTGGTCTTAATTCTAATCGTAAGGCATTAGAAAAGCCTAAGACAGCAAATTTTGTTGCTGAATAGATCGTTGATTTCGCCGTCGCCATTTTCCCAGCCATTGAAGCGATATTGATGATATGTCCTTGCCTTCTTTCAGCCATATCAATCGCAAATTTTTGGGTTAAGACCATCATACCTAGTACATTTACTTCAAACATATCGTAAGCTTTTCCTAAATCGAAAGTTAAAAAATCTTCAAAAATGCCAAAGCCGGCATTATTGACTAACACATCTACACGTCCGACTGTTTGCATCACTTGTTCATAGAGCCGATCGACGCTGTCAGGATCACTCACATCTACTGGAAAAGCATAGGCTTCCTTTCCGCTTAATCTCTGACATTCTGCTTTAACCTCATCAATCAATTGGCTGCGTCGAGCACAAGCAATGACGATAGCACCTTTTTTTGCAGCTTCATAACAGATTTGAGCGCCCAATCCACCAGAACTACCGGTAACTAAGACAACTTTATTTTCTAAATTCATTCTTTTCCTCCTCACGAAATGGAATATCGACAGTATCAAAATCTTTCATGATCCTTGTATTTGCAAAGACCTCACGTGCCTCTTCTTCTAGCTCTTGCGCAGCTTTTCCTAAATAGCGCGCACTGATATGGGTTAATAACAAACTTTTCGCTGCTGCTTCTTTAGCTACTTCAGCCGCTTGATAAGTCGTCGAATGGAAGTAGTTCTTTGCCAGCTTGGCTTCATTTTTGTTAAACGTACTTTCATGAACCAAAACATCACAGTCTTGGGCCAACACGACTGAATTTGCTGTCTTCCTCGTATCACCTAAAATCGTAACGATCCGCCCTTTTTTGTCTGGTCCCACAAACTGCTTCCCATCCACAACCCTTCCATCAGGTAATTGAACAGATTCTCCTTTTTTCAACTTTCCATATATTGGTCCAGCCGGAATATTCAGTTCTTGTAATTTTTCAACTTGAAGCTCTCCTTTATGGTCATGTTCCACAACCCGAAAGCCATAGCTGGCAATTCCATGATCTAATTTTTTAGTATAGACAGAAAAATGCTGATCTTGAAAAATCGGCTGATCTTCAACTAACTCGATGAATTTCAACGGATAGCCTAAACGTGTTTGCGAAACAGCTAACGAAGTTTTGACAAATGTTTCGATTCCTTTTGGTCCGTAGATTTCCAGGGGCGTATCTCCCCCTTGGAATGAACGACTGCTTAACAAGCCTGGCAACCCAAAGATATGGTCACCATGTAAGTGAGTAATAAATATCTTTTCAATCTTTCTTGGACGAATGTTGGTACGTAAGATTTGCATTTGCGTTCCTTCACCACAGTCAAATAACCAGACTTCATTTCTTTCATCCAAAAGTTTTAATGCAATACTGGTAACGTTTCGATGTTTGGCAGGTACCCCTGCACCAGTTCCTAAAAATTGTAATTCCATAATCTACCTGACTTTCTTTAAAC
>ERZ1026866.1433-NODE-1433-length-12246-cov-5.574850_pt1 | contig 12246 bp, 10 predicted proteins | sample MGYA00380163_ERZ1026866 | MGnify/ENA primary metagenome ERZ1026866 (study PRJEB33269, sample SAMEA4719799) | human gut metagenome | biome: human-associated habitat; feature: organic feature; material: feces | place: Cameroon | collected 2013-10 ...
CGGATCCAACGTCTCCGGCGGCCAGCGCCAGCGCCTCGCCATGGCCCGTGCGCTGCTCCACGATTCGCCCATCTACCTCTTCGACGAGGCCACCTCCAATGTGGACGCCGAGAGTGAGAACGACATCATGGCGGCCATCCGCCGCTTGGCGGGGAAGAAGACGGTCATCCTCATTTCGCACCGTCTGGCCAATGTGGTCGGCAGCGACTGCATCTATGTTATGGAGAACGGCACCATCGCCGAGCAGGGCAGACACGACGCCCTGCTGGCTGAAAACGGCGTCTACAGCCGCTTGTACAACGCCCAGAAGCAACTGGAGAACCTTGGGGAGGTGAGCGCATGAGCAGCCCGAAAAAACGCAGTCCCTTCGAGATCGTCCGGCGGTTGATCGTGCTGGTGGAGCCGATGCTGCCCATCATGCTGGCCGCCATCGCCATGGGGGTGGCGGGGCACTTCTGCGCCACCTTCATCACCATCTTCGGCGGCTTCGGTCTGCTGACGGCGGCGGGGCTGGAAAGCCCGGTGGCTTCCGTCGGAACCGTCTTTGTCTGCATCCTCGTCTTTGCGTTGCTGCGCGGTGTGCTGCGGTACGCCGAACAGGCGTCCAACCACTTCATCGCCTTCAAGCTGCTGGCCCTCATCCGGGATAAGGTCTTCGGAGCCCTCCGCCGCCTGACCCCCGCCAAGCTGGAAGGCCGGGACCGCGGCGACCTCATCAGCCTCATCACGGCGGACATCGAGCAGTTGGAAGTCTTCTACGCCCACACCATTTCGCCGGTCTGCATTGCGGTGATCTGCGTCATCGGCATGACCTGCTTTACGGCCAGCTATCACATCCTGCCCGCGCTGGTGCTGCTGGCGGGGTATCTGCTGGTGGGCGCGGCCCTGCCCATCTGGTCGGCCAAGCGCGGCGACAAGGCCGCGCGGGAGTACCGCCAGACCCTCGCCGACACCAACAGCTACGTGCTGGAAAGTCTGCGCGGTCTGCGGGACACGCTGCAATATCAGAACACCAACGTCCGTGCCGAGGGCATCACGGCCCACAGTGAGGCGCTGGGGGAAAAGCAGAAAGCCATGAAGTACCGCGAGGGCGTGACGGTGGGGGCAACCAACACCCTCATCCTGCTCACGGTGCTGGCCGTGCTGGGCGTCAGCGTGAGCCTGTACCGGTCCGGTGCCATGACCGAGGGCGGCGTGCTGATCTGCACACTGGCCGCGCTGAGCTCCTTCGGCCCGGTGGTGGCGCTGGCCAACCTCGGTGCCAGCCTGACGCAGGTTTTCGCCAGTGCAGACCGCGTCCTCGACCTGCTGGATGAAGAGCCCGTCACCGCCGACGTCACCGACGGCAGCAACACCGTCTTCGCCGGGGCCGAGGCAAAGCAGGTCAGCTTCGCCTACGCCGACGAAGAGGTCCTGCACGATCTGAGCCTGACCATCCCCGAAAAGAAGATCGTGGGCATCACGGGCCGCTCCGGCAGCGGCAAGTCCACCTTTCTGCGGCTCCTGCTCCGCTTCTGGGACGTTACCGGCGGCTTCATCCGCTTCGGCGAGGAAGATATCCGCCGCGTCAATACAGCCGCTCTGCGGGCGCAGGAGAGCCTTGTGACGCAGGAGACCGAACTCTTTGACGATACCATTGAGAACAACATCAAGATCGCTAAACACGACGCCACCCGCGCCGAGGTGGAAGCGGCCTGTAAAAAGGCGGCGCTGGACGGCTTCGTCCAGAAGCTGCCCAAGGGCTACGACACCCCGGTGGGCGAACTGGGCGGGGCCCTCTCCGGCGGCGAGCGCCAGCGCATCGGCGTGGCGCGGGCTTTCCTCCACGATGCGCCCTTCCTGCTGCTGGACGAGCCTACCTCCAACCTCGACAGCCTGAATGAGGGCGTCATCCTCAAGGCCGTCCGGGACGAGTGCCGCGAAAAGACCGTCCTCCTCGTCTCCCACCGGAAGTCCACCATGGCTGTGGCCGATGTCAGCTTCTCCGTGGAAAGCGGCCGGTTGAGCTGATCGACTGTAAGATGATGCAACCCCCGCAGTCACTGCGGGGGTTGCTTGTTACATAAAGATTAGGTTGATTTTGTCCTAAAATTTTAGTATACTGCAAGTAGAAGGGAGTGATTTGATGAACGTGAATACGGATACCATGGTCTCCATTTCGGTTGCAAACCAGAATTTTTCAAAGGTCGCACGGCTGGTGGATCAATACGGTTCGGCAGTCATTATGAAGAACAATGCGCCGCGCTATATCATTTATGAGTTCAATCAGGCCGATGCCATGCAGGCAGCAGCCGATGAGGATGTACTGCTGTCTTCGCAGAAGCTGATGACGCGCAATCAGCATGTTTATGAGGAGCTGGCGAAATGAAGATCCTGACGAAACGGCAGATCCTGCTGCTCCACACTGCATTGATCGGACAGTCGGGCGGCTCAGATGGCATCCGGGACGCGGGACTATTGGACTCGGCGATTCATGCACCGTTTCAGACGTTTGCGGATCAGGAACTGTATCCATCGCTGCTGGAGAAGGCTGCGCGTTTGGGATTTGGCTTGATCTGCAACCATCCATTCGTGGACGGCAACAAACGGATCGGGACCCACGCAATGCTGGTTTTTCTAGACATCAACCAGATCAGTTTGAATTATGAAGATAAGGACTTGATCGAAACGATTCTGGCCGTAGCATCCGGGACGCTGGACTATAACGGGCTGCTGAGTTGGCTGCAATGCCACATCGAAAGCTGACAAAAAAGGAACGCTGTGCTTCTCATTTTGCGAGGCACAGCGTTCCTTTTTACGTGTTGAAAAGCTCACCCGTTCTGGATGGCGCGGACGATCTTCTTAGCGATGTACTTATGGCCGGCAACGGTGGGGTGGCCGTCCAGCTCAGTCTGAGCACAGGGAATGGCGATGTAGTCGATGTCGTAGACTTCGGCCAGCTGCTTTTGGAACTTGTTGAGCTTGCTGAAGTAATTGCTCCAGCTGGGCAGCAGGGGAACGGGGTTGGTGGCACCGATCAGCAGGATCTGGGCGTCCGGGTTCAGGGCGCGGACGGTCTCGACGACGGTGCGGATGTTTGCGCTGCTGACGGGGTAGGCGTTATTGCAGATCTTGCTCATGCCGGAGGTGGCAAGGTTCCAAACGGCGTCGACCTCGCTCTTGGTCAGCTTGAGCTTCTTCATGCTGGCGTCAAAAGCGGCCTTGGTCTCCGGGTCCTTGCTGCGCAGGTTGCCGCTCAGCACGATGGAAGCCAGATCCTCACTCTTCCAGTTGGTCGCATTGCCGAAGGCCACGACGGTGGGCACGAAGGCGTCGTTGGAGCCCATCTGGATGGAGATGACATCGGCCTGTTTGATGTACTCGATGATCTCCGGGTAGTTGTACTGGCAGCCGGAGAGCTTGTTCATCTCGCTCATCTTGCCGGTCTGGACCAGCTCCACGAGGTCGGCGCTCATCAGGCCGGGCAGGCCGAGGTTGATGGCGTGGTCACGGTCAAGGCCGAGGGTCTTGGCTACCTGACCGACGTAGCAGTTCTCCGGGTAGCCCTTGAAGTTGAAAGAGACATCCACACCCATCAGGTTGTGGGCGTAGGGAACGTTGGTCAGGCCCACGCCGGAGCAGATGCTGTCGCCGAGGGCAACGTACCGGATCTGCTTGTCTTCTTCGGGCTCCTCAGACTGGGCTGCGGGCTCTTCGTCGGTGGTATCCGCAGTTTCGGCCGTCTCCGTGGTCTCGGCGGTCTTGTCGGACTTGCGGAACAAGGAATTCTCTTCCTCCACGGTCTCTGCGGCGGCGGGCTCCGCCTCGGTCAGGGGCTCTTCTGCAAAGGCAGAAATGCTGAGACCGGCGAAGAGCATCGCAGCCGAGAGGGCGAGGCTGATGATTTGTTTCTTCATGATAGGGGTCGGTTCCTTTCTTCTCGTTTGGGGTCTCTTCTGGGGCTTAGTAATCGCGGGAGGTGATCTCCTCTTCGAGCTTGCGGTAGTCGAACTTGCCGACGGGGGTCATGGGCATGGAGTCGATGAACTTGTAGCCCACGGGCTGCACATATTCGGGCAGCTCCTCGGCGCAGAGCTGGCGCAGCTCCTTGATGACCTGACGCTTTTTGACGGAGACAGCGGCCTCCGGGTCCAGCACGATGTAAACAAAGGGCAGACGGCCCTGCACATGATCCTTGTCGGTGCAGCCCACCACCGAACACTGATGCACAGCGGGGTGCTGGCTGATGACGTTTTCGATCATGGAGGGGAAGACCTTGAAGCCGTCGTGGCGGATGATAAGGCGCTTGATACGGCTGTCGAGGTAGACGAAGCCGTCTTCGTCCATGTAGCCGATATCGCCGGTGTGCACCCAGACCCGGCCGTCCCCGTGGGTGCGGAGGATGGCGGCGGTCTCAGCAGGCTTGTTGTAGTAGCACTTCATCATGGTGGGGCCGGAGATGCACAGCTCGCCGCGCTCGCCGATGGGCAGCTCCTTCTCGGTGTCCGGCTCAAAGACGGAGACCAGCGTGTTGACCAGCGGGATGCCGACGCTGCCCAGCTTGTTGTTCTTGCCGGCGGCGCAGGTGGCAGCGGAGGAGACCTCCGTCATGCCGTAGCCCTTGGCCATGGGGTACTCGACGTTGTGGGCCGCGAGGAACTCGTTGACCGTTTTCTCTGCGCCGATGGAAATGGCGTCGCCGCCCGCCGCGTAGTTGCGGATGAAGGAAAGGTCCTTATCCTTTAGCTTGGAGTCTGCGGCCATCTGCTGATAGTGGGCGGGCACACCGAACATGTGCTCCGGCTTGTACTTCCAGATCAGGCTACCGAGCTTGTCGGGGTCAAGGTTCGGGATGATAACGACGGTCAGGCCCAGAACCAGCGGCAGATGGACGCCGCACGCATAGCCGTAGGCGATGAAGGGGGGCATAATGTTCATCAGGGTCTGCCCCTTCTTGAACAGCCCCTCGTAGGCCGAGAACTGCATCGCAATGGCGTTGAAGTTGCGGTCGGTGAGCATAACGCCCTTGGGCGAGCCGGTGGTGCCGCCGGTGTGAACGACGACACAGGCGTGCTCCGGGTCATACTCCTCGGAAGAGGTGCTGGCGTTCTTGCCGTTCGCGATGAACTGCTTCCACATCAGCACGTTGGATTTGTAGCGGTTGCGGTCGGGATTGGTGGCCTTGTAGCCGATGGCCAGATGCAGCGGCAGGGAGTCCGCCGGGGAGATCACGATTACCCGCTCCACATGGGTGCGCTTGGCGGCCTGATAGCAGCGCTCATACGTCACATTCAGGCAGAGCAGCAGGTGGGAGTCCACCTCCTCGATGTATTCGTGGATGCCTTCGGCGCTGTAGCGGGGGTCCACCAGATTCAGGGTGGCTCCAATGCGGTCCGCTGCATAGAAAGCGTAAATGACCTCCGGGGTCATCACGCTGACGACGGTGATGATGTCGCCCTTTTTGACGCCCACCGCGCGGAAAGCGGCGGCGGTCTTCTTGACGTTCACGATGAGGTCGGCGTAGGTGAATTTCCGGCCATAGTATTCCATCGCAGACTCGCTCAGGCGATTCTGGTTCTGCCGGCGCACATAGTCGAAGGCAGAACATTCCGGCAGGGTCTGGTCGATGAACTTGGGATCATAGTATTTGAGCCACGGGCGTGCCTGTGAAGCATAGAGGGGAGTGTTGGTTGTTGTCATAGAACCCTATCCTTTGTCAAAAAATGTACAATACTTGCCAGTGCTATTGTAGTTGAGCCCCCTGCAAAAGTCAAGAAACAAAGGGTGAAGATTGTATAAAAAAATTGAGGGAATCCGATGGGCTCAGACTTCCTTTGACCATTGCTCGGCCTCGGCGGCGCTGCACAGCACGAAGTGGTTGGGGCGAAGCTGACGCCACTGGGGCGCTTCCTTGGAGTAATCGTGCATGGCGGGGTCGTAAACCAGCAGCTTTTTCTTCCGCTCCAAACGGGGATTCGGCATGGGGATGGCGGAGAGCAGACTGCGGGTGTAAGGGTGGATGGCGTGGGTCACCAGCTCCTCGGCGTCGGCCAGCTCCACGATGTCGCCCTTGTGGATGACGGCGATGCGGTCCGAGATGTACCGCATTACGGACAGGTCATGGGCGATGAAGAGATAGGTGATGCCGCGCTCCTTCTGGAGATGGCGCAGCAGGTTCAGCACCTGCGCGCGGATGGACATATCCAGCGCGGAGATGGGCTCATCCGCAATGATGAATTCCGGCTCCACGATCAGGGCGCGGGCAATGCCGATGCGCTGGCGCTGGCCGCCGGAGAACTCGTGGGGGAAGCGGGAGGCAAATTCCGGCAGCAGACCCACATCCAGCAGCGCCTGACGGACTTTTTCCTCCCGCTGGGCGGCGGTCAGGTCGGGCCGGACGTTCATCAGGCCCTCGCCCACGATGTAGCTGACCTTGGCGCGCTCGTTCAGGGAGGACTGGGGGTCTTGGAAGATCATCTGGATCTCCTTGATGACCTGCTGATCCAGTGTATGCGAAATTTTGCCGTTGATCTTCTGGCCCTTGTACAAGATCTCGCCGCCAGAGGTAGGCAGGATGCGCATGATGGCCCGGCCGATGGTGGTCTTGCCGGAGCCGGACTCGCCCACGAGGCCGAAGGTCTCGCCCTTATAAATATTGAAGTTGGCGCAGTTCACGGCCCGGTAGGCCTTGCGGCCGGAGCCGTAGGTCACTTCGAGGTCCTTGACCTCAAGAAGGATCTCGCGTTCACGTTCCTCTGCCATTTTACATCCCCTCCTCTTTCAGCAGTTTGACCGCCAGCGGCGGCTCGACCTTGGGTGCCCGCGGGTCCAGCAGCCACGTTTTCGCCTTGTGGGTGGGGCTGACGGTGAAGTAGGGCGGGCGCTTAACGAAGTCGATCTTGAGCGCCTGCGGGTTGCGGGGCGCAAAGGCGTCGCCATGAATTTCCGTGAACAGGTTCGGCGGGGTGCCTTGGATGTTGAACAGGTCCTCGCCCTTGATGCCCATCTGGGGCATACTGGACAGCAGCGCCCATGTGTAGGGATGGCGGGGGTCATAGTAGATGTCGTCCGAGGTGCCGATCTCCACGATGTCGCCCGCATACATGACGGCCACCCGGTCAGCGATGTCGGCCACGACGCCGAGGTCGTGGGTGATGAGAACGATGGTCAGCTTGTACTTGACCTGCATCTCCTTGAGCAGCTGCAAAATCTGCGCCTGAATGGTCACGTCCAGCGCGGTGGTGGGTTCGTCGCAGATCAAGATCTGCGGGTTGCAGGCCACGGCGATGGCGATGACGACGCGCTGGCGCATACCGCCGGAAAATTCATGGGGGTACTGGCTGAAGCGCACTTCGGGGTCCGCAATGCCCACGTCCCGCAGGTATTCCAGCGTCTTTTCCTTGGCAGCCTTGCCGTGCAGCCCCTGATGCAGCTCCACGGCCTCCATGATCTGATCGCCGATGGTCTTCAGCGGGTTCAGGCTGGTCATGGGGTCCTGCATGATCATGGCGATCTCATGGCCGCGGACGCGGAGCCAGTCCTTTTCCTTTTTCAGGTCGGACAGGCGGATGGGCTTGCCGTCGTCGGCACCGAAGTAGTCGATGGTGCCGGAGGTGATGGAGCCGTTGGCGTCCAACAGGCCCATGAAGCTCTTGGTGAAGACGCTCTTGCCCGAACCGGACTCGCCCACGATGGCGAGGACTTCGCCGTGGTAGATGTCGAGGTCGATGCCCCGGATGGCGTGCAGCACTTTTCCACGCAGATTGAATTGGATGTTCAAACCCTTGACCGAAAGGATCAGTTGATTTTTTTCCATCTTCTGTCCCTCCTTACTGCAGATGGTTCTTCGGGTCGGCAGCATCCGAGAAGGAGTTGCCGATCAGATAGAACGCGATGGTGACAAAGCTCAAGATCAGGGTGGGGTACAGCAGCTGGTAGCGCAGGCCCGCCTGCATCATCACCTTGCGGCCGTCGTTGACCAGGTTGCCCAGCGAGGGGGTCTCCACCGAAAGGCCCAGGCCGATGTAGGTGATGAACACCTCGTTGCCAATGGCTTCCGGGATGGTGAGGGCCATGCGCAGCATGATGACCGACACCAGATACGGCAGCAGGTTGCGGAAAACGATGCGCACGGTGGGCGTGCCGATGCAGCGGGATGCCACGTTATAATCGCGGTCACGGATGATGAGAATCTGGTTGCGGATGAAGCGGGCCATCTCGATCCAGCCCTTGATGGACATGCCCAGGATCATGGTCCAGATGCTGGGCGTTGCCACATAGGAGATCAAAATCAGCACGATGGCGGTGGGGATGTTGTCAAAAATGTTGTACAGTTCGGTGAACACGAAGTCCAGCCCGCGCACATAGCCCCACAGCACACCGGCGGTGATGCCCACCACGGCCTCGATGAGGGCCACGAAGAAGGCGATGGTCAGGCTGGTGCGGGCACCGGCCCAGATGCGGGCCCACAGGTCCTGTCCGATGGAGTTGGAGCCCCAGACAAAGCCGTCCTGCCCCGGGGCGATGTTGCGGTACTGGATGCCGGTGACGGGGTCCACGGCGCACAGGTTCGGGTCGGCCTGTCCGGGCAGATAGGGCTGCAGGAAGGCGAAGGCCACCACGGCGGCCAGCGCGATGAGCAGGGCCACGGCGGCCTTGTTTTTCAAAAAGGCGCGGAAGGTGCTGCCCCAGTAGCTGTAGTTGGCCGTGGCTTCGGCGTCTTCGGAGCGGAACCCGGCGGGGGTGAACAGCTCATCCTCGGGCAGGTCTTCCCAGCCGGTGCGGCGCTGTGCGTCATTCAGCTTGTCTTCCAGCTGCTTCGATTTTTCTCGTTTCAGAAAGGAAAGCATCAGCGTCCACCTTCTTTCTTGCCAAAGTTGATGCGCGGGTCGATGAGCACCATGAGCACATCGCCCAAAATCAGGCCGATGATGCCCACGCAGGCGTACAGCAGCACGATGCCCTGCACCATGGTGTTGTCGTGGCGCTGCACACAGGTGACAAGCAATCCGCCCATGCCGGGGATGCTGTACAGGCTTTCAATGTAAATGGAGCCCACCACGGTGTTGAGGAAGGCCGAGGGAATGTACTGCACCAGCGGCACCATGGCATTGCGGAAGACATGGTGCAAAGCGATGTTGTTCTCGCTCACGCCCTTGGCCCGGGCGAGCTTGACGTAATCCTTGTTGCTCTCATCCACCATGTAGCGGCGCAGCCACATGGCGTAGAACGCGAGGTTTGCAAGGCTCATGCTGCACACAGGCAGCACCCAGTATTTCCAGTTGGAAGCGTCGAACAGCAGGCCCACGCCCACCACCGAGGTGCCGTACATCTGGATGTACAAAAAGTACACGGCGGCGGGCACCGCCTGAATGAGCACGATGAGTGCCGTGCCCAGCTTATCCGGCCAGCGGCCCTTGCACCGGCCCATCACAAGGCCCAGCGGGATGCCCAGCACAAGGCTCAGCAGCATGGCCAGCACGCCCATCTCAATGGAGATGGGCAGCTTCTGGGCCAGAATTTCGGTCACCGGTACGTTTACCTTGTAGATGTGGCTCACGCCCAGGTCGCCGTGCAGGGCGTTCTGCCAGAAGTGCCCGATCTGCACCGGAAGCGGGTCCAGCAGGCCCATGGACTGCAGACCAGCCTGAATCTGTGCTTCGGTCATTTTTTCATAGTTTGCAAAATAGCCCTCGATCGGCATGAGCCGCAGCAGGCAGAACACCAGCGTCACGATGATGAACAGGGTCAAAATCGAGCGCCCGATGCGTTTTGCGAGATATTGCACCATGTGTGTGCACCTCTCTTTTCTTTTTGAAATACAGATAAGAATAGAATACCGCAAAGTTTTACATTTGGAAAGTGATTTGCAGAGATTTTGCAGCAAAAAAGAGGTCAGGAAACGCCGATAGGCATTCCCTGACCTCTTTTACAAATCAGCGCGCGTCGCGGTTGGCGTTATACTCATCCATGGAAACATAGTGGTCGAGGATGTGCACGCCCTTCAGGCGGTTGGAAGACAGGCCGGTGGGGGCATACTGGCCTTCCCACAGGTTCAGGCGGGTGGCGATGTAGGGCGGCACCGGCATGCCCAGCGGGATGACCAGCGCGTTCTCGATGAGGTAGGCTTCGGCATCCGCAAAGGCCTCGTACCGGGCGTCCAGATCGTCGGTGATGGTCTTGGCGTTCTCGATCATGGACATATACTGCAGCACGCAGTCGGCGGTCTCGCCGGTGACGATGCCGTCCTCCACGCCGGTGCGCAGGAAGGCGTAGCAGGTGCCGCGCTCGCCCGGGGCCTGGTAGAACGGGTCAGACTCGGTCTCCGGGTCGGAGTAGTCGGCGCCCCAGTAGTAGGACATCAGCTCGTAGGCACCCACGCGGCGCACGGCGTTCAGGAAGTTATCGGACGGGCCCTGGGTGATGATGATGTTGATGAAGTCAAAGCCGTCGTTCAGCACGCCTTCCACCTGCTGCTTGAACACCTGGCACTGCTTGTCCCAGTCCACCACAGCGGGGTTGTAGGGGTACTGTACTTTAATGGGGAAGGTGGCCCCGGCAGCGGTCAGTTCCTCCACGGCAGCATCGCGGAACTCCTTGGCTTTGGCTTCGTCAAAGAAGTCGGACAGGTTTGCCAGGCCGCCGCATTCCGTGTAATCCACGCCCTGGCTGTTGGCGCAGAAGGAAGGCGGGGTGATGGTGTGCAGCTTGTAGTTGTCGTAGCCCTCCGGCGCGGTGACGGCCAGGGTCACGGACGGGTTGATGGCGTAGAGGAACGCCTTGCGGAAGCTGGTGCAGTTGATGGCCTTCACCCAGTTGTCCGGCTCATACTCGGCGTCCACGCCGGAGACGGTCCAGTTGGTGAACTCGTGCTTATAAGGCAGGAAGTTGAAGATGTAGAAGTAGCTCTTGCCGGTCTCGGGGCGCTCCATGGACACCATATCTTTGGTGGTGTCGTCGGCCAGCCAGCTGTCCAGGATGTCCGAGCTGATGGTGGCCTGGTCGATCTCGCCGCGCTTGACCATCTCGGGGCCGCTGATGAGCTCCTCCTGGTTGTAGATATAGCGGATGGTGTCGATGTAGACGCTGTCCTTGTCGTAGTTTTCGGGGTTCTTCTTCATCACCCAGCTTTCCAGCGGCACATACTCGGCCAGATAGAACGCGCCGCAGCTGCAGGCCGTCTCGGCGGAAGTGCAGAACTGGTCGCCATATTCCTCCAGCAGCGGGCCGTAGGCGGGCTCGTAAGGGGTGTAGCTCAGCAGGCTGAGGAAGCCCGGGAAATCGAAGCTCAGCGTATAGGTCAGGGTGTGGTCGTCCACGGCCTTGACGCCCACGGCGTCGAACTCCACGGCAGGGTAGCTGGCGGCGGTGCCGTCGGCGGCTGTCACGGTAACGGTGCCGTCGGCGGCCATGGCATAGGAGGTGCCGTCTTCGTCCACAGTGCCGCTGGCTGCGCGGCTGCTGTAGACGTGGTAGTTGAAATAATCCTCTGCACCGGCCACATACCCGGTGACGAGGCTGGCGGTGGCGGAAGCGTAGTCCGGGTTCAGCACATAAGCCAGTGCGTCCACAAAGTCCTGCGCGGTGACGGGGCCCAGCACTTCGCCGTTGCTGTCCACCCAGTTCTCATCCCGCAGGTGGAAGGTCCAGGTCAGGGTGTCGGCGTCCCACTCCCAGCTGGTGGCAAGGCCTTCGCGAATTTTGCCGCGGCTGTCGTACTCCACCAGCGTGTCGATGCACTGGGTGCCGTGGTACAGGTCCGGGTCCGCAGAGCAGATGAGGTAGTTCAGGGTGGCGGGCTGGCGGGAATACAGCACGGTGTAGGTGGAGCTGTCCCCGGCGCTGCTGCCGCCGTCCGTGGAAGAACCGCCGCAGCTGCTCAGCAGGCCGGCGGCTGCCACGGAAAGGGCGGCCGCGCCGCTGCCCTTCAGGAACTGGCGGCGGGAGATCGAATGCGTCATGATAAAAATCCTTCTTTCGTGAATGAGTGAAAAGGTTTTCTTCGTGTTTTCGGAGAAGAAAGGGGTAACGGAAACAAGCTCCGTTACCCCTCTGTAACAAGTCCGCGGCCACGGTGCGTGGTCTTATGATGTCAGTATAGCATTGAATGGGTGCGCCGTCAATCGTTTTTCGGCACAGGGTCTGCAGCCTTTGCCGCAGCGGCTTCGGGCACGGCCGGTCCCGCAGCCACAGCGGCGTTGACGGCAGCGGCAGCCGGTTCTGCAGCAGGCACGGCGGCATCGGCACCGGCTTCAGCGGCCTTGGCGG
>ERZ1026866.1434-NODE-1434-length-12240-cov-160.740993_pt1 | contig 12240 bp, 12 predicted proteins | sample MGYA00380163_ERZ1026866 | MGnify/ENA primary metagenome ERZ1026866 (study PRJEB33269, sample SAMEA4719799) | human gut metagenome | biome: human-associated habitat; feature: organic feature; material: feces | place: Cameroon | collected 2013-10 ...
TGTTGGATGTGCTAACTGCTGAAAATCAGTAGTTACGTTCTAACGGTGATTTACACACCATCCGGCAAAACCTACTACGCCCATGTCTATTTGATGTTGGGCGGAGAAAACTCCGTTACTCTTTATGCCGATTGGGGTGATTACTTTTTGCATCTTTCAAGCATCAAAGATCAGGAGCATTTCTTTGGTATAATGAAGCGTCCGTGCCCAACCTTTGTCCAGATATGGCAAAGCGAGCATCCTGACAACATATTCGTAATGTCATCCAATGCCGGTCAAACCATGGGATTGGGAATGGATATCGAGAATGTAGATTATCGCAATCTTGCTCCAACTTACCTCCCATTCCATCCGTTGGTAGAGTTAGGTCTAGACAAGTTCATTGATGCCATCAACAATTTATATTTAGAACTCAATTCCCATTGTCCTCTGAAACTCTGGAAAGACCGTCTAGTAGCTGTATGGGGACAGGAAACATTATAATGTTATGATAGCAATTGGAAAACCAGGAATGGCACATGCTGATGCCATCAGAGTTAACCAAAGCCTTATCCACCAGTCTGAACTTCTATTTGAATATGGCAAACAAAGGCGTGAAAGCCCCGTCAGCCAAGCAACTCCGCATGATGTCCGCCTTAGGTCAGTTCCTTGGTGGTAAAGAGCTTTAGTGATTTATCTTCAACGAGTCTTTAATCACTGTTGCTGGTATCATTTTCGTAGAAACTAGGTATTTTGGTTAGGTGTAATAGATATTATACAAAATTATGGCACATAAAACTTTTATTTCTTATAAGTATAGCGAAGCGCAAGATTTACGTGATGCTATTATTGATGCAATGGGTGATGATGCATCATATTATCAAGGTGAGACTTCTGAATCACCAGATTTGACTGATACTTCTACAGAAAACATCAAAAAGCATCTTCGTGATATGATGTTTGATACATCCGTTACTATAGTATTGATTACTCCTCATATGAAAGAAAGTAAATGGATAGACTGGGAACTCGAATACTGCTTGAAGAAGATTCCTCGCAAGAATAGAACTTCTCAACGGAATGGAATAGTGGGAGTTATAATGAAAGTAAACGGTGGTTATGATTGGTTTAGATATATGGTAACTAAAGAGGATGGACACCAGCTGACAGAATATAAAGAAGAACTGGTTTATCCTATTATCTCGAATAATCGTCGAAATCAAAATCCTGTTGTTTATCATTGTGAAAAATGTCAAAGTATTGATCGCTTGACGGGATCATATATTTCTTTTGTTGATGAAGAGACTTTCTTGGCAGATATTGATACATATATAGATAATGCTTTTGCCAAGAGCGAGAACGATGCTGCAGGTTACGACATAACACCGACAAGATAGTTTCCATTTGTAGTATCTAAATAAAACGTTTTGTTATGGATAAAAAACTTTTAATTAAGAAATATTGTGAAGCTCTTGAAAATGGTAGAGCGGCGATATTTGCAGGAGCAGGTTTGTCTGTTGGTGCAGGTTTTGTTGATTGGAAAGGATTACTTAAAGATGTAGCGGAAGAGCTTAATATCCAATTGCGAAGTTATACTAATCTTGTAGATTTAGCACAATATTATGTTAATGCTACACGTAATAAGTCCGAACTGAGTCATGCGATATTGAATGCTTTTCCAGTCTCGGCAACTCCATTGGACAATCATAAGATTTTAGCTGGGCTTCCTATTAAAACTTATTGGACAACTAATTTTGATAAGTTAATAGAGAAATCTCTATTGAATGTAAATAAGATATGTGATGTTAAGTCTTTGCCGAGTAATCTTGCTATTGCAAAAGATAAAAGTGATGCTATAGTTTATAAAATGCATGGTGATGTTGATAATCCTGATTTAACGATTTTAACACGTGATCAGTTTGAAAAATATCAGCAAACTCACAAGGCTTTTCTTGATAGTTTTTGTTATGATCTTACAAACAAGACATTTTTGTTTTTAGGTTTGAGCTTTGATGATCCTAATTTGCATTATGTTTTGAAATATGCCAGAATGTTACATGGTGAAAATCAACGGAGACATTATTATATTTTGCGAAAAGTATCTCAAGAACCGGGTGAGAAAACTGAAGATTTTGAGTATCGTAAACGTGAGCAAGAACTTTTTATAGAAGATATGAAAAACTATGCTGTTGAAACGATACTTATCGATGATTATAGTGAAATAACAGAAATATTATCTGCAATCCAAAAACGATATTTAAGACGTACAGTTTTCATATCTGGTGCTGCGGTAGAATACACAAATTATTCTGAAAAAGAAGTTAAAGAATTTGTGAAAAAACTCAGCGCAAGATTGATTCGAGATAATTTCAGAATAGTAAATGGATATGGTCTTGGATTTGGTGATGAAGTATTGACAGGTGCAGCACAACAGATTCAGAAAGATCATAAAACATTTGATGAAAATATAAAAATTATGCCTTTTCCGCAAGGATTATCCAATCCGAAAGAGACTTGGCATCAATATCGCCAAGAGATGATACAGAATACAGGCATATCAATATTTCTCATGGGTAATAAAAAAGATAAGACTTCTGGTAATATCATAAGTTCTAATGGTATGCAAGAAGAGTATGACTTATCTAAAAAACATGGAAACTTTCTGATTCCTGTAGGTGCTACCGGATACAAGACGAAGGAATTATGGACACAGCAAATGAGAGTTCATGATAATTCTTTTTCTCCAACGAAAAACGAGATGGATTCGCTTGTTGATGAGACGAAATCTCTTGATGATCATTTGGATACTATTATGTCTATATTGAAACGAATAAATAGTTAAAAGCATGGCAAAGTCGGATGAAAATCATATGTTTGTTAGTCATTATCATGAGGATGAAGAACATATAAAGGGTATGAAGGAACTTTTGGGTGATACCTATAAGTTCAAGAATAGTTCTGTAACGTCAGAAAAGTTCAACAGAGCTAATAATCCAGACTATATTAAGTCTTTACTGCGTTCTCGTATATCATGGGCAAAAACCGTAGTTTGTCTTATTGGACCTAAGACTCATGATAGTGAGTGGGTTGATTATGAAATACGAAATGCTGCCAAACAGGGAAAACGTATAGTTGGTGTTTTTGTAAGGGGAGCAAAAGACTCAGATATACCTCCTGCGTTGAATGAGTTTGCTGATGCTATTGTTGGTTGGAACAAAGACTCGATAGTTGATGCAATCAACGGAAAGGCAACATTCTGTAATGCTGATGGTACAGCTAGAGGCTATGGTAGTTGTAGTAGAATAACTTGTTAAAAAGACAACGATTATGACAAAAAGTTATAGTTATGTAGTTGCAAGAGATTATGGTTTTGCACCTAATCCCTTTAATGGTATATTGACATTAGCTGCATGTAAACCTGTCATTCGCAAGGGAGCTGATGTGGGGAGTTTTGTTATTGGCTTTACAAATAAAGAGAATGGAAACAAGTTACTTTATATGATGAAGGTATCTGAGGTTTGTACTTTTGATCAATATTGGAAGGATTCCCGTTTTCTTTGTAAACGCCCAACTATGAATGGATCCTTGAAAAGTATGTATGGTGATAATATCTATCATCATGATAATGATGGAAAATGGATTCAAGAGGATTCTCATCATAGTTTGTCAAAAGGTGTACTGAATATAGAAAATCTGCAAAAAGATACAGGTTCTACAGATCATGTTTTGATAAGTAATGAGTTCTTTTATTTTGGTAAGAATGCTGTTGACATACCTAAACGTCATTTAGTTTGTTTGCATAAGCATATTGGTCAAAAGAAAATAAAAGAAAAGGATTGTATTGCCTTGTGGAAATATCTGTGTTCAAAATATCCGAAAAATGAATTGATAGGTTTTCCACGCCAATTTAGTTCTTTTGAGCGTTATGATGGCATCAAATAGTCCCATCATTCCCAACGATGAAGTCTTTCGCTATTACTTCTATTTCATTCAAGAACGGATGAATATGTTCTGGCGTAGATGCGAGGGAAAGCGGGTTTTGACCAAAGACCCGATACTTCGGGAATACAAGTTTACCAATGTATATCGGGTTTGTGATAGGGTGAGTCAATATCTTCTTCACCATGTCATATATAATAAGGTGGAAAGATATACCCCGGAAGATATGCTTCTTCGCATACTTGTCTTCAAGATCTTCAACAAGATTGAGACTTGGGAATATCTTGAACAAACTTACGGAGAGATAACCATCCAGCACTTTGATGTCAAGAAAATAAGTGTTTTATTGAGTGAAAGACAGAAATATGCCCCCATATTCAATAATGCCTATATGATGACAGGCTCCCATAAGCGTTACGACTATCTGCCAACAAAGCATGAGAAATGGCTGACGATGGTGAAAGAAGAGGTTATCGGAGAAGGCATCATAGATAAAGTATTGAAAGCACATTCTCTCGAAGAGATTTATCTGCTGCTGAGGGGATGTTCTTTCTTGGGAGGCTTCCTCGCTTATCAATATACGATAGATTTCAACTATTCTCCATATATCAATTTTGATGAAAACACTTTTGTTGTGGCAGGAATTGGAGCTATACGTGGTATCGACAAGTGCTTTATATCCCATGGCCATAGTTATGAAGATGCCATTAGATATACAAAAGAGCATTTCTCGGAATTGCAAAAGAAATATGGTTATATAGAGTTCAGACCCTTGAAAGGTCATGAACCGACACTCTTGGATTTGCAAAATTGCTTTTGTGAAACCGATAAGTTTTTAAGGGCTAAGATGCCGGAACTTCTGATTGGAAATAAGCGTATCAAGCAAAAATATAAGCCTTCGTGTGATAAGATACAATATATCTTCCCTTCTAAATGGAAAGTTAAGGAAACAAATAAGTTATGTTCACAGCCGAATATAAAGGAATTAATGATTTCCTGGTAAACTCTTCTCGTCTTCTTCTTAAATATGGAGTTGCTCGTGAAACTCGTGGAATGAAATGTTATGAGTTGCCAGAACCATTTATGTTCAAGATAACCGAACCGACAGCTAGGCTTGTTACTATTCCTGAACGTAAATGGAATGTATGTTTGCCCTATGCGGAATCACTTTGGTTAGCGTCTGGTAGAAATGACATGAATTTTATCACGCATTACCTGGCTCATATGTCTGATTTTTCTGATAATGGTCAGTATATGAGGGGCGGTTACGGACCAAGATTGCGAGCTTATGATGGAGAGCGTCAGGATTATCAAATATCCAAATCATTATCATCAGAAGCTTATATCGTCGATCAGTTTAAGTATGTTGCCAATTGTTTCGGTAATGATTTCAATACTCGTCGAGCAGTTATCAATATTGATGATACGATGAAAGATGAATTTGATGTAGATGGTGTTTTGAAAGTTACCAAAGATATTCCGTGTACAAGATTGCTCCATTTCTTGCGTAATGGAATGACAGGAAAGTTAGACTTAACGGTCTATATGCGCTCGAACGATATGCTTTGGGGAGCAAGTGCCGTCAACATTTTCAATTTCACTTTTATGCAAGAGTATTTTTCTTCAATACTTGGGATGGAAATTGGTAACTACTATCATATAGCCAATAATTTTCATTATTATGAAGATAAGCGTGGCATGCTGGAGACTTTGGCTTCAATAAAAGATTATTATGATGAACCTTATGTGTATTGCAAAAAGTTCAGTTCTCTTCAGGAGTTTGATGAACAGATAAAGAAACTGTCAGATGAAGAGGCAAAAATGAGAGATGCAGATTATCATTATAATCCTAATTTGTTTGTAGATAGCTTTTTCAAGGATTGGTATTCTGTATTATACCATAAGAATCATAGAAGGTGTCCTGTCATTATTGAACATCCTGGGTTATATAAGATAATGAGTTAGGCTTTTTTGTTTTGAAGCCCCCAGGCGGTCCCATCCCGCAAAACATGGCGAGGGCTTTGATGCCCCGCCAACCTTAGAGCGTAGCGGTTCTGAGCACCGGAGGGCGGTTACATCCTCTCGTCCCTGAGGGAAGAGAGGCTTGGTGAGAAAGGTGGAGCCTTCTTTAATGGTAAAGAAGGACGGGATGATTTTAGAAACAACAAATAAACAATTATGAAAGGAATCGTATTAGCAGGTGGTAGCGGAACACGCTTGTACCCCATTACAAAGGGTATCAGCAAGCAGCTGATACCAATCTTTGATAAGCCGATGATATATTACCCAATATCAGTATTGATGTTGGCAGGTATCCGTGAGATACTCATTATTTCAACACCATTTGATTTGCCAGGCTTCAAGCGCCTCTTAGGCGATGGAAGCCAGTTCGGTGTGAAGTTTGAGTATGCAGAGCAGCCATCACCAGATGGCTTAGCCCAAGCCTTCATTATCGGAGAGAAATTCATTGGTAATGATTCCGCTTGCCTCGTATTAGGCGATAATATCTTCTATGGTGCAGGATTAAATCAGATGCTGCATCAAGCAGTAGTAGATGCTGAACAGAATAACAAGGCTACTGTTTTTGGCTATCGTGTAAGTGATCCGGAACGATATGGTGTAGCCGAGTTTGATGAACAAGGCAATTGCCTGAGCATTGAAGAGAAGCCTGAGCATCCTAAGAGCAACTATGCAGTGGTAGGCTTGTATTTCTATCCTAACAAGGTGGTAGAAGTAGCTAAGCATATCAAGCCATCCGCTCGTGGTGAGTTGGAAATCACAACAGTCAACCAGGAGTTCCTGAAGGATAAGCAGCTGAAGGTACAGACCATGGCAAGAGGATTTGCCTGGCTCGATACCGGAACCCATGATTCTCTTTCTGAAGCATCCACCTTTATTGAAGTCCTGGAGAAGCGCCAGGGCTTGAAGGTAGCTTGCTTGGAAGGTATCGCATACCGTCAGGGTTGGATTACCGCAGAACAATTGAGAGAGAATGCTCAGACTATGTTGAAGAATGACTATGGCAAGTATCTCCTTTCAATACTTGAAGAGAAAAATCAAACACTAAAAAAGAATTTAGAATTTTAAGCAGAAAATAATTATGGCAGGTGAAATGCCTGGGGCTTATTTTATAAGCTACTTTTCGGCTCTTGGTATGGAGCCTGCCTTTCTTAAAATATAAAACGATGAATATAATCAAAACAAATATTGAAGGCGTTCTCATTATAGAGCCCCGCCTCTTCCGTGATGCTCGTGGCTATTTCTTCGAGAGTTTCAGCGAGCGAGAATTTGAAGAGAAGGTTGCCCCAATCCTGGGACACCATGTTCACTTCTGCCAAGATAACGAGTCTATGAGCAGCTATGGCGTGATGCGAGGTCTGCACTTCCAGCGCCCACCATATACCCAAAGCAAACTGGTACGCTGCGTAAAAGGTAGAGTCCTCGATGTTGCAGTAGATATTCGCAAAGGATCACCAACCTATGGCAAGCATGTGGCTATAGAACTGACAGAAGACAATCATGTTCAGTTCTTCATCCCTAAGGGCTTTGCTCATGGTTTTGCTGTTCTCTCAGAAACAGCAGTCTTCCAATACAAGTGTGATAACTTCTATCATCCTGAGGCAGACGGAGGTATCTCTATCCTTGATGATAGCCTTGGAATTGATTGGAAGATACCAACAGAGCATGCTAATCTCTCTGAGAAAGATACAAAGCATGCAATGTTGAAAGACTTCGATAGTCCGTTTGATATCAACGTGGATTTATATTAATAAAACGTTGTTCTTGTTAAGCATTGACTATGCCGTAATGGAGAAGTCGAAGGAAATCTATACCTTGCCAGCCGAGTTCGGCTGGAGCGACTTAGGCAGCTGGGGCAGCCTCCGTACCTTGCTTCCACAGGATGAGGCTGGCAATGCCAAGGTAGGCAAGGACATCCGATTGTATGAATGCAAGAACTGCGTGGTTCATGCTGCCGACGAAAGTAAGGTGGTAGTTCAAGGCTTGGATGGCTATATAGTAGCCGAGAAGAATGGACAGCTGCTTGTTTGTTCATTGAAGGAGGAACAGAGAATTAAGGAATTTGGAAAATAACTTTTCTATATACATTATTGACCAATAGTTATAAATATGGATGAAATTATAAAGTCTTTATATTTGCGTCTTGACGCAAATACTTCAACTTTAACACGTAGTGCGATAGGACAAATCTTGGTTAAGATTATTTATTCGTTAGGGCGTCTAGTCTCGAAAGAAGAAGTCTTTAAGGCTTATGCTCAACTGAATAATATCAATAAAGCAGATGAAAAACAACTTTTAGAAATATTAGAAGAATTGGTTAATAAAGACATCAGAAAAAGAGATGGAAAATATTATCTATCTACAAATAAAAAAGAGAAAATAAAAAAGTCTCTAGAACAAGCTGAAGATAGAAAAAATGAAATCGTAGATAATTATTTTTCAAATACGTTTTCTGATAGAAATATTATAGAGGATTGGTTGCAAGATGTAACAATTAAATTCTTTGAATGTTATTCTGATGAATGGATATCGGACTTACTGACTGGTCACAAAACAGTTAGTAGAAGTGAAACTAGCATAAAAGACTTGATTGGAAAGCGAACATTTAATAATAGCCGGTTAGATAAAAGGGATAAACAAATTCTTCCAAAAAAAATCTTTGATTTTATCAACGACAATAAAGGTGTTGTTAATGATTATCTATGGGATTACGGAACATCGGCTTTTGCTGCCAAATTAATAAGAAATCAGAATGGTGTAGATTCTTTGACGATAGATTCTTTTAAAAACAGTACTTGTATATTAGATACAAATATATTGCTATTTATTTCGCTTGAAAGTAGATTTAAAGATGGTATAGTTGCTTTAGAAAAGGTTTTTCAAAGTTTAAACGTAAATGTTGCATATTTGTATATTACACTAAAAGAATATCAGGCTAAAGTTAGTTGTCAAAAGGATATGACTATGCGTAATCTTGATAAATACGGTTATGATATAGCTTCAATACCTAATGATGATTTTACTAATAGTGCTAAAGAACTTTTGTGTAAAACCTTAGACGATTTTGAACGATTCTTCGATGAGAAAGCAAAAATTCCATCGAAAGTGCATGATTTTCTTCCAATTAAGTTGTTGGATAATGATAAAGAATTAGTTGAGGTTATTGAAAAGGCGCAGAAAGATAACAATAAAATATCTGAACTTAATGGATTGTTTCGTGATTTAACAGGACATGATAAGAAACAAAACGCATTGGTTCATGACATTGGGCTTTTAAAAGGTACTGAACATCTCCGAAAGTCAGGTAAATTTTTTGTGGTTTCAGAAGAAGTTTGTGTTAATTTATATTCAAAGAGACAGCCGCTATCTGATAATTTGCCTTTAGCCATTCGTATAGATACACTTATAAATGTACTTGCTGCGAATAATGATGGCGATACATTTAAAGCTTCAGATTACGTTCCTCTGTTTGCTAATATTGTTCGTGCTGGATTAATCCCAGATAAAGACACTTTTAGGCAAGAGGAACTCTATGATCTTTATGATATGGATGAACAAGTGGCTCAATTGCCAAGTGACAAGATTAAGGATATTGTTCTGGAAATGCATGAGCTTCTTTTGAAAGGAACGGATGAAAAAGTCTTAAGTAGAGAGTTGAAATCTAAGATAACTAAAGGTAAAATTAAAGTGGTTTCAGATTTAAATGATACGAGACATGCTCTCAGTTTTTCAGAAAGAGAGCGGGAAAGACAAGAAAGAGAAAAGAATCTAGCAATTAATGCATTGAAAGAAACTTTAACAGAAGAAATTGGCAAGAAATATGATAAAGAAACCAATAAGTTAGTTCTTAAATATCGGTTTTGCTATCCTGGAATTTGTATTCTTGTTTCTTTGTTAATTGTTATGCTATTTGTTTTTAATACTAATACTGTTGGTTCTTTTTTATCATTTGTAATTAGTCTCGGTGTTAATTTTGTCTTTGGTTGGTATTGCAATGTGAAATTACTCAAAAAAGAAGTAGTAGCAAGAAATCGAAAAAAAGGAAGTGTAGTTGCGCAGAAGGTAGATGAATTGATAAGAGTAAAGATTCAATGAACAACTCAGTATTAAAATTAATTGAATATGATATTTACGTAATCCTCTTGTAGTTGAATAGCTATTATGTTAGTGTAGCTTGTTTGAATGAGATGGGAGCAACGTGGGTATTGAAAGTAGAGTATTCTACCATTGCAAGGCGGTCCCATCCCGCAAAACCTGGCGTAGACCTTTGATGGTCCGCAAACCTTAGAGCGTAGCGGTTCTGAGCACCGGAGGGCGGTTACATCCTCTCGTCCCTGAGGGAAGAGAGGCTTGGTGAGAAAGGTGGAGCCTTCCTTAACGGTAAGGAAGGACGGGTAGGTTTTCGAAAATCTTATAATAAGAACAAAAGTTAAAACAAAAACAATGAATATAATTAAAACAGAAATAGAAGGCGTCCTCATTATAGAGCCACGCCTCTTCCGCGACTCTCGTGGCTACTTCTTCGAGAGTTTCAGCGAGCGAGAGTTTGAAGAGAAGGTAGCCCCAATCCTGGGACACAGTGTTAACTTCTGCCAAGATAACGAGTCTATGAGCAGCTATGGCGTGATGCGAGGCTTGCATTTCCAGCGCCCACCATATACCCAAAGCAAGTTGGTACGTTGCGTAAAAGGTAGAGTGCTCGATGTAGCCGTGGATATTCGTAAAGGTTCACCAACCTATGGCAAGCATGTGGCTGTAGAGTTGACAGAAGACAATCATCGCCAGTTCTTCATTCCAAAGGGCTTTGCCCATGGCTTCGCAGTCCTTTCAGAAACAGCAGTCTTCCAGTACAAGTGTGATAACTTCTATCATCCTGAGGCTGATGGAGGTATTTCTATTCTCGATGATACCCTCGGTATTGATTGGAAGATTCCTACAGAGCATGCTAATCTCTCAGAGAAAGATACGAAGCATGCAATGCTGAAAGATTTTGATAGTCCATTCGATATTGATGTAGATTTATACAAGTAAACAACAAATACTAATCATTTAACATTAAGGTGATGAAAGGAATAGTATTAGCAGGTGGTAGCGGTACACGCTTGTACCCTATCACAAAGGGTATCAGCAAGCAGCTGATTCCTATCTTTGATAAACCGATGATATATTATCCTATCTCGGTTTTGATGTTGGCAGGTATCCGTGAGATACTCATTATCTCAACTCCATTCGATCTGCCAGGCTTCAAACGCCTCTTAGGCGATGGAAGCCAGTTTGGAGTGAAGTTCGAGTATGCAGAGCAGCCTTCTCCTGATGGATTGGCACAGGCATTCATCATCGGTGAGCAGTTCATCGGTAATGATTCGGCTTGTCTTGTATTGGGTGACAACATTTTCCATGGTGCTGGTCTTAGCCAGATGCTTCATCAGGCAGTAGTAGATGCTGAGCAGAACAACAAGGCAACCGTCTTCGGTTATCGTGTCAGTGATCCAGAGCGCTATGGTGTTGCAGAGTTTGATGAGCAAGGCAATTGTCTCAGCATCGAGGAGAAGCCTGAGCATCCTAAGAGTAACTATGCAGTGGTGGGCTTGTATTTCTATCCTAATAAGGTGGTAGAAGTAGCCAAGCATATCAAGCCTTCCGCTCGTGGCGAGTTGGAAATCACCACCGTTAACCAGGAGTTCCTGAAGGATAAGGAGCTGAAGGTACAGACCATGGCTAGAGGATTCGCCTGGCTTGATACCGGAACTCATGATTCCCTTTCAGAGGCATCTACCTTTATTGAAGTTTTGGAGAAGCGCCAGGGCTTGAAGGTGGCTTGTCTGGAAGGAATTGCGTACCGCCAAGGTTGGATTACTGCAGAACAGTTGAGAGAGAATGCACAGCCTATGCTGAAGAATGACTATGGCAAGTATCTGCTTTCAATCCTTGATGAAGCAGATGGAACATTAAAGAAGAATTTAGAATATTAAAATATAAGATAGGTGAGGGAGAGAATAAGAGCATTTTTTATGAGCTACTTTTCGCCTTGTTCTCAAACTCATCTATCTCTCTTTAAGCAAAATATGAACATACTAGTAACTGGTGCTAATGGTCAGCTCGGTAACGAGATGCGCATCGTTAGCCAAAATACAACAGATCATTATATCTTTACCGATGTCAATCAGGTAGAAGGGTTGGAAACTACCTATCTTGATATCACCGATATGGATGCTATCCGTAAGATGGTGAAGGAAAATGATGTGAATGCCATCGTGAATTGTGCGGCATGGACCAATGTGGATGCCTGCGAGACTGATGAGA
>ERZ1026866.1435-NODE-1435-length-12229-cov-7.418679_pt1 | contig 12229 bp, 6 predicted proteins | sample MGYA00380163_ERZ1026866 | MGnify/ENA primary metagenome ERZ1026866 (study PRJEB33269, sample SAMEA4719799) | human gut metagenome | biome: human-associated habitat; feature: organic feature; material: feces | place: Cameroon | collected 2013-10 ...
AATCAGAATCCACGAAGTAAGAAGTCGCTAAAAGGCGTCCGGGTCCTGCTGGTCGAAGACAATGAGATCAATGCGGAGATCGCGACAGAACTGTTGAAAGAAGAAGGGTGTATTGTCGAAGTTGCAACTGACGGAGTTGCATGTATCAGCATGATTGAAAAGGCAGATGCGGACTATTACAAGATGATCCTTATGGATATTCAGATGCCGGTTATGAATGGGTTCGATACGACATTAACCATCCGGAAGATGAAGGATGATAAAAAAGCGATGATCCCGATCATAGCTATGACTGCCAATGCCTTTGCAGAAGACAGACAGAAGGCGCTTTCTGTCGGGATGAATGATCACGTTGCCAAGCCTGTTGATATGAATATTCTTGCGCCAACGATGATGAAATATTTATAAAAGTGGGGAATAAAAAAATGAACAAAGAAAAAAAACAGGTTGTCACACCGGACAATCTAAAAGAAATTGCCGTCATGACGATAGCAGTGGGGATCATCGCCGCGGCCGTGTACTTCTTTCTGATTCCGAGCCAGACCTCGATCAGCAGCGTATCTGCGCTGGCGATCATCATTGCGCATTATGTACCGTTGCATGTATCTACGGTTACAATGATCCTGAATGTGGTCTTACTGCTGATCGGATTTATAACCTGTGGGAAAGAATTTGGGGCGAAGACGGTATACACAAGTATTTTGCTGCCACTGTATCTGGCAGTATTTGAACATGTATTTCCGGATTTTGAATCGCTGACGAACAGTACGGAACTGGACGTGTTATGTTATGTTCTCGTCGTAAGCTTCGGACTCAGCATCTTATTTAATATGAATGCGTCATCCGGCGGACTGGATATCGTGGCAAAGATCATGAATAAATATCTTCATGTCGAACTGGGAAAAGCGATGTCCATCTCAGGAATGTGTGTGGCACTTTCTTCCGCATTGATCTATGATAAAAAAGCGGTCGTACTGAGTGTGCTTGGTACATACTTTAACGGTATTGTGCTGGATCATTTTATCTTTGGACAGAATGTGAAGAGACGTGTCTGTATCATCACAAAATATGAAGAAGAGGTACGCCGGTTCATTCTGCATGAGCTGCACAGCGGGGCAACGTTCTACGAGGCAGTAGGTGCTTACAATATGCAGAAATACAGAGAGATCATTACAATCGTAGATAAGAACGAATATCAGAAACTGATGAATTATGTCAGTAAAAAAGATCCGGAGGCATTCGTAACCGTATACACGGTATCCGATATGCGCTACCGGCCGAAAGTTAAATCATTTTAACGGAGGAAAACATATGAAGACAAAAGCTAAAATAATCATCGCGGCAGTTCTTGCCATTGCGATCAGCATCGGTTCGATAGCCATATATAAGCATATTACCGGTCCGAAAGAAGAGAGCATACCGCTTGAGACGACGCTGGAAGATGCAGCGGAGCTGACGACACAGAAGATGATCATCTCGGATGTATTCAGGAGCACAAAGGGAGAGATCCCGCTGATCAACAAGAACAGATTTCTCGTACAATACAAGACGACAGTGACTGCGGGACTGGATGTACAGAAAGCTGTCATAAAGGAGACAGACGACAAGATCCAGATATCTATTCCGCACTGCACGGTCAATGAGGATTCTATTAAGATCAAATCCAGTGATCTGAAGATATATGATACGAATTTTGCGATTATGAGTATCGATAAAGAGGCGGTTATGGAACTTGTCGCAGAGGCTGAGAAGAAAGCAAAGGAAAAAGCCGGATCGGATGAATACGGATTTCTTGAAAATGCGGACAAGAATGCAAAGAAAGTAATCAAGGGCATGTTCGAAAATGTATCGAATGGAAAAGAAGTAATCGTGTCTTTCCAGAATTAGACCGGAAATGACGGGTATGTTGTGTAAAAAAATGTAGAGATTATGTGAAGAATGTCGAAAACCATTAATTTATGTAAAAGAATGTGCTACAATAAAGAAATCATATATAGACAGGAGACAAAAAAATGACAATACAGGAATGCTATAAAGCGATTGGAGGAAACTATGAAGATGTCTTAAGACGCCTTCGCAGTGAAGTACTGATCCGGAAATTCACATTAAAGTTCCTTGAAGATCAGAGTTATTCACTGTTAAAGCAGGCTTTGGGGGATAACAATTATGAAGAGGCTTTCTGTGGTGCACACACACTGAAAGGTGTATGTCAGAATCTTTCCTTTGACCGTCTGTATGAAGTGAGCAGTGAGCTGACAGAGCTTTTGAGAGACCGGACCGGAGAGAAGCCGGGGATACCGGAAGCAATGGAAAAAGTAACAAAAGAATATGAGGCAACAATTGAAGAAATTAAGAAGCTGCAGGAGTAATCTCCTACAGCTTCTTTTTTAACATTTCCGGATTGGATGCATAAGCAAGTGCCGTGTCAGCAGTAATGCGTCCGTTTTTATAAAGTGAAAGAAGACTAAAGTCCATTGGAGTTTTTCGTTGATCCGAAAAATGTAGATGGACGAAACAATTAACCACCCGCTATTGATATGATTTATCAATTATCTGATTTCTTTAACAAATGATATTTTCGCTTTTCCTCATACATTTTTTCATCCATATGCATCAGGAACACTTCGGCATCATCTTCAGATCCAAATTCTGCATATCCCATGGAAACACTTAGAGTGAATGGTTCTATCCCGGATTCATTGAAACGGGATAGATTATTATGAATCTCTTTCATTGTGACCAGGACACTTTCTTCCTCAACACCTGACAGTAATACAATAAACTCATCTCCCGCATAGCGGATTGCCATACCGGCAGTTGGTATAGATCTAAAAAGTATATTTCCCAACGTACAGATAGCCTTATCTCCCATACTATGACCAAAATTATCATTAATATATTTAAAGGCGTTTACATCCATCATGATTCCATATAAAGATTTACATTTCGTAAATTTCCTTTCAGAAAGTACTGCATTAAGATATCTCCGATTATATAATCCGGAAAGTTCATCCATATATAAATTCTCGGCATATGTCTGCATCTGCACAAATATCAATGCGATCGCAACTAATACCCATGACGATGTGATTCCGTAAAAAAGGAACTGGATAAGCACGCCTACAAAACAGGGACCGACGAAATATATCACGGGAAAGAAATTCACATTAACTCCCTGTTTTTTGGAATGATACACCAGATAGATGCTGTAAGCAAAATATAATATAAGTGAGATATATCCTACCAGTGAACCGGCAGTTCGCTGATATACATTCTCCTTAGATATTTTAAACATAATCCCTGTTCCGGGCAGATTACATAAAATCATAATTACTTCTACGATCCAAGGAAACATTACAACTCTTACTTTTTTGAATATTCTCTTATAATTCCGGTAAATGCGTAATTCTACATACAGACACCAAAGCAGACCTATGCTGACGGTACCTATAAAACATATGCTGTTGGAGATATAATTGATCTGTCTACAGCCGGTAAATTGATTCCCATCTACCAGAAAAGCAATTGTTTCAGACAATGCCCCCGCTAAGTTCACTATTGCCATTCCGTCATATAGTTTGTCTTCCTCATGGAGACTTTCTCTGTTTTTCCGTCTGCAAAGCAAAAGAAACCACATCATTAGCACAGTCAAGCCGTTTGCTATCAATATTTCTTCTATAACTATTATTTCTATCACCTTCCTATCACCATGTTTTTTATTATATCTCCGTGTTTCCTTCAAAACAATACATATCCTGGATTATTCATACCTTTTACGTGAAAGCTGGTAAAAATCACTTAGTGATTTACACGAAGACTGCTTCATTTTTTCTGAACATTAAGGCAGGGAAAAGGGGGCGGCCGTTCTTTTTTGTTGAGTTAACCGGGGAAAAGGATTATAATAGAGAACGCGTGGAATAAGACGCGCAGAAAGAAAAAGAAAGAGATGCGTATCCAGAGATTCGCGGGAGATCGGAACGGTGAAGGTGTCCGATATCGAAGGAAAAATTGAGTGGTATATGGGAAGACCATAACAGAACGACAGAGGAGAATAGAAATTATGCGGGGGAAAAAACAGACAGCAGCCATAGTTCTTGCGGTGATACTGGCGGTGACAGCAGGGATACCGCACAGTACGGTATACGCGGAGCCGGCCAGCACCGGGAATGTGCAGGCAGCAGACGCAGCGGCAGATGATACCAAGAAAGAAGAGAAAAAAGAAGAAGACATGACTCCGGAAGAGCTGGAAAAGAAGGCAGAAGAAGATGCCTATAAGATGGAGATCCAGTCGAACAGCTGGAAGAACTGGCCGCAGGGACCGGGAACATACGGAGAAGCAGCAATCGTGATGGATGCAGGAACCGGAAGTATCTTATATGCGAAGAATATTGACGGGCATGAATATCCGGCCAGCATCACAAAAGTTCTGACCAGCCTTATCGCATTAAAATATGGCAGTCTGTCAGATCAGGTAACGTTTTCGAATGACTGTATATCTTTTATGCAGCCGGGAGATTCTTCCGTAGGATTAAAAGAAGGAAATGTGATCTCACTGGAACAGGCGTTGTATGCGACACTGCTTGCCTCGGCAAATGAAGCAGCCTATGCGGTTGCGGAAAATGTCGGGAAGAATGCCGGGCACGATTACAACTGGTTCATACAGCAGATGAACGAGGAGTGCAAAAGTCTCGGCGGGGAGAACTCGAACTTTGTCAATGCGAACGGGCTTCATGATGACAATCATTATACCTGCGCGCGGGACATGGCTTTGATCGGCAGGGAGATCTGGCGTTATCCGGAATTCTTAAAGATCTGTCAGGAGCAGAGTTATACGATCCCGGCATCCGATACGACGGAAGAGCACGTATTTCCGCAGCATCATAAGATGCTTATAAAAGAAAATAAAAATTATTACCAGTATGCGGTCGCAGGAAAGACGGGATATACATCCAATGCCTTATCCACACTGATCACCATGGCTGATAACGGCAATATGAAACTGGTATGTGTCGTACTCAGGACGCATGGAGCGAATATATATCCGGATACAAAGAATCTGTTCGAATACGTATTTAATAATTTCCAGAAGATTCCGGTGGCAGATGAGAAGAAACCGGCAGAAGTAAAAGAATTCATAACGGCATCGGATGAAAGTGAGGACGCCGGATCCGCACAGACGGGCGGGAATGAGTATCAACCGCTGGAAGATGGCTATGTGATCCTGCCGAAGGATGTCTCATACAAAGATACAGACTATGAGATTACAGACGTAGATGAAAAGACCGGAGAAGGGACGATCCAATATACTTATGATGGTCATCCGGTAGGAAGTGCGACAGCAAAGTTCACGGAAGAATACCTGCAGAAAATAAGTACGGGTAAAGAACGTGTGGATAATAAGAAGGAGAATGTGGATAACTCCGGGACAACGAAGAACTCCGGTGGAAAATTAAGTGCAAAGAGCATCTGGGCGAATTTCGTGCAGAAAGCAAAAGCGGCATGGACGTTCAGTCAGAAGAAATTTGCCGGGAAATCAGCTTCGGAACAATATATGATCGCCGGGGGATGTGTGGTGCTGGTGATCCTGATCTTCAGTCTGATCGTTGTATTGATACGCCGGAGAAGATAAATGGCAGAGGATACATGAAAAATAAGGGAAAACCCCTTGACGGATTTTAGGATTGTTGCATATAATAAAAGATATGAAAAGCGCTGACGAAGACAGTAGGATATAACAGAACGCAGCAGCGAGCCGGGGATGGTGGAAGTCCGGTGCAAGTAAGATATATCTGAATATCACTTCTGAGTTGCAGATTTTGAAAGGTTTCGGTAAGATGTGTAGAGAGATCCGGTGACCGAGTAAAAACTGACGGCATTCCTCCGTTACAGGGAAGACATATGATGGTATGTTAGGTGGTTTATAAACGTAAGTACAGCTTTCGTCCTATACAGGGCGGAAGTTTTTTTAATTCTATGTTTAATTTTATGGAGGTAAATATGTATAAGAAAGTTTCTACGGATCTTAATTTTGTAGACAGAGAAAAACAGACAGAGCAATTCTGGGAAGACAATGACATCTTCAGAAAAAGTATGCGTGACCGTGAAGGCAACGAGATCTATATGTTCTACGATGGCCCTCCGACAGCCAACGGAAAACCGCACATCGGACACGTTCTGACACGTGTTATCAAGGATATGATCCCAAGATACCGTACCATGAAGGGATACGAAGTTCCAAGAAAGGCCGGATGGGACACACATGGACTTCCGGTAGAGCTGGAAGTTGAGAAGCTTCTCGGATTGGACGGAAAAGACCAGATCGAAAAATACGGTATGGAACCATTCATCAAGAAATGTAAAGAAAGCGTATGGAAATACAAAGGTATGTGGGAAGACTTCTCTAATACCGTAGGTTTCTGGGCTGATATGGATGATCCATATGTAACATATGATAATAACTTTATCGAGTCTGAGTGGTGGGCACTCAAGAGAATCTGGGACAAGAAGCTCCTGTATAAAGGATTCAAGATCGTGCCATACTGTCCTCGCTGCGGAACTCCGCTTTCTGCACAGGAAGTAGCACAGGGCTATAAAGATGTAAAAGAACGTTCTGCGATCGTTCGTTTCAAAGTAGTAGGAGAGGATGCATATTTCCTCGCATGGACAACAACACCATGGACACTTCCGTCTAACATCGCACTCTGTGTGAACCCGGAAGAAGACTATGCGAAAGTAAAAGCTGCCGACGGCTATACTTATTACATGGCTGTTGCACTTCTCGATACCGTACTTGGCAGACTTGCCGATGAAGAAAACGGAACAAAGGCTTACGAGATCCTTGAGACATACAAAGGAAAAGATCTCGAATATAAAGAGTACGAGCCATTATACCAGTGTGCTTACGACTGCGCTTCCAAGCAGAACAAGAAAGCATTCTTCGTTACATGCGATACCTATGTAACACTGACAGACGGTACCGGTGTGGTTCATATCGCTCCTGCGTTTGGTGAAGACGATGCCAAGGTCGGACGTAGATATGATATGCCGTTCGTTCAGTTGGTAGACGAAAAAGGTAACATGGGAGAGACGACTCCGTTTGCCGGATTATTCGTTAAGAAGGCTGATCCGGAAGTATTAAAAGACCTCGACGGACGCGGACTTCTCTACGATGCACCGAAGTTCGAGCACAGCTATCCACACTGCTGGAGATGTGATACACCACTTATTTACTACGCTCGTGAATCATGGTTCATCAAGATGACAGAAGTAAAAGATGACCTGATCGCCAACAACAATACAATCAACTGGATTCCGGAAAGCATCGGTAAAGGACGTTTCGGCGACTGGCTTGAGAACGTTCAGGACTGGGGTATCAGCCGTAACCGTTACTGGGGAACTCCACTGAATATCTGGGAGTGTGAATGCGGACACCAGCATTCGATCGGAAGCATCGAAGAGCTGAAAGAAATGTCCGATAACTGTCCGGATGAGATTGAACTTCACCGTCCATACATCGACGAAGTAACGATCAAGTGCCCATGCTGCGGAAAGCAGATGCACAGAGTACCGGAAGTTATCGACTGCTGGTTCGACAGTGGATCTATGCCATTTGCACAGCACCACTATCCATTTGAGAATAAAGAATTATTTGAAAAGCAGTTCCCTGCAGACTTCATTTCCGAGGCTGTTGACCAGACCCGTGGATGGTTCTACTCACTGCTTGCAATCTCAACACTGATCTTCAACAAAGCACCATACAAGAACGTTATCGTACTTGGACACGTGCAGGATGAGAATGGTCAGAAGATGAGTAAGTCCAAAGGAAATGCAGTTGATCCATTCGACGCACTGGAGAAATACGGAGCAGATGCGATCCGCTGGTACTTCTATGTCAACAGTGCACCATGGCTTCCGAACCGTTTCCACGGAAAAGCCGTTGTAGAAGGACAGAGAAAGTTCATGGGAACATTGTGGAACACATATGCGTTCTTTGTACTGTATGCGAATATCGATGATTTCGATGCAACAAAATACACACTGGAATACGACAAACTGTCCGTTATGGATAAATGGCTTCTGTCTAAGCTCAATTCCGCAATCAAGGCAGTAGACTATGATCTGTCCAACTACAAGATTCCGGAGGCTGCAAAGGCACTTCAGAGCTTCGTAGACGATATGAGTAACTGGTATGTAAGACGTAGCCGTGAACGTTTCTGGGCTAAGGGAATGGAACAGGATAAGATCAATGCTTACATGACTCTGTACACAGCACTGGTTGAGATCTGTAAGACGGCAGCGCCGATGATCCCGTTCATGACAGAAGAGATCTATCAGAACCTGGTAAGAAGCGTGGACGAGAGTGCTCCGGAAAGTATCCATCTGTGTGACTTCCCGGTTGTAAATGAAGCACATATCGATACAGAACTGGAAGCTAATATGGACAACGTTCTGAAGATGGTTGTTATGGGACGTGCATGCAGAAATACTGCAAATATCAAGAACCGTCAGCCGATCGGACAGATGTATGTAAAAGCTGATTTTGAAGTACCGGAATTTTACAAAGACATCGTAAAAGATGAATTAAATGTAAAGAATGTAACATTTACACAAGATGTTCGTGACTTTACTTCATATACTTTTAAACCTCAGTTAAAGACAGTGGGACCAAAATATGGTAAAATGTTAGGAGGTATTAAAGCAGCACTCGATAACCTCGAAGGAAATGCAGCAATGGATGAGTTAAATGCTACAGATGCCCTGAAGCTTGATATCAATGGACAGGAAGTGACTCTGTTCCGCGAAGATCTGTTGATCGAATCTGCACAGATGCCGGGATATGTATCTGAGAATGACAACGGAATTACAGTTGTTATGGATACAAACCTTTCCGAAGAACTTCTGGAAGAAGGATTTGTACGTGAGATCATCAGTAAAGTACAGACCATGCGTAAGGAAGCCGGATTCGAAGTTATGGATAAGATCGCAGTATCTTATGAAGGTACAGAAAAAGCAGAGAAAGTATTTGCAGACAATGCATCTACGATCGCAGATGAAACACTTGCACTGGAAGTTACAAAAGCAGCACCAGCAGGCTACACGAAAGAGTGGAAGATCAATGGAGAAGCTGTAACGATCGGTGTGGAAAAGAGATAATCAAAGCCCAGTTTTTTAGAAGGGAAGTAGAAAATGTATAATCCAAGATTTGAAAAAGACGTATTTAAAAGAGATGTACGGAACAATGTAAAGACATTGTTCCGTAAGGAAGTAGAAGAGGCAACTCCGCAGCAGTTGTTCCAGGCAGTTTCTTATGCTGTAAAGGAAGCCATCATCGATGACTGGCTTGCAACACAGAAACAGTATGAGAAAGACGATCCGAAGACCGTATATTACATGTCCATGGAATTCCTGCTCGGAAGAGCTCTTGGAAACAACCTGATCAACATGACGGCATATAAGGAAGTAAAAGAAGCTCTGGAAGAGATGGGAATCGACCTGAACGTGATCGAGGACCAGGAGCCGGATCCGGCACTTGGTAACGGTGGACTCGGACGTCTGGCAGCTTGTTTCCTGGATTCTCTTGCAACACTGGGATATGCATCTTATGGATGCGGTATCCGTTACCGTTATGGTATGTTCAAGCAGAAGATCAGAGACGGCTATCAGGTAGAAGCACCGGATAACTGGTTAAAAGACGGCAACCCGTTCGAGCTTCGCAGACCGGAATATGCGAAAGAAGTACGTTTTGGCGGAAATATCCGTGTGGAATACGATGAGACAGGAAAGACACACTTCGTTCAGGAGAACTATGAATCTGTAATGGCGATCCCTTATGATTATCCGATCGTAGGATACGGCAACCACATCGTGAATACACTCCGTATCTGGGATGCAGAAGCGATCGTAGATTTCCAGTTAGATTCCTTTGACCGTGGAGATTATCACAAAGCCGTTGAGCAGGAGAATCTTGCGAAGAATATCGTAGAAGTGCTTTATCCAAATGATAACCACATTGCAGGAAAAGAACTGAGACTGAAACAGCAGTATTTCTTCGTATCAGCAAGTATCCAGGCTGCAATTACAAAGTTTAAAAAGAAACATGGTGATATCAGCAAACTGCCGGAGAAAGTAACATTCCAGATGAATGATACACATCCGACAGTAGCAGTAGCAGAGCTGATGCGTATTCTTCTTGATGAGGAGAATCTCGGATGGAATGAAGCATGGGATATCACAACAAAATGCTGTGCATATACGAACCATACGATCATGGCAGAAGCACTTGAGAAATGGCCGATCGATCTGTTCTCAAGACTCCTTCCACGTATTTATCAGATCATCCAGGAGATTGACCGCCGCTTTGTCGAGCAGGTAAGAGCACAGTATCCTGGTAATGAAGAGAAAGTAAAGGAGATGGCAATCCTGATGGACGGTCAGGTTAAGATGGCACATCTTGCGATCGTTGCAGGCTATTCTGTCAACGGTGTTGCAAAGCTGCATACAGAGATCCTGAAGAACCAGGAACTGAAAGACTTCTATCAGATGATGCCGGAGAAGTTCAACAATAAGACGAATGGTATTACACAGAGACGTTTCCTTATGCATGCGAACCCGCTGCTTGCCGACTGGGTAACAGAGAAACTCGGAACAAAAGAGTGGATTACAGACCTGTCTAAGATGAGCGGACTGAAGGAATGGCTGGATGACGAAGAGGCCCTGAAAGAATTCATGACGATCAAGTTCAAGAACAAAGAGCGTCTGGCCGCTTATATCAAAGAGCACAACGGTGTAGAAGTAGATCCAAGATCAATCTTCGATGTACAGGTAAAACGTCTTCACGAATACAAACGTCAGCTGCTGAATATCCTGCATGTAATGTATCTGTATAACCAGATCAAAGAGCATCCGGAGATGTCCTTCTATCCTAAGACATACATCTTCGGCGCAAAGGCTTCCGCAGGATATATCCGTGCAAAAGAGATCATCAAACTGATCAACTCGGTTGCGGATGTGATCAACAATGACCGCAGTATCAACGGCAAACTGAAAGTTGTATTTATCGAAGATTACCGTGTATCGAACGCAGAGCTGATCTTCGCGGCAGCAGATATCAGTGAGCAGATTTCTACAGCTTCCAAGGAAGCTTCCGGAACAGGTAACATGAAGTTCATGATGAACGGTGCACCGACACTCGGAACAATGGACGGAGCGAACGTAGAGATCGTAGACGAAGTTGGAATCGACAATGCATTTATCTTCGGACTGAGTGCAGACGAAGTTATCAACTACGAGCAGAGCGGTGGATATAATCCATATGACATTTACAACAATGATCCGGACATCCACAGAGTGGTAGACCAGCTGGTAGACGGAACATATTCTAACGGCGATACAGAGATGTATCGTGACCTTTACAACAGCCTTCTGAATAATCAGGGGGGTTCAAGAGCAGATATGTACTTTATCTTAAAGGACTTCCGTTCTTATGCAGATGCGCAGGCTCGTGCAATGGAAGCTTACAAAGATAAAGAAAAATGGGCTAAGATGGCTCTTAAGAACACTGCTTGTTGTGGTAAATTCTCTGCCGACAGAACAATCCAGGAATATGTAGATGATATCTGGCATCTGGATCATGTTGTGATCGATGAGGATGAATTAGAATATTAAGAGAAGTTGTCAGTGGCAAGTTCTTTTGTATATGAATAATAAGAGAAGCTCTCTCATACATTGAGGTATGGGAGGGCTTTTTTTTATGTGGAACAGAAGGTATTATTATAGAGAAAAAATAAAAAAGGCAGCCTGCTGGGCGCTTATCATAATATTATTGCCGTATATTGTAACCGTATTTGTAAATGGTCCAAAGATTGTAACTGCATCGAAAGTGGATGAGATGACAATAGATGTAAAGGGCGGTGGGAAGATGCCGGTGGAAAAATATTGCATTGGAATATTGGCGAGGGACATGCCGGCAGAATATGAAGAAGAAGCATTGAAGGCCCAGGCAATCCTGGTGCGGACAGAAGTCTACCGGGCAATCCGGGATGCGGGGGAAGGACAGAAGCTTGAGAAAGAATTCTGGACCGAGAAACAGATGAAGTCGGCGTGGGGGATGCGATATGCAGAAAATTACCGCAAGTTAAAAAATGCGCTGGAATCCACGGCAGGACAAGTGCTATTCTATGAAGACGGTCTGGCGATGACACCATTTTTTAATCTGAGTAATGGATATACC
>ERZ1026866.1440-NODE-1440-length-12209-cov-5.542867_pt1 | contig 12209 bp, 13 predicted proteins | sample MGYA00380163_ERZ1026866 | MGnify/ENA primary metagenome ERZ1026866 (study PRJEB33269, sample SAMEA4719799) | human gut metagenome | biome: human-associated habitat; feature: organic feature; material: feces | place: Cameroon | collected 2013-10 ...
GGGCAGCTTCGGCAGCGGGGGCGGGTGCCTCAGCCTTTTCGGCGGGCTGCTCCTCGGCCTTCACCGGTTCGGCAGCGGGCTCCGCCTTTTCAGCAGCGGATTCCTCGGCCTTTGCGGGCTCTTCGGGCAGCTCCTCTACGGCATCCTCCAGCTCAGCGACCTCCTCGGCCTCTTCGGCCTTCTTGGCCTCTTCCTTGCTGGTCTTGCCAATGTTGGTGAAGCTCTTGGTCACGTCCTTCATGCTGTCGTCGATATCCTTTTTGATATCGGTCAGCGGGGCGACGGCCTCCTTGATGGGAGCCTGAATCTCATTCAGCGGCTCGACCACGTTCTTCTGGATCTCCTCCGAAGCGGCACCGGTGTACTTTTTCAGCTCCCGGAGCATCTTGCCGAACTTGCGTGCGTATTCGGGCAGCTTGTCCGGCCCGATGACCACGAACGCAACGATCACGACAAGGATCAGTTCAGTAAAACCAATTTTCATAGCGTTCCAATTCCTTTCCTCCAACACGGGCATTCCTTTTTTTCAGTTCCCATGCTGTGCTGTTCTGGGGTGCGGCGCAGCGTGCGCCTTTCGTTGCCCTATGTATACCGAAAGTCAATGAACTGTATATGAATTTATTTTGAACAGTTTATGAATAAGACGGTTTTTAGCTTGTTTTTGATAACGTACAGGATACTTACGAAGGCACATTACAAGCCGGATACGCTTTGGACGGTACCATTTTGCATTACCGGACGGGATTGGTCAGCGAACCGATGCCGTCGATCTCGCACCGGACTACATCGCCGGGCACGAGGAACTGCGGCGGGTCCATCCCCATGCCGACGCCCGCCGGGGTGCCGGTGGCGATGATGGTGCCCGCTTTCAGGGTCATCCCCTGCGAAAGTTCGGCAATGACATGGTCGATATCAAAAATTTGCAGCGTCGTGTTGGAGTCCTGCCGCTTCTCGCCGTTGACGAAGCTGCGGATGCCGAGCTTGGGCGGATAGTCGGCAAACTCGTCTGCCGTGACGATGCAGGGCCCGATGGGGGTGAAGCCGTCAAGGCTCTTGCCGAAGTACCACTGCTTGTGGGCGGTCTGGACGTCGCGGGCCGACACATCGTTCAGGATGGTGTAGCCGAAAACGTAGTCCTGCGTCTGCCCTGCGGGCACATCCTTGGCGTCCTTTCCCAGCACCACCGCCAGCTCACACTCGTAGTCCAGCTTTTTCACAAGGTCGGTGTGGGCCTCGATGGCCCCGCCGTCCGGCACGGCGCGTGTGACCCGCTTGGAGAAGTAGATGGCGTCCTGATGCTGGGTCGCAAAGGCATCGGCGGAATATTTTTCCGCCTCATCCGAGTGGGCCATGTAGTTGATGCCGAGGCAGATGACGTCCTGCGCTGGGGCCGGGATGGGGCTTTCCGGCGTGACGGCCTCAATGGGCAGGGCCGGGATGCCCGCAACGGCCAGCGACAGCCCCGCCCGCACCTGCGGCGTCAGAAAGGGGATGGCGTCGGACAGGGTCTCATAGCTCAGCCCCAGCCAGCTCAGCGGCCAGACCTGCCGCCCGTCCTCCGATAAGATCGCCGGATCTTCCACGCCGTCCGGCAAACGGCACGTGATAAAACGCATAGGGGCCTCCTTTATTTCCGATAAGTATTTCTGCGGTACAGCAGAGTCGCCTCTCCGGTCTGTACCTTGGTCTTTGTTTTTTCCAGCAGGGTAAATTTTGTTTGTCCTGCGCTGTAGTCTCGGTCGTTATTGACAAAAATCGAACGTCCGCAAAAAGTGTCCTTCTGCTTTACCGAAAAGAAGAACGTAATTCCTTCTTCCAGTTCAAACTTGATCAGGTAATCTGCATCGATCTTCGTCCGGATCGGCGGGATCTGCCGGGCCAGCTTTTCCCCGGAAAATCCATAGATGAGCAGAAATTCGTCCATCAGCATATCCAACTGCGCCAGCGCATTCAATCGGCTGAGAAACTTTTCGGACTCCTCTTCCCAATTGGATGCTTTCCGCAAATCCACAAGCGTGATCTTGCCCGCAAGAATGTCTTTGAACAAACGTTCCGAGTTCGTCTGCAAGCGCGGATGCTTCAGACGGTGTAGCCCGGCCAGATGGCGGAATTCATACGCTGAGAACGAAAAAGTCAGCGAAACGCGGGCATTTTTCCGCGCGATCGTGCAGTCGTATGTATAACCGCAAAGTTCGGCATATTTTCGAGCACACGATTGCAGGGCGTCCATTGATTCACATCCTTTTTCAGCAATAAAAAATGCGGAAGCTCGAATTGAACTCCCGCAGCACATTTTCTTTCAGCGGCACACCGCCTGAGTCAAGTCGTGGAATCTGTGCAACCCCCTAAGAGAAGCTCCCTGTCGTCACCGCTTGACCGGCACTACAGTTCAACGCTTCGCACAAACACTCAAGTTGTTTGTTTCTAGTTCTATTATATGCGGAACGTGCAATTTTGTCAATAGCAAGTGATTTTTTAGTGCCGATACGCGATGGCGTTCTGGACACGGTCGGCTTCGGCGGGGCCGGCAAGCTGGCGGACGAGTTCCAGCGCAAAGGGGATGGCGCCGCCGAGGCCGTAGCTGGTGGTGATGTTCCCATCCACGACGACCTCTTCATCGTGGACGACGGCACCGGCAAGCTGGTCTTGGAAGCCCGCATGGGCGGTGGCGTTTTTGCCTTCCAGCAGCCCCAGCGAGGCAAGGATGCTGGGGGCGGCGCAGATGGCGGCCACCTTCTTACCCGCCTTGGCGAAGGCGGCGCAGGTGTCGGTGACGGTCTTGTTGGCGGCAAGGTTGGGGGTGCCGGGGATGCCGCCGGGCAGCACGACCAGATCCACATCGGAATAATCCACCTCTTCGGCCAGCGCGTCGGCGGTCAGGTGAATTTTATGGCTGCTGACCAGCTCCTTGCGGCCCATGGCCGACGCCACGAGGACCTCGACCTTGGCGCGGCGGAGAAGATCGACGACGAGAAGGGCCTCGCACTCCTCGGTGCCGTCGGCGAAAAAGACAACTGCTTTGCTCATACTGCGATACTCCTTTTTCAAAGCGATAAAAAAGCACCGCAGGGCGGGTGCTCCCCGGCCCCGCGGTGCGCGGTCTTGTGGTTATTCCTCGGCGGCGTCTGCCTTTTCCTCCAGCAGACGGCGGAGCACGCTGTCATCCTTGCTAATGACCCGGCTCACCCGGCTGATGATGGCGCTGGACGCCCCGATGTTGCCCATGATGCTGGTGTAGCTCTGCTTGCTGACGAGCTTTTCCGCGATGTTGTAGCGCTGCTCCATCGCGCTCAGCTCGGCGTAGCTGCACACATCCTGTAAAAAGCGGTAGCACTCTTCCGGCGTTTTCAGCTCCAGCAGTGCGGAATACAGGCCGGACTCTCCGGTGGGATGATCTTTTGCCATAGCGTTTTTCCTCCCTCATGATTTGGGGTTGGTCTGGCCCGCAAGGGGCACTTCAGTACACTACTTTAGTGTAGTACAAACGCAGGAAAATTGCAATGGGGAATTTCAGAGCATTTTCTCCATTTCGGTCAGCTGCATAGAGATGCCCGCCGCCACGTTCTCCACCGGCTTCAGGATGCGGTAGCCCCGCGCCTTGAAGAATTGCTGCACGGGCAGACACTTGGTGTGCACCTCACAGCAGACGCGGCCCCGGCCCTCGCCGCGGGCCAGCCGCTCGCAGGACATGACGATGTCCCGGCCCATGGCCTTGCCCCGGTACTCCGGCTTGAGGTAGAGGTGCAGCAGGTGCAGCGCAGTGTTTTCCATCTTCCATGCAAAGTAGCCGATGAGCTTATCGCCCAGAAAAACGAGGAAGTAGTTCACATCGTTGTCGATGTCCTCCTCAATGGCGTCGGCGCTTTGCAGCGCCTCCACCAGCGTGTCCAGCTGCTTTGCCGGGTAGTAGCGCTTGTAGACCTCGTGCCAGAGCTCGCTGGCAAGGTCGGCGGTCGTGTGAATGTATTTGGCCTTTGCGACCAGCTTGTAATCCGGTTTCATATTTCTCCTCAGACTCGTACGATATAATCCGCTTTGCGGGGGGCAGCGGGCTTCGGTGCTTCGGCCGGATAGCCGAGGATGCAGTGGCCGACACCGAGATAGTCCCCCTCGATGCCCCATTTCTTGAGCAGGGCCTTGCCCTCTTCCGTTTCCAGCTCTTCCTTGGCGCGGTTGATCCAGCAGCTGCCCAGCCCCAGCGAAGCGGCGGCCAGCATCAGGTTCTCCATCACAAGGCTGCCGTCTGCCACGGCGTTGGGGTTGTGGGCATCTGCGATCACCAGCAGGATGGTGGGTGCACCGTACATGGGGTCCTTGTCCGAACCCATCACAGCGGCATTCATCCGGCTCAGCTCCGCGCGGGCGGCAGCATCCTGCACGACCACGATCTTCGCGCTCTGCAGGTTCTTTGCACTGGGGGCATAAGTGCCCGCCCGCAGAACGGCTTCCAGCTCTTCCTCGGTGATCTGCTCCGGCTTGTAGGCGCGGCAGCTGCGGCGCGTCTCGATCGTTTTCAACGTTTCGTTGGTCATAGGTATTCCCTCCCCAAAAGTTCTACGCTCATTGTACCATACTGCAGACAAAAGTGCAAAACAAAAAGGCGGCTGCGCCTTTCAAAAGCGCAGCCGCCTGATTGCCGTTTGCATTGGAACGAGTGTGTTTTACAGCGCGGTCTTGATGTTGTGATGAGTGGAGCTGTAACGAACAACTGCTTCCATCAGGGCGAGAGGCCACAGAACGACCTTGCCCAGAATCTCGGCCGGCTTGACACATACCGTGTCCATGCTGTTGATGCCAAGCAGAACCAAACAAGCGATACCGCAGCCCAGAATGTAATAGTACATAATCAAACCTCCTATATTTTTCTACGGGTCATAGCCCGGAGTTCAAGTGTCAGCGGGGCGTCTTTCCGCTCTCCGCACTCATACTATACCGCAATTTTTATATAAAGTCAATAGCCGAAATCATGAAGCAAACGAAAGCTTCTGTTGAAGTTCCTTTTACTCATCGAAATAAAGTGCTGAAGTTTGCTTTGCTTTATAAACGTGAAGTCATTGCCCTGAATTGGCCGCCGCGTGGAAACACTTTGTTCATATTTGGGATCAAAACACCCCGGAAGCCGGGGTTTTGTTCTCCGGACAGAAACAAGGAATGCTGTACAAATGTTCCGGTGCATTTTTGTGCAGAACGCCGTGCAATAACAGCTGTCGCTCCGACGTTTACAAGTTAAAGAAAGTCGTGCCGGAATTTTTGTTTTTCAAAGTGTGAGGACACCGCCATGAAAAAAAAGATCTGCAAAAAATTTTGGGGCTTCCTGCTTTCGGCCCTGCTGGTGCTGGCCGTTTCACTGCCCGCCTTTGCCGATATGGGCCCGAAGCCCTCGGTGGAGCTGAAGCTCTACGTCTACAATGACCAGAACTATGCCGTCACCCTGCTGGGCAACACCGAGTCCACCGGCCCGTGGAGCGCGCCCAACGACTATCAGGATTGGATGGGCTCCCGCTCTGTGTGGGAAGCCTTCAAAAACTACGATGCGCCGGAGGGCTACTACTTCCTCGGCTGCTTCAAGGAATACTTCGGCGACACCGAACAGACCTTCACATGGGGGTACTACCCGCCCCAGAAATTCTATGTGCTCCTTTATAATATGGATACCGGCGCGTTCTCTCTGAGCCGGGAGCCGGTGGAGCGCTATGCCTTCGACAGCACATGGCAGGTGCTGTTCGACACCGAGGACGGCGATCTGCGGGTCTACACCAACCGGGATGACGGCGATCTGATCTCCTTCTTCGCCGCCCGGCTGCTCATCACCTTGATGTTGGAACTTGGGCTGGGTGCCGTCGTCTTCGGGCTGCGGGAAAAAGCCCAGCAGAACCTCATCGGCGGGGTCAACCTCGCCACCCAGCTTGCGCTGAATCTTGTGCTCCACTATGGGCTGTTCTATCTGGGCCCTTGGGCGGGCTTTGCGCTCTACGCCGGGATGGAGATTCTGGTCTTTGCCGTGGAAGCCTTCGCCTACTGCCGCTGGCTGCCGTGGCCGGAGGGCAGGAAGCCCCACCCCGTGCTCTACGCCCTGACGGCGAACCTGCTCTCCTTCGGGGTCGGCTGGGCGCTGAACGAGCATCTGACCAACTTCCAACTGCGGTGGCTGGCGCTGGGCTGCCTGCTGGTCTGGTACACCACCCCGCGTCTGGCAAAGAAAGCGGTAAGCTTTAAGCAAAACGCACAAGAAATCGACAAAAAATTGTGATTTTCCATCCTTGTTGCCTGAGAGGAAATGCGCTATAATAGAATCATTAAATCGGCGGATACCGGAAAGGAGAAACAAGCGCTATGGCAAAAACATCGCAGGTCGTTTTAATGGAAAATGAATTTTACCTGATCAAGGCCCCGAACGGGAAGGTATTGGAGGTAAAGAACTTCAATACCGAAAACGGCGCTGCGATCCGGCTTTGGGATTACGCGGGCCATCCGTGGCAGCAGTGGCAGTTCGTGGACGCGGGCGAGGGCCGCTGGCGCATCCAGAACCGCTTTACCGGCAAGTTCATCGACCTCGCCCTCAGCGGCGTAGTGGAGGGCACATGGCTGCACCAGTGGAGCCGCAGCAGCGGGCTGAGCCAGTGCTGGGCGCTGGAACCCACCCGCAACGGCCGCACCCGCATTCGGAACGTGCTGGCCGGCAAGTACATCGACCTTGTGGGCATGAACACCTCGAACGGCGCACAGGCCCAGATCTGGAACTACGTTTCCGGCGGCAATCAGGAGTGGAACCTCGTCCGGGTGGACGCTTCCGCCGCGCAGACCAACGCCCGCGCCGATGAAGCCCACGACCCGGAGCCGACGCCCTCCCAGCGCAAGCACCAGAACGATCTGGTCCGGAAGCTGAACAACGCGGGCAAGGGCCGCGCTGCACGCAAATAACCAAACAACACAAAAGGCGTCCCGCGGGGCAGACTGCGGGACGCCTTTTTGAATGAAAATAGAGGAGAACTCCCATGAACGCAGAATTTCCCATGCGGAACACGACGCTGTGCTATCTGGAGCAGGACGGCAAGTGGCTGATGCTCCACCGCGTGACCAAGAAAAACGACATGAACCACGACAAGTGGATCGGCGTGGGCGGCAAGTTCGAGCCTTTCGAAAGCCCGGAGGACTGCCTTCTGCGGGAGGTGCGGGAGGAAACGGGCCTGACCCTGACGAACTACCGCCTCCGGGGCATCGTGACCTTTTTGCTGGGCAGCCTGACCGAGTATATGTTCCTCTACACCGCCGACAGCTGGACCGGCGAGCTGGTGAAGGACGCCGCCCGGAACGAAGGCGTGCTGGAATGGGTGCCGAAGAGCGAAGTCGAGGCCCTGCCCATCTGGGAGGGCGATAAAATTTTCTTCCGCTTATTAAAAGAGGACCGCCCGTTCTTCTCCCTCAAGCTGAAATATGAGGGGGATGATCTAACGGAAGCGGTCCTTGATGGAAAAACGGTTTAATTCAGTTTCAGATCCCCTTCTTTGATCCAGCCCAGCTTGCGCTCGATCTCGCAGAAGAGGACGCTGAGCACGGCGGGCAGGACGAAGCAGAGCAGCAGCATGGCGGCCCAGTCCATCGGGGTGATGGCGGCCTTGGTGCCCGCGGCGATGTCGTTGACCCAGCCGGTGTAGACGCCGATCTGGCCCACCAGACCACAGGTGCCCATGCCGGAGGAGACCGCCGCGCCGTTCATCTCAAAGTGGAACAGGCAGGTGGCCAGCGGGCCGGTGATGGCCGAGGCCAGCGTGGGGGCGATCCAGATGCGGGGGTTCTTGATGATATTGCCCATCTGGAGCATACTGGTGCCCAGACCCTGACTGACCAGACCGCCCACGCCGTTTTCCTTATAGCTCATGACGGCGAAGCCGACCATCTGGGCGCAGCAGCCCGCCACCGCCGCGCCGCCCGCAAGGCCGGTCAGGCCCAGCGCCGCGCAGATGGCCGCCGAAGAGATGGGCAGGGTCAGCGCCACGCCCACAATGACCGACACGAGGATGCCCATGACCAGCGGGGCCTGTTCGGTAGCCCACATGATCAGGGTGCCCACCTGACTTGCCGCCGCACCGATGGGGGCTGCGATGAGCATCGAGAGGCCGACGCCGACAAAAATCGTCACCAGCGGGGTCACAAGGATGTCAACCTTGGTCTCCTTGCTCACGGCCTTGCCCAGCTCCGCTGCCACGATGGCGATGATGAGGACGGCCAGCGGGCCGCCCGCACCGCCCAAGGCGTTGGCCGAGTAGCCCACCGTGATAAGGCTGAACAGCGCCAGCGGCGGGCAGTGGAGCGCCCAGCCGATCGCGCACGCCATGGCCGGGCCGCTCATGGCTGTGGCATAGCCGCCCAGATCCACCAGCACCTCAAGCCCGGTCTGCTGGCCCAGCGTCTTAATGATGGTGCCGATCAGCAAGCTGGCAAAGAGGCCCTGTGCCATTGCGCCCAGTGCCTCGATCAGGTAGCGCTGGGGGGTAATGACGATATCTTTTCGTTTCAAAAACTCCTTGAAGTTCGACATAGAAATTTCCGCCTTTCTTCCCGGCATCTCACTGCAACGGGACTGCATGTTCATCATCATACCATACACCTGTCAAGACAGCAAGTGAAATTCTCGTTTTTCGTGAAAAGAACCAAATTTTTTAGCGGCAGACGCAATTTTTGCGCCGGATGAACCGTATCTTTCATGGAGCGATTTTTCTCTTTTCCGTTCGTGCTTTTCCCGACGCACCGCTGCAAAGAAGATTGACGGGGACCGGGGGTTGGGTGTATACTGGAAGAGTGAAACTAGGATTACAGATCCGTTCCGATTCAACCGGGTTCGTTTTTGCCGCGCGGCGGCCGCTGCCCGATGATTTTTGGAGGAAAAGCTAACGGTATGAAACATAAATTTTCATCTGTTTCGAATAATACATCCGCAAAGCGGTCCCACCGCGGCGTGGGACAGGCTGTGGCGGCTCTCGTCATGGCCTTGGCGCTGACCATCGGCGGCGCGGGCACCACCATCCTGCTGGCTTCCCAGCCTGCGGGCCTGACCGTTGCGCCCGTCACCGTCGATTGGGAGGAGAGCAGTTCCCTCAAGCACAACAACACCAAAAAGCACACGTCCGAGCCCGCTGCGTCCAGTACAGCAGAGGAACCGGCTGCGGCAGAGGACGAAGCTGCCGAGCAAGAACAGCCCGCCGCTTCCGTCTCTGCCCCTGCCGCCAGCGTGACGACCGCAGAGCCCGCTGCGTCCAGTGCAGCAGCCGCTCCGGCGGCCCCTTCCGAACCGGCTGCTGAGCCGGGACCCGCTGCCCCTGAAACCGAACCGGAAGAAGACGACCCCATGGCCGGTTCGGCAGAGGAGGTGGACCACGAAAACGCCGCCTTCGCCCACTTCGTGCAGGAAACGGAAGAGCTGGCCGCGGAGGACCCGCTGCGCGCCCCGGAAGAGACCGCAGATGACATCTCGGCAGAAGTCGCCGAGGCTCCTGCCGCCTCCGAAAACGGCGGGGATCTTTCCGCCGCTGCGATCACCGACACAGACGGCACCATCCTGCTGACACCAGAAGAGATCCGCGCCGCGCTGGACGCCGGTACGCTGGACGAGAGCAGCGTAGACACCCAGTGCCTTGACAGTGAGAACGGCTTCCTGAAATGGCTGTGGGAGTTCCTCTTCGGCAAAAAGGACGACACCCCCGCCCCCCCTGCGCCTGTCTACTCCGGCTGGCGTGTGGAAAACGGCAACACCTATTATTACAGCCAGACCACCAACCAGCGGGTGACCGGCATCCAGTCCATTGACAACAAGCTCTATTACTTCGATGCCAACGGCGTCAAGCGGGACGCCACCTTCGGCATCGACGTCTCCAAATATCAGGCCAGCGTGGACTTTGAAAAGGTCAAAGAGGCCGGGGTCCAGTTCGTCATCATCCGCCTCGGTTATCGTGGCTACGGCTCCGGCACGCTGGTGCAGGACCCCAAGTTCGAGGAGCATTTCACCAACGCGCGGAACGCCGGTCTGCGGGTAGGCGTCTACTGCTTCACACAGGCCGTCAATGAGGACGAGGCCCGCGAGGAAGCTCAGGCGTGCGTCTACGTCCTGAACGGCCGCCAGCTCGACTACCCCATCTACTATGACACCGAGGCCACCGGCACCGGTTCCGGCCGCGCCGACGGTCTGGGCGTGGAGGACCGCACCAAGTGTGCCGTCGCCTTCTGCGAGGAGGTCAAGGCCCTCGGCTACCAGCCCGGCGTCTACGCTTCGACCACATGGTTCCGCAAGCGCCTCGACTTGAGCCAGCTGACCAAGTACAACATCTGGAACGCCCACTACAACGTTGCCAGCAGCCCCATCGCCTGCAACATGTGGCAGGGCAGCTGCACCGCCCGCATCCCCGGCTACGGCGGCCAGATCGATGTGAACATCAGCTACATGGGCTGATCCTTTCCCGACAGCAAAAAATCCCGGAAACCAGACGGTTTCCGGGATTTTCGTTTGCCCTGAGATCAGGCGAACATATCCTTCAGCTTCTTAAAGAAGCCCTTGCGCTTTTCGTAGTTTTCCTCTTTCAGGGTGCCCTCGAATTTCTTCAGGGCGTCACGCTGGGCCTTGTTCAGCTTCTTGGGGATCTCGACCTCGCACTTGACGTACATATCGCCCCGGCCCCGGCCGTTCAGGTACTGGATACCCTTGCCGCGCAGCCGGAAGGTGGTGCCGCTCTGGGTGCCTTCGGGGACGGTGTACTCCACCTTGCCGTCAATGGACGGCACGGTGACGCTGTCGCCGAGGACGGCCTGACTGTAGGTAATGGGCACCGTGACCCAGACATCGTAACCATCCCGCTGGAAGACCTCGCTGGGCCGGACAGTGACCATCACGATGACATCGCCGGAAGGGCCGCCGTTGGTGCCGGCGTCGCCCATGCCGCGGAGCGCAAAGCTCTGATCGTCGTCGATGCCCATGGGGATGGACACCTCCAGCGTCTTCTTGGTGGCCGTTTTGCCGGAGCCGTGGCAGACCTTGCAGGGGTTCTTGACCAGCTTGCCCTTGCCGCCGCAGCGGGAGCAGGGCTGCTGGGTCTGCATCACACCGAAGGGGGTGCGCTGCTGGCGGATGACGTAGCCGCGGCCGCCGCAGTCGGGGCAGGTCTCCGGGCTGGAGCCCGCCGCGCAGCCGGAGCCGTGGCACTCGGTGCACTCCTGCTGGCGGGTGATGGTGATGTTCTTCTTGCAGCCGTGCACGGCCTCGTCAAAGCTCAGGGTGATCCGCACGCGGATGTCCTGCCCCTTGCGGGGGGCGTTGGGGTTTGCCTGACGGGACGAGCCGCCAAAGCCGCCGAACCCGCCGCCGAAGATATCGCCGAAGATGTCGCCCAGATCGACGCCATCGGCACCGCCGAAGCCGCCGAAACCGCCCGCGCCGCCGCCGTTCTGGGCCGCGTAGCTGGGGTCAACACCCGCGAAGCCGTACTGGTCGTACATCTGGCGCTTCTTCGGGTCCGAAAGCACCTCGTTGGCTTCATTGACTTCCTTGAATTTTTCCTCGGCATCCTTGTCGCCGGGGTTGTAGTCCGGGTGGTACTTCATTGCCAGCTTGCGGTAGGCTTTTTTGATCTCCGCATCGGTAGCGCTTTTGGATACCCCCAGCACCTCGTAGTAATCACGCTTTTCCTGTGCCATATCCCTCTAACCTCGTAAACCCACAAAGGCCGCTCCGGCAAAACCGGAGCGGCTTTTGCTTATTCCTCAGCCCACATCCGCCGGTTTGGCCGGACGTGTGCCGCTTGTATCAAACATTAGACTTCCTTGAAGTCGGCATCCACGACGCCGTCATCCCCCGGCTTCTGCTGGTTGTTGTTCGCACCGGCATCGGGGCCCGGCTGTGCGCCGGCGGCCTGCTGAGCGGCTGCGGCGGCCTGATACATCTTCTCGAAGACGTGGCTCAGAGCATCCTGCTTTGCCTTGATGTCGTCGATGGAGCCGGACTGCACTGCGGTCTTCAGCTCGGCCAGCTTGGCCTCGGCCTCGCTCTTGACGTCGGCGGGCATCTTGTCGCCGTTCTCCTTCAGCATCTTCTCCGTCTGGAAGACCATCTGATCGGCACCGTTGCGGATATCGACCTCTTCGCGCTTCTTCTTGTCGTCGGCAGCGAACTGCTCGGCTTCCTTGACGGCCTTATCGATATCGTCCTTGGACATATTGGTGGA
>ERZ1026866.1442-NODE-1442-length-12194-cov-4.369223_pt1 | contig 12194 bp, 5 predicted proteins | sample MGYA00380163_ERZ1026866 | MGnify/ENA primary metagenome ERZ1026866 (study PRJEB33269, sample SAMEA4719799) | human gut metagenome | biome: human-associated habitat; feature: organic feature; material: feces | place: Cameroon | collected 2013-10 ...
ATGAACAGCTTGCAAGCTACCTGGGGACAAATTGTCCCCAGGTAGCAATGATGGGTGCAACAGGTAAAAAGCGTAAAGTGCTGGCGGCAACGGATGAACAGCTTTTACGCATTATTCAGTCTATCCCATCGCCAAAAGCTGAACCGTTCAAACTCTGGCTGGCCCAAGTTGGCCGTGAACGCATTGAAGAAACAATAGATCCTGAACAGGCAATCGACCGCGCATTAGAGACCTACCAGAAAAAGGGGTATGATACAGACTGGATTCATCAGCGGCTTCTTTCTATCCGCGTCCGTAATGAGCTTACCACTGAATGGCAGGAGCGCGGCGTACAGCAAGGCAAGGAGTATGCTATTCTCACTGATGAAATTACGAAAGCATGGTCCGGCATGACTACTCGGCAATATAAGAAGTTGAAAGGGCTGAAAAAAGAAAACCTGCGTGATAATATGAGTACGATGGAAATTGTACTGAATATGCTGGCAGAGGCAACAACCACAGAGTTGTCAAAAGCACATCAGCTGGGAGGCTTCTCTGAAAGTCAGAAGATTGCCCGGCGTGGCGGTAGCTATGCTGGGCAGGTTCGACAGGATATCGAAAATGATACTGGACGCCCTGTCATCACATCGCAGAATGCCGCACAGCTTAATGCTGTAGTCGTTGACATGATAGAAAGTGTAGCGAAAACGGAAAAAACTGATAATGACGAAAATAAATAATTTTTGAAAGCGAATGGCTATATGGGGAACAGTTTGCTGTTCCTTATTTTTTTGCAGTAAATTTTGTTCATCAATACCTAATGGGAGGTGCAGGGGGAAAATTTTCAATGTTGCCTGCTATGTCACCTATGGTAGGATGGCTTGTGGTACACTATCCATATCAAAGGATGGCAAGGTAGAAAAGTAGAATTTGTTTTGGGAGAGATATATGTCTTGTACGGGGGGGCAAATGTGTTATTTTAATAGAGTGAGGATGAATTTATCACATAAGAATAGTCGAATTAAAGAAAATTTTTTTTATGATAGGAGATATGTTTTATGAATAATGACATAGAAGCAGCTTTACATGAGTGTCAGGCTTATGCTCAAAAGGGTTATGATATTGCCAGCAATACCTGGAATACCATTCATCAGGCACTGCTGGCGGAAGAGCGAAAAGTAAAGAAAGTAGATAAACAGCAGGGAAAGATTTCCCGCCTAGCTGATGAGGAATTAATCAAGAAAAAGAAGCAAGGTTTGGCCTCTTTCATGGAGATGGACAAAGAGCTGAAGCAGGATTTGAGCTATCTACAAAAACAGCAGAAGGAGTTTTCTGTGTTGGTTTTTGGTCGTACAATGGTGGGCAAATCTACGCTTATGGAGATTATGACGCACGGCAGTGGAGCCAGCATAGGTAACGGTTCCCAGCGTACAACCTTGGATGTGAGGGATTATCACTGGAAAGGCATGAAAATTACAGATGTGCCTGGTATTGCTTCCTTTGATGGCAGGGAGGATGATAGACTGGCCTTGGAGGCAGCCAAGGCGGCAGATTTGATTTTGTTTTTGATTTCCGATGATGGTGTACAGCAGGAGGAAGCAAAAAATCTAGCAGAACTGCGTCGATTGGGTAAGCCGGTTTTGGGCATTATTAATGTTAAGCTGGGCATTACGGAGCAGGTGCGTTCTTTGGATATGAAGAGACTGCGGAATAAAATGGCCGAGAGGGAGCGGATTGAGACTATTTGCAACCAGTTCCGCCAATTTGCTGGCAATTTTCAGCAGGATTGGGGAGATTTGACCTTTGTGCCAGTACATCTTAAGGCGGCCTATTTGGGACAGGATAAAAATCCAGAGCTGTGGGAGGTAAGTAATTTTACCGCGGTGGAATCCTATATTTTGTCCAAGGTACAGCAGGATGGATGCTTCCTGCGGATTAAGACCTTCCTGGATCGGGTGATTATTCCCTTGCAGGGACGGATGGAAATGCTGTATGAAAACAGTAGCAGCAGCTTGACAGAGGCTTTTGAGTATCAGAAAAAATGTCAGGAGCTGATTGAGTGGAAGAAAGCCTTTAAGGCGGACAGCCAGAGAAAAAAGGCTAATCTTCGTAAGCGTTTACAGAGGAAACTGGCTAGGGGTATTAGGGAGTTTTCTGAGGATAATTATGACAATGAAGATGCTGGTGAGGACTGGAAGGAATATTTGCAGGAAGAGCTGAAGCTGGAGGCTGACTGCATGAGTTTCCTGCAAGAAAGGTCTAATAAATGTAGCCGCAAGAGACGGGAACTGATGGATTCCCTGAGGACAGAGTTGACCTTTGCTGGTGTTAATGCAGAATTTGATGATATTTCCATGGACAGTATAACCGATACCCAGTTATTAGGGACAATAGCAGGTGGTGCTTTAACGATTATATGTCCAGTAGCTGGCATAGCAGTAACACTAATTAATTGGTTATTCGGCAGCAGCAAGGAAGAAAAAATCAGAGAAGCTCAAGAAGAGCTTCAGGAACAACTGCAGGATGCCATGGATGAATGTGGATATGTGAATAAATTAATGGCTGGCGTATCTAAAATCATGAAAGAGGAGATTTTGGGCAAGGGTGTGGAGGGCTTATATAAAGCTCTTACCCAGATGGATGCTATGTTGATTGGCCTAGCAAAGGAAGAAGCTGCTGGAGCAGAAAAATTGGGCGTATTGCTCAACCAGCTTAACTGCCAGCTTTGGCATGAGGCGGAAGGATATATAGCAGCTCAGGAGGGTAAAAATCTGGTGTCCTCTGTAGATAGAATTGTCCGCATACCGGGGGAAGTAGCAGTAGCCTATGATACTGTGGACAGCTTTGATGGCTATGAAGCACAAATGGCAAAGTTACTAGGGGAAAAAGTGGAGCTGTGGGTTTTAAATAATGCCGAGAACCTCTCCGGGGAAATGGCGAAAAAGACGGAAGAATTAATTGGCTCATTTGGAATAGAACAAGTAGGGGCACTTGCTAAAGCCTTTAATGAGGATGAGGTACCTGTCATTCAGCCTACAGAGCGCAAGCTGACAGAGATTAAGATGAATGATAGGTATAGACTGGTATATCAGTATATGGGTATGCCTATGGTGCAGTGATGAAGGAGCAATTGGCATGAATGAATTTTCTTTGAATGTCTATAGTAATAAAGCGGAAGAGCTTCGGCAGGAAACAGAGGCAACCTTTGAACAGCTGAATCTGGCTACAGATGTACTGCCAGCCACTATGCAGCCTGATGATGGTGCTATCAAGCTGGTTTTTGTGGGACAGTACAGCGCAGGCAAGTCCAGTATTATCAAGATGATTTCAGGGATTGAAACGGAAATTGGCGCCGGTATTACCACCCAGGAATCCCATGTTTATAAATGGAATGATTTGGAGATTATTGATACCCCGGGCATTGAGACAGGGCTGCGTGCCGACCATGATGAAATTACCTATGACCAGATAAGCAAGGCGGCATTGTTGGTTTTTGTGGTTACCAATGAGGGCTTTGACAGTCATATGGGAGCGCATTTTCGCAAGCTAGCCATTGACCAGAAGAGAGGTAGTAATATGGTGCTGGTTATTAACAAGATGGATAGAGCACCAGAGGGGAATTCCGCCAATCAACAACAGATTATCAGAGATGATATTTGCAAGGTTTTAGCCCCATTGACTCCAGAGCAGGTTTATACATCCTTTATTTCCACCCAATCCTATGAAGAATATCTCACTGAGGAGGATGCGGAAATCAAGGCAGAGTTGCTGGCAGAAAGCGGTCGGGAAGAGTTGATTGCTAATCTAAATGCCTTTGTACAGTCAAGGCAGGTAACCGCCAAAATAGAGCGTCCCCTGTATACTCTGCAGGAGGCGGTAAGAAATGTATCTGTGGCGGAAGAGATTAATATACTGAATGATGCAGAAAGTCTCTTATTGCGAAAACAGCGGATTCTGCAAAACGGTCAGGCAGATGCTGAGGAAGAAATCAATGACTTGACCATGGAGTGCCAGCAGGATATTATTGAACTGGGCAGGGAAGCGGCAAGCTATTTGAAGCCTGGAGTAAGCGAGGAGGAACTAGAGGCAAGTCTAAATGAATCCGGGAGAAGAGCGGAACAGCTTGTTCAGGAGTGTCTCCGTGGCATAGAAATAACGTTTGGCAGATTGGCCAATACGATTCAAACTGAAATGGATACGGAAATGGCTTCCACCTCTGTTCAGAAAATTTTTGGGAGAAATAATATGCCTGTTCCAGCAGAAGAGGCAAGTGATTTGCCTAGGGAGTCAGCAGGCTTTGATGGAGTAGCAACAGGGACTCAATTAGGGAGTCAATTGTCGTCAGCTTGGAATATTGCCAATATGGGCTTAAAGAGTTTTTCTGGTACTGCAATGCATGAGGGAATTTTGACCGCAGGTAAATTTTTTGGCATAAAGTTTAGACCTTGGGAAGCTGTGGGACTTGCGAAGAATGCAGCCGTATTTGGTGCGGTACTAAGTGTAGCTGGTGTTTTACTGGCTATTTGGGGTAAATTCAAATCTGATGAAGAACGGCGGCAGAAGGAACAAGAACTGCAGGAAGCTAAGGAGAAGATTAAAGCTCAGTATAAGGAAAATGCCAATAATATTTACGGGGATATAATGCGTAATGTGCGTGAAAAACTGGCAGAGACCGTAGGCAAGGAGCTTGATAATGTTGCGGATAATCTGCAGAAGATTGCCGAGGAGCGACAGAAAAAGGAAGCGTGCATGGCAGTCTTGGAAAAGCTTTCTGCAAAAATCGACAAATTGTGTAATGAGATTGAAACTGGCGGTGCTGTCTGAAACACCATGCCGATAAATAGAATGTGGAAGAAGGTGAGGGAATGACAAAGATGAAAAAAATGGATTTAGATGAATTGCGCCGGGAGCTTAGTGCCTATCTGGAAGAAAATTATACTGGCTGTGGCGATGAACAGGCAGATGAATTGATTGCTAACAACAAATTAAGTTATTTTGCCTATGGTGGTGGTCTTGCCTGTCAATTGGGGATGTTGAGTGGTATTCTTGAAGGACGCAAGAAGACTTTTTCGGAATCACTGCTGGATTTGCTGGCTGAGAAGGAAATGAAGCCGGTTGAATTTTACAAAAAGGCTGGTATAAGCAAAGAGCATTTTTCCAAAATCAAAAACAATGTTGATTACCAGCCCTCCAAATCTGCCACCATGGCTATGGTGCTGGCCTTGAAATTGCCTTTGGATGAGGCAGAAGAGCTTATGGCTAAGGCGGGTTATACCTTTTCTACTGCCCTGATACAGGATCTTGTGGTGAAGTTTTTTATCCAAGAGGGAATTTTTGATGTGGATGCAGTGAATGTTGAGCTGTATAAGCTGGGAAAAAAGCCACTGACAAATCAAAGAGTCTCCAGTTAGCCACAATATAAAATCTGAAATGTAAGGTTTGTTGCTAAAGCATAGGACGAATAGTATAATTAAAATGATTAATGGGATGAATAACATAAATTAATTTTTCGGTAAGGGGCGTATATGGTATGGGGATGTCTATATACAATAATTTGACAGCCATGTCGGCGTTGCATGAAAATAACCGCAACGAAAAAAGTTTAGCTAAAATGTTGAAGCGGGCCGCATCAGGCATGAAGATTAATTCTGCCGGTGATGATGCATCCGGCTATGCAATTTCAGAAAAGATGCGAGTTAAGCTGAGAGCCTTGGGGCAATGTAAAGAAAATACCATTAAAGGTAAGGATATGATAGAAACTGCTTCTGCTGCTGTAGATCAGCAGGTGAATATTATGAAGCAGATAAAAACTGTGGCTTTGCGTGCTACAGATGATACCTACACTGATAAGGACAGGGAAAATCTGCAAAAGGAAGTAGAGCAGTTATTAGATCAGTCTGAGGACATAGCGAATACTACATTTAATGGTATTGAGCTTTTAAATCAAAGGCGTATAAGCAGTGTAACAAAATGGTTTGATGCAGATGCACCATATCGCACCAATCCTAATAATACTCCTGTGCTACAGCAAGCGGCAACGAGTGATTATAATGTTCCTCATGGAGTTTATGTGGATATTGATGCTAGTACGGTGTTGTACGATCCTAACAGTAAACAGGCCGGCTCAGCTTTGACCTCCATGCCTGCTGCTGGCATGTGGGTGTGGGATAATGCCGCCAATGATGTGGCACAGGTTTTTCATAATGCTACTGATAATAGCTGGCATTTAGGCAGTATAACTGGCAATTTAATACAGATTAATGGTGTGGCCAATCCGCCGGGGAGTACTCCAGCCACAAGTACTAATGTAAGCAAGGCAGAATTAACCAAGTTAACTGCAGTGCCTAACATAGGTGATAAGGTGACTATTAGCGGGAGTTATCCAGCCCGAAATAGTTTTGATGTGAAAACGGATATATTTACCAATAAATTATCTTACTGGGATGATAGTCAAAATAGTGAATACATAACCGAAATGGATTTGAGTGCTTTGCCTGGAAGTATAGCAAATATACCAAATGATTTGGATGGCTTGGGGTTTTCCTTTGACTGTGGTGGCTGTGATCAGTTTGTGACTGTTATGTTTGATGCCAACGCCAGTGATACCAAACGTTATGAAGGAGTTACTGGCAATCCGGCACCCTTGTGCTATGTTGTTGGCGTAAGTAATGTTACTACTACTCCAAGTTTGGAGGCATCCTTGGGAGAGGTTATATTTAATGGTATAAGTTCTGTTACTAAATATAATGGGGGTGCTTCATTGCCATCAGCAGCAGATGCAACTGTGGGTATTGCTGATAGACATGATATAGAATTGAATTATTATGCAGCTACAGGCAAGTTTTCTATAACCAAAAGTGGGCCAGCTATTGTATTAATGAACGGTCTTATGGGGGAAATGAAGGAAACAGATGCCTATAAACCAGAGCAGAGTTTGTATTTGCAAACTGCGGATAAAGGGAGTCAGAATACTAAAATAACGTTACCAAATACTACTTTGTCTATGCTGTTTCCAGACAATAACAAAAATTGGGATATTTTTCCAAAGGATGATGATTATCCACAAGAATGGCCTAAAGGGTATGATATGCTGTCAGATGCCCAAAAAAAGGCGAAATGGAAGGATGAGGTATGGCAATATCCTAAGGAGACGGTAATTCTAGATACAAGAACTTGTGTTAGCACCAGAGAAAAGGCTAATGTTTTTTTGGATAATGTAGATCAGGCGATAAAATATCTACTTAATGCTAATACTACTTTAGGTGCACAATCTAATAAGTTGGATTTTACTCAGGAAAATATTGTAACAATGCATGAAAATACTACTTCGGCGGAGTCGGTTATTCGGGATGCGGATATGGCGAAAACCATGATGGAGTATGCGAAAAGCAATCTTTTGGCCCAGGGTTCTCAGTCCATGCTGGCCCAGGCTAATCAAACTCCTCAGGCTGTGATAAGTCTTTTACAATAGCAAGTATATGAAGGCTGCTTTCCCAGAAGTAACCTTGGCTGTAGATGCTTCCTCACCTAAAAAAATCCTGCAAAACATTTCTTGGTTTTGCAGGATTTTTCCTTTGGCTTCATACATGGTATAATATGATATTGCAGTTTTTTTATTTTACCGACGAGGTGCAAAAATGCGTTTATATATAGCAGAGAAACCTAGCATGGGCCGGGAGATTGCAGCAGTGCTGCCGGGGCCTGTGCGGAAGGGCAATGGATTTATTGAAACAGGGGCTGGCACTGTTACCTGGCTTTTTGGCCATGTATTGCGGCAGGCGGAGCCTCAGGAATATGATGCCAAATACAAGGTGTGGCGGGCAGAGGATTTGCCCATTATTCCAGAGCATTGGAAGCTGATGGTATCAGAAAGCAGTGCCAAGCAATTTGCGGTGGTGAAGCAACTGATTAGTCAGGCTGATGAAATCGTTCACGCAGGGGACCCGGATAGAGAAGGTCAGCTTTTGGTGGATGAGGTGCTGGAATATGTAGGCTGTAACAAGCCGGTACAGCGTATTTTGTTGAATGCTTTGGATGAAAAAAGCATCCGGGAGGCAATAGACCAGCTAAAGCCTAATGCGCAATTTTTTAATCTGCGACAGTCTGCTTTGGGAAGAGCTAGAGCAGATTGGCTGATTGGCATGAATTTGTCCAGAGCCTATACAATGGCTGCCCAGCGCAGCGGTCATAGAAAATTGGTTTTGCCTATTGGCAGAGTCAAGACTCCGACTTTGGCGCTGGTGGTACGGCGGGAAAGAGAGATTGAGAATTTCAAGCCGGTGGATTATTTCAATATTAAGGCGGTTTTTCAGCATGCTAATGGACAGTTCCAGGCTCAGTGGAAGCCTAATGAAATGCAGCAGGGACTGGACTCTGAGGGCAGGCTGGTGGATAAGCAGATTGCGGAGGCTAAGCTAAAGTTCTTCGGGCAGGAGCCATTGACAGGGATGATTTCCGGCTATTCCAAGGCTAAAAAACAGGAGGCTCAAAGATTGCCTTTTTCCCTGTCCACCTTGCAGGTTTTGGCAGGCAGGCGATTTGGCTATGAGCCACAGCAGGTCTTGGATACGGCGCAGGCTCTTTATGAGCGAAAGCTGACAACCTATCCCCGTTCTGATTGCGAATATTTGCCTACCAATCAGTATAAGGATAGCCAAAGCATTTTGACTAATTTGCAGGGCTGTGGGGATGATACTCTGGCTAATTGGGCCAAGGGTGCCGATGGCAAAATTAAAAGCCGTGCTTGGAATGACAAGAAAATTTCCGCCCATCACGCCATTATTCCTACCCGGGTAAAGGCGGATTTAAGCAAGATGAATGCAGTGGAGCGGAATATTTATTTCTTGATTGCCCAGGCCTATATGGCTCAGTTTTATCCAGTGCATACCTATTACCAAACCAAGGTGGAGGTAGATTACAAGGAGGAGCTTTTTACTGCCAGCGGTAGAACGGAAATAGATTTGGGCTGGAAGGCTCTTTATACCAGCAAGAAGAATAATGAGGTCGATAACGAGGAGGGCCAGGACAAGGAGGATAATGGTCAGGAAGAAAATAACCTGCCTCCTATGAGGAAAAATGATAATGTTGACTATGTATCTGGAGAGTTGGCTAAAAGCGTTACCAGACCGCCGGTGAGATTTACGCAGGCTACCCTTATTGCAGCCATGAAGGATATTCATAAATTTGTGCAGGATCCAGAGGCCAAAAAGCAGCTAAAGGCGGTATATGGTATTGGTACTGAGGCTACCAGAGCTACGATTTTGGATGAGTTGATTCACAAGCGGAAGCTGATAAAGGAAATGGGCAAAAAGAAGCAGCTGCAGCCTACGGAGGCTGGTTATTTGCTGGTGGATGCAGTGCCAGAGGAATTGTCCTATCCAGATTTTACGGCAATTTGGGAGGATCAGCTTCATTCTATGGCAGAGGGAGATGGCTCTTTGGAGGCTTTTTTGCAAACCCAGGTAGATTTTACCACCAAGATGTGCCGTAAGGCAGAGGGCACCAGCCTAGTGGTGGAGGATGCGGTTAAATGTCCTCGTTGTGGCTTGGGTATATTGCAAAAACGCCACGGCAAAAATGGTGATTTCTGGGGATGCAGCAATTATCCCCGTTGTCGTATGACCTGTAATGACAAGGATGGAAAGCCCAATCTGGAGGAGGCTCGCCAGCGGGCTAATTATAGAAATCCAGGCAATGGATTAAATAATAATGGCAGTGGACAAGGAAGCCGATATAGAGCTGGCCAGGATATGGATGAGATAGCAGAGCTGGGGAATCCATATATGAGTGAGGAAGAAATGGCAGCCTTTACCAAGGAGTATTTGCGGTAATATAAAGGAATCAATTAAATGGATACATTGGATAAAATACGAAAATTAAAGGAAAATCCTAATGAGATATTCTCTTACCTTAAAGAAATTGCAAAATTAAATGAAATTTGCAATGCTAAAGGTGAGAGCCTATTGGCTAAACAGTATGAAAAAATTAATGGAATTCAATCTGGAACAGCATTAGAAATGTATTTAAATCCCAATAAGAGAAAAAGTGCAAATGCTCATAAATATGCCCCTATATTTCCTTTTGGTTGTAATAATAGTCAATATGATGCTGTTACGAGGGCGATGAATAACCAGATTAGTGTTATACAGGGGCCGCCTGGTACTGGTAAAACACAGACTATCTTAAATATAATTGCAAATATTTTATTGCAGAATAAAAATGTGATAGTTGTGTCAAATAATAATGCTGCTATTGAAAATGTATATGATAAGCTGGCTAAAAAAGAAAATGACTTAGGATTTTTAGTAGCGAAACTCGGAAATTCGGAAAATAAGAAAAAATTTATAGAAAATCAAATAGCAGCTTCCGATAGGTGCAAGAATTGGAATTTAGATTTTACAACAGAAATTTCACAAGAAACAATATATAATGAGACAAGAGCGTTAAAGAAATTATTTGACAAACAAGAAGGCCAATCGAGTTTGTTGCAGGAAAAATCACAAGTAGATGCAGAGTATCATTATTTTTTACAGTATGCAAAGAATAGCGATATAAATGTCGATGATTTTAAGTATGTATATAATATATCTGCTAAGAGTTGGCTTAGTTTGTGGCAGGAAGCTCAAACTGAAGTAGATATTAATCATAAATTTGGTCTTTTATTTAAACTAAAGCTTTTGTTTAAATATACAATACTAGATTATAAGCTGTATAAACAGGAACCTGAAAAATTTATAACAATTTGTCAATGGCTATATTATAAGACAAGAATAAAATGGATAATAAGTGAATTAGAAAAATTGTCAACAGAGTTGGCTGATATAGACATTAATTTGCCAGGAAAGGCAAATGCTAACGCCATGTTGCTGTTAAAAAGACATTTATACGCAAAATATGCGGATGAAAAATCAAGAACTATATTTAAAGAGGAGGACTTGTTTTATAATTGGGAAAAAATTCAAGATGAGTATCCAATTATTTTGAGTACAACATTTTCAGCTAAAGCGTGTTTGAATAAAAATGCAGTCTATGATTATTTAATTATGGACGAAGCGTCTCAGGTGGATATTGCAACTGGTGCGTTAGCTCTATCCTGTGCTAAAAATGCCATAATAGTAGGAGATGCAAAGCAGCTTCCAAATGTAATTAAAAGTGAAGCAAAACAGAAATCAGAAGAGATTTTTAAAAAGTATAAAATAGCATTAGGATATAAATTTTATAAGAGTTTTTTAAATTCTGTTGTAGAAATTATGCCAGATGTGCCTCAGACGATGTTACGAGAGCATTACAGATGTCATCCTAAAATAATCAATTATTGCAATCAAAAATTTTATCATAATAACTTAGTTGTTATGACAAAGGATAATGGTGAAAAAGATGTAATAATGGTTATGAGAACCGTTGAGGGAAATCATAGAAGGGAAAATTACAATCAGAGAGAAATTGATGTTATAAAAAATGAAATATTGCCTATGTGTAATAGTCCTGCTGAAGAAATAGGGATTATTGCACCATATAATGGGCAGGTTGATAAATTAAAAGAACAGATAAAAGGTATTGATATTTCTACAGTACACAAATTTCAAGGAAGGGAAAAGGAGACTATAATTTTAACTACTGTAGATGATTATATTAAAGATTTTGTAGATAATCCATATTTGTTAAATGTTGCTGTATCTAGGGCTAGAAAAAGACTTATTTTAGTTGTTACAGGTAATAAACAGTCAGGAAGCACAAATATAATGGATTTAATGCATTATATTCAGTATAATAATTTTTCTATTCAATATAGCAAAATAAATTCTATATTTGATTATTTGTATAAGGCATATAAGAAGGAGCGGGAAGCATATTTAGGTAAGCATACAAGAATATCGGAGTATAAATCTGAAAATCTAGTGTATGCCTTATTAGAGGATATTTTAGCTGATGATAAATATCAATCGTTAGATGTGGTTTGCCATATGCCACTTAATATATTGTTGAAAGATATAAGTTTGCTTAACGAAGCTCAGCAAAAATATGCTATGAATTCGCTTACGCATATAGATTTACTTTTATATAATAAATTTTCTAAAATGCCTATTTTAGCTATAGAAGTTGATGGTTGGCAATATCATAATGAGAAAACGCCACAAGCGAAACGTGATAAATTAAAAAATGAAATTATGAATATTTACAATATAGAATTACTTAGATTGGTCACAAATGGAAGT